>Ga0209415_10001191_pt1 | contig 49617 bp, 44 predicted proteins | sample PeaSoiSIISIP2007_FD_187696 | JGI IMG/M metagenome (GOLD analysis project Ga0209415, IMG submission 187696) | Peat soil microbial communities from Weissenstadt, Germany - SII-SIP-2007 (SPAdes) (version 2) | ecosystem: Environmental > Terrestrial > Soil > Wetlands > Peat | place: Germany... | reverse complement strand
ATCGCCGCGCCGACCGCGCATACAGCCCCCCGCCACGCTGCACGTACCACCATCGCCCTCCCCGTTCTGAATGCGTATCCTGCCGGCAACCGGCAACCAGCGGCGATAAGATAGCAAAAATCAGCGGTTAGGGGAAGGTTTTAATAAAAGATTTAAGTTTCGCGGTAATACCTAACGCTTTATCCGGCCAAGGCGTCTCTAACGCAGGTCAGCATGCCTGTCGGTACGGGATGGTCGCCCGCATCTATTTTTGAATAGTCTCATGACTATTCGTGTCAGGAGCGCCATTCCGCTGCCCTTTCTGATCGGCGACATCGGATCGGTTCCACCAACCGCCGCCCAATGCCTGGAACAGGGCTACCGTGTCGGCGTAGCGGTTGGCCTGGGCCTGCACGAGACCCACTACCGCCTGTTGATAGGTCTGCTCGGCGCCCAGCAGCGCGAGGTAGCTGATATCGCCGAGTCGCACCTGCTCGCGCGCGATATCGAGGCTCTCCCTAGCGGCGCGTTCAGCCTCCGAGGCCGCCTTCAGGGCCTCGGCGTCATATTGGAGCGCGCGCAGCGTGTCGGTCACGTTCTGAAACGCCGTGATTACCGTGCTGCGATACTGTGCCGCTGTTTGATCGTAAGCAGCCTCGGCCGCGCGCTTGCGATGCAGCAAGGTGCCGCCCTGGAATATCGGTTGCGTCACGCCGGCGGCCAGACCCCAGAAGCCGTTGCCGGAGCCGAACAAGGTGCTGAGCTCGGTTGAAATCCCGCCGGCGCCGGCCGTGAGCATGAATTGCGGCAGCATGTTCGCGGTCGCCACGCCAATCTGCGCGCTGGCTGCATGCAACTGCGCTTCGGCCGCGCGCACATCGGGACGTTGCTCGACGAGCTTGGAAGGCAGGCTGACCGGCAACTCGGTCGGTAATTGAAGTTCGGCAAAGTCGAACTTCTCGGCCACCTCCTGGCTGGGAAAACGGCCCGCCAACGCAGTGAGCAGATCGCGTTGTTGCGCCAACTGCTTTTCCAGCGGCGCGAGCGTAGCCTGGGTTTGCGCCAGTAACGCCCTCTGCGCCACCACGTTCGCTTCCGCAATTGCCCCCAGCTCGAACTGCAGTTTAAGCAGTTCGAGCTGCTCGATCTCGATCTTGACGATTCGTTGAGTAGCTGCGATCTGCCCGCGCAATGCCGCCTCCTGCACCGCCGCGGCAACGACATTGGAGGTGAGCGTCAGATAGGTCGCCTCGAGCTGGAAGCGCTGGCTATCCGCCAGCGCCAGGAACGTCTCCGCCTGCCTCCGATTCCCGCCGAACACGTCCGGCACGTAGAATACGTTGACCTGAGCGGTTTGCAGATTGAAGAGCGTCGCGTTGGAATTGAGCGGCGAGGTCACGGTATTGGATATCTTCTGCCGGCTCGGGGAATAGTTGGCCTCGACCGCCGGATAGAAAATGCCCCTTTGCGCGTAGTAATTTTCCTGCGCGACGCGCAGCGCCGCCTGCGCCGCCTGCAATCCCGGATTGGTCTTCAAGGACTGCTCGATCAGGGCATTGAGTGGCCGCGAATGAAATAATGTCCACCACTGCGCCGGAATATCCATGTCCTGGACAAATCGTTGCGCCTGTCCGCCGGCGACCTCGGCAGCCGCCGTCGGCGAGGCCAGAGGCTCGGGAGTGTAGCCTTTGACCTGCGGACTTGCAGGTCGATGAAAGTCCGGGCCCACCGCGCAACCGGCTATCGCCGCAACCACCGCCGCCAGCAACAGTAGCCGGTACGGCCCGATCCTAGGAATGCGCTGGGCCGGACCGCTCGGCAAGATCGAGCGGTAGCAGTGCAATCTGGCTATCGTCAGCACCGGATTCACTTGGTCTCCGCGTCCGCCTGGGCGGGGTCAGACTCGATGTTACGCTCGCGGCGCGAAAACACGTCGATCAAGACCGGCAGCACGATGAGGATCAGCGCCGGGGCGAGCAATATGCCGCCCACGACCACCAGCGCGAGCGGGCGTTGCACCTGCGCGCCGATGCCGGTCGAGACTGCGGCCGGCAGCAGGCCGACGCAGGCGGCATTGCAGGTCATGATGACCGGCCGCATCTGCACTTCGCAGGTGCGCCGGATCGCGTCGTGGCGGCTCAATCCATCGGCAAGCATCAGGTTATAGTAGGAAATGACGAGGATTCCATCCATGGCGGCGATGCCGAAGAGCGCGACAAAGCCGATTGCCGCCGACACGCTGAACGCCGTGCCGGTGATATAAAGCGCGAAGACCCCGCCGATCAGCGCCATCGGCATGACGCTCGCCGCGAGGAACATGTCGGTGATCGAATTGAAGTTGAAATACAGAATCATGCAAATGAGCAACAGGCTCAAGGGCACGATGACGGCGAGGCGCTGGATGGCGTCCTGGAGATTGCCGAACTCACCGACCCATTCGAGGCGGTAGCCGCCGGGCAACGACACCTGCTGCGCGACCTTCTGCTGGGCTTCGAGCACGGCGCCGCCGAGATCGCGCCCGCGCACGCTGAATTTGATCGGGATGTAGCGCTGCTGCCGTTCGCGGTAAATGAAAGAGGCGCCGGACACGAGCTTCACGTCGGCGAGCTCGCTCAGCGGGATCTGCACCACGCCGCCGGCCGGGTTCTGCGCGCCCACGGTAATGCGCCGGATGGCATCGAGGCTCTGGCGATATTCGGGCGCCAGGCGGACTATCATCGGGAAATTGCGGTCGCTGCCTTCTTCGTAGAGGTTGCCTGCGGCCTGGCCGCCGACGGCCGCCTGCACAGTCGCGTTAATGTCGCCCGGGGCGAGACCGTAGCGTGCCGCGCGCGCGCGGTCGATGTCGATCCTGACGGTTGGCTGGCCGAGCGAGTTCAGAACCGCGAGGTCGGTAATGCCCGGCACCGTGCGCATAACATCGCGGATTTTGTCGGCGGTCATCTCGAGCGTCTCGAGGTCATTGCCGAAGAGCTTGACCGAGTTCTCCCCTTTGACACCCGATGCCGCCTCCTCGACGTTGTCCTCGATGTTCTGGGAAAAATTGAACTCGACACCGGGAAACTGCGCTTCGAGCGCGGCGTTGACTTGCTCGGTAAGCTTCTCCTTGTCCACGCCCTTGGGCCAAGTGTCGGCGGAGGCAAGCGGCACGTAGAATTCGGCATTGAAGAAGCCGGTGGCATCCGTGCCGTCGTCGGGCCGCCCGTTTTGCGAAATCACAGTCCGGGTCTCCGGGAAGCTCTTGATCACCTGCCGCATGCGATTGACGTAGCCGTTCGCTTCCTCCAGCGAAATCGACGGCGGCATGGTGGCGCGGATCCACAAGTTGCCCTCCTCGAGCTTGGGCAGAAACTCGAGCCCCAGGCTGCGCACGGCGAGTACGGCGACGAGCAGGATCAGCGCGCCCGCCCCCAGCGTCAGAATGCGGTTTGAGAGCGCGAACTCGAGCACGGGCAGGTAGATGCGGCGCAGCCCCCGCACGATGAAGGTTTCGGTCTCGTTGACCCGGTCTTCGAGCAGCAGGGAGCTCAGCGCCGGCGAAATGGTGAAGGTGGCGATGAGACCGCCCAGGATCGCGTAGGCGTAGGTCTTCGCCATCGGCCCGAAGATGTGCCCTTCGATGCCGGAGAGCGTGAACAGCGGCACGAAGCCGGCGATGATGATCGCGGCCGAGAAGAAGATCGCCTGGTTCACCTCGGTGGCCGCGAGCGCAATGGTGGCGAATTTGCCGTGCAGATCCATGCTGATGCGCGCGCGCTGCACCAGAAGGCTGCCCGCGCGGCGCGCCTCCGGGCCTTCCGTCAGGTGCCGGAAGATGTTCTCGACCATGATCACGGTGGCATCGACGACGAGCCCGAAATCGATCGCGCCGACCGACAGCAGGTTGGCCGATTCGCCGAGCAGCAGCAGGATGGTGACGGCGAAGAACAGGGCAAATGGAATTGTTGTAGCGACGATTATCGCGCTGCGCAAGTTGCCGAGAAAGATCCACTGCACGAAGAAGATCAGCACGATGCCCGCGATCATGTTGTGCAGCACCGTGTGGGTCGTGACGCTGATGAGATCGGTGCGATCGTAGATCTTCTGCACCTGCACGCCGGGCGGCAGGATATTGGAGGTATTGAGTAGCTTCACCTCCGCTTCGACCCGTTGCAGCGTCGGCAGGCTTTCCTGGCCGCGACGCATGAGCACGATGCCCTGCACGATGTCGTCATCGTCGTCCTGGCCCGCAATGCCCAGGCGCGGCTCGTTGCCGACGCTCACGGTCGCCACGTCGCGCAGCAGCACCGGTGCGCCGCTGTTCGACGTCAACATCGTGTTGCGGATGTCCTCAGCGGTATGGATCAGGCCGATGCCGCGCACGACGGCCGCCTGCGGCCCGAAATTGACGGTCTGACCGCCGACGTTGATGTTGCTGTTGTTGAGCACCTGCAGCACCTGCGGCAACGCGAGACCGAAGTGAGTGAGCTTGTGGAGATCCACCGTAACATCGAAGGTTTTGGTCTTGCCGCCCCAGCCGGTCACGTCGATGACCCCGGGAACGGCCTTGAAGCGGCGCTCGAGGATCCAGTCCTCGATGGTCTTCAGGTCCGTGACCGAGTAGCCGCGGGGACCCGCCACGCGGTAGCGGAAGATTTCGCCGATCGGGCTGGTTGGGGAAATTTGCGGCAGCGCGTTGTTGGGTAGCGGCGCGAGCTGCGACAGGCGGTTGATCACCCATTGCTCGGCCTGGTAATACGTGAAGTCGTAGGTGAACTGCACCTTGACGTCCGAGAGCCCGAAGAGTGAGATCGTGCGGATGGTCTTTACGTTCGGGATCCCCGCCATCTGGATCTCGATCGGTATCGTGATATAGCGCTCCATCTCCTCGGCCGACTGGCCCGTGCTCTGGGTCACGATGTCCACCAGCGGCGGCACCGGGTCGGGGTAGGCCTCGATGTTGAGCTTGATGAAGCTGATCAGGCCGATCCCGATGACCGCAAACAGCAGAATGACCACCAGCACCCGCTGCTGCAGCGCAAACGCGACAACGCGGTTCATCAGTCTTTCACTTGGGTCGCGCGGTCGATGAACAACGTGCCGCTAGTGACGATCTTCTCGCCGGCAACGAGGCCGCTCGTGACCTCGACCATGCCGTCGTTGATGCGCCGTGTGCCGATGGGGCGCGATTCGAGCGTTTCTTCGTCTTTCGCCACCCACGCGCGCGCGGCGCTGCCGTCATATACGATCGCGCTCTGCGGTATTGCCGGCGCCGTCACTTCCGCGCCCGTAATAATGCTGAAGCTCGCGAACATCATGGGTTTCAGCGCCCCGTCCCGGTTCTCGACCTCGGCACGCACGGGCAGCCGGCGCGTGTTCGGATCAATCGACGGTGCAACCCAGGTGATCCGCGCCTTGAATATCCGCCCCGGATAAGCAAGCACGCGCACTTCGACATGCTGCCCCACTCGCACCAGCGGCGCATCCGTCTCACGCACATTTGCAATGAGCCAGACGGATGACAGATTGCCGATCGAATACACCGGACCGGTGGCGCCGGTCGATGCGCTGGTGATGTACTGCCCCAGTCCGACCTGGCGCTGGACCACCGTGCCGCCGATCGGGGCGCGGACTGTACCTTCCGGACTCATCGGCTGCGCGCTGGACGAGTTCTCGAGCGCGTCGATCTCGGCCCCGGATTTGCCCAGAATGCTCAGGCGGTTGCGCGCCGCGGCGAGGGCCGTCTCGGCGCTGCGCTGCGCATTCTGCGCGCTGGACAGGTCCGCCTGGCTCTGCAGCCAGTCCTTGAGCGCCCCGGATTTGGCGAGATACAGCGCGTGCTGGCGCTTCTCGTTGTTCTGCGCGAGCTTGAACTGCGACTGCGCCGTATTGAGGGCGCCAACCGCAGCGATCACATCGTTCTGCCCCTGCACGATTTCTGAGGCTTCGACCGTCATCAACGGACCGCCCCGCTTGACGTAGTCCCCGAGTTTCGCGATGACTCGCGTGACGCGTCCGGAATAGGGCGAAAATACCGGCGTAGTTGTGTCGTCGTTGACGGCGATGTTGCCGTCCGTAATCTGCTCGGTCCGGAAGGTCCGGTTTTGAACGACCGCGATCTTGAGGCCGGCCCATTGCTCTTTCGTGGGTCGGAAGGTGCCTGGTGCCCCTGCTTGCCCCGTCTGCGCACTCCTGCGGTCGGAGGACGTAAAGAAGAAATGTTTCGTAACGTAGCCGGCGCCCAAGGCGATGGCAATGAAAAACGCCACGCCGGCGACAATCATTAATTGCGTTCGTCGCGACAAGGCGCCTCCCGCGTGGGTGCGCGCCGGGGAAGAAAGATCATCCGACATGGTGGATCATTCCTGTAAGCAGGATCGGCGGTACGAGTCCGGGAGGAGAATATAACAAATAATATCGCTCTCGCCGAGATTCCCGGAACGCAGGGGGCTGCGTGAACGCCAGCAGATTTGCAAATTCATACCCGAGCATCGCGAGAATTTACCGCAGGGCGCAGAGAGGCGTCAGATATTTCCCTAGAGGCCGAACGCGTTTGGTATTTATCAAAAAAATTCCGGCCGACAGGTCGCCCCGCCGGCCGGCAATCGAGTCCGGGTCAATCACCGTCTCAGCGTCGGCAACGACCCTGCAACTCCGAGGAGGAATGTGGCCGTCCCGGATCCGGAGCGGATTACAGATCCGGTTCCGGGACGGCCACATTCGCAGCCTAAATCTTCAACCTTACGTCAATCTTACAACAAGGGCCGATTGTATTCTCCCTAATCGCCGGTTAAAGGCGTTTAGCCCGTTAAATCGATTCGGATCGTGGCGGCCCTACCCTGCCGCGCGTACGGCGTAGAACATCGCGTCGACCTGCTTGTCGACCAAGCGGATGCCTTGACGGGAATTAGGCTTGGAGCTGTAGTAAAGAACACACTCGGATTCGGTTCCTGACCGAGCTGGATCTCGCGATTGTGGGCGGCAAAAAAATCTCCGCCTGGCGCAGGGTTAGCCGCTCCAGGTCGGAGTTTAAAGAGGCCGCGCCGGGAACCGGTTCGGTACCGGCAGCCGCAGCGCTCAGGCCCCGAGGAGGAAAGCAAGAGCAAACGTGCGCAAACCTGACAACATCACGTTGGGACATCCCGGAATTGGTGCTGCGATATCCCGTGCTGCCGCAACCTGACTGGTAAACATTAACAATCCAGGCTTACAGGAAACTTACGTAGCGGTAAGCCACTAATCGGGAATGCGAAATCTATCATGCCGCGTGCGGTCTGCCGCTGCGTTACACTATAGGCCCGCAAACGTTTACGATTCACGGACTTAGCATCCCGATGCGCGTACTGATAATCGAAGACGACCCGGTGCTGGCCGACGGGCTGACACGTTCGCTGCGGCATTCCGACTTTGCCGTCGACTGCGCACACGACGGCGAACAGGCAGACCACGTGCTGACAGCCCAGAATTACGACCTGGTGATTCTCGACCTGGGGTTGCCCAAACTCGACGGCTTCGAGGTGCTGCGGCGGCTGCGGCACCGCGGTGCCACGGTACCGGTGCTGGTGTTGACCGCGCACGATGCGTTGGCCGACCGTGTCAAAGGGCTCGACCTCGGCGCCGATGACTATCTGACCAAGCCGTTCGACCTGCCCGAACTCGAAGCGCGCGTGCGCGCGCTGATCCGCCGCGGCCAATCGGGTGGTGGTTCGCTGCTCACGCACGGTGCGCTCACGCTCGACACCGGCGGCCGGCGCGCGACGATCAACGGCGCGCCGCTCGAGCTCTCGGCGCGCGAACTCGGCGTGCTGGAAGTTCTGATGCTGCGCAGCGGACGCGTGGTCAACAAGGAACAGCTCGCGGAACAGCTCTATGGCTGGGACGATGAGGTCGGCAGCAACGCGATCGAAGTTTACGTGCACCGGCTGCGCAAAAAACTCGAGCCGGCGGGTGTCGCGATCCGCACCATCCGCGGCCTCGGTTACCTGCTCGAGAAAGACACGTGAGCGCCGTCATCGGAGAGCGCGCGGCGGCGCGCAAACCCGAAAAAAAGACGCTGCGGCATCAGCTGCTGATCTCATTGCTCGCTCCGATCGTGCTGGTCACGCTGGTGAGCGCGGTGGTGACCTATTACTACGCGTTTAATTTCGCCACGCTTGCCTACGATTACTCGCTGTTCGACTCCGCGCTCGACATCAGCCGGCAGATCCGGATCACCGAAGGCGAAATGCGCATCGACCTGCCGCGCGCCGCGATCGACATGCTCGAATCGGACAAGCATGACCTCATTTATTACATGGTCAACGATTCCAAGGGCGTGCTCGTTTCCGGACACCAGGGGCTGCCGCTGCCATCGGAAAAAGCACCGCCCGGCAAACCGATTTACTACGACGGCATCTATCGCGGCAGTCCGGTGCGGATCGCTGCCTTGTACTCGCTGGTGGCGGGAGCATCGAATCAGGATCCGATCCTGATCCTGGTCGGCGAAACGCTCAACAAGCGTCATACACTGGCGAACGAAATCCTGCTCAGCTTGCTGTTGCCGGAATTGCTGCTGATCGGGCTGGTCGGCGGTATCGTGTGGTACGGCGTCGAACGGGGCTTAAGGCCGCTCGCCGTATTGCAGAAGGAAATCGGCAGCCGCTCGCACCGCGATCTGAGCCCGCTGCCGGAACAGAACGCGCCGGGCGAAGTGCGCTCGTTGATCCGGGCAATGAACGACCTGCTTGCGCGACTCTCGGGAGCGCTGTCGGCGCAGCAGCGCTTTATCGCCGACGCGGCGCACCAGCTGCGCACGCCGCTCGCCGGCCTCAAGACCCAGACCGAGCTTGCGCTGCGGCAAAACGAACTCGGCGATGTGCGCCACACGCTCACGCAGCTCAATACTGCCACCGGGCAGACCACGCATCTCGTCAATCAGCTGCTGTCGTTGGCGCGTGCCGAGCCCGGCGTCGACCATGCTCAGGCCTTGCAGCCGCTCAGCCTCGATGATCTCGCTCGCGACACAACCACCGAATGGGTGCCGCGCGCGCTTGCGCGCAACATCGACCTCGGTTTCGACGGCCCTGCCGGCGCCGCCCTGATCGAGGGCGATGCGCTGTTGATCAGGGAAATGCTGGGCAACCTGCTCGACAACGCGATCCGCTACACCCAGCGCGGCGGACAGGTCACGGTGCGCGTCACCACGGAGCCCGGCCAAGTGCTGCTCGCCGTCGAAGACAACGGGCCCGGCATCCCGCCCGCTGAGCGCGAGCGCGTGTTCGAGCGCTTCCACCGCGTGCTCGGCACCGGCGCCGAAGGCTGCGGGCTGGGACTCGCGATCGTGCGAGAAATCGCGCAAAGCCACAATGCCGACACGCGCCTCGGGGCGGGCGCGAACGGCCGCGGCACGCTGGTCACCATCGCATTCCCGACAGCAAAATGACAGGCAGGCCCGTTCAACCTGACCGCAAACAGTCAGGTTGATGGAATAGAATTGCGGCATTAGCTGTTATCCGCGATTAGTGCGCAAGCCCGCGATCATGTCGAATGCCGCATCAACCCGCTACACCAGGACGGCGATTGTGCTGCACTGGCTGATGTTTATGCTGATCGCGTGCGGATTCTCGCTTGCCCTTTACATGGTGGGCCTGCCGCTGTCGCCGCAGAAACTCAAATACTTCTCCTGGCATAAATGGATCGGGGTGACGGTGTTCCTGCTGGCGGTCGCGCGCCTGGCGTGGCGACTCACACACCCGGCGCCTGCGTTGCCGGCGACGATGCCACTGTGGCAGCAGCGCGCAGCAGCTCTAAACATTGTCGCGCTCTACATGCTGATACTGGTCATACCGCTGACCGGCTGGCTCTACAGTTCGGCGACCGGCGTGCCCACAGTGTATCTCGGGTTAGTGCAGCTGCCCGATCTGCTCGTCAGGAACAAGGTGCTCGCCGAGCAGCTCCGGCTCGCGCATGTGACGCTGAACTTTTCCATGCTGGCGCTGGTCATCATTCATTCCGCCGCGGCACTGAAGCGTCATCTCGTCGACCGCGACGACGTGCTCTGGCGCATGCTGCCATTCATCAAGCTACGTGGGAAATAACTCCGATGCGCGGTTCATTATCCGGTCCGATCACAGCTGCCGGCGTCCTGCTGCTTCAAGTGGCCGCCCTTGCGGCGGCGCAAACTGTGCTGTATGACAAAAGCCGCATCACCTGTGTGTCGCGCCAGGAGAACGTGCCGGTCGAGGCGCAGTTCAGGAAATTCACGGCACAAATCGCGTTCGATCCCGCCCGTCCCGAGGCCGGCAAGGCGCAGATCGACATCGACGTCCGCAGCTTCGACATGGGCAACGACGAATTCAACGACGAAGCCAAGAACAAGGACTGGTTCGACGTGGGCAATTTCCCGCGCGCGAATTTTATGTCAACGACCATGCGCGCGCTCGGCGGCGGGCGGTTCGAAGCGCGCGGGCCGCTCACCCTCAAAGGCAGGACCGCGGAAGTCATCTTGCCGTTCACCTATAAGGAGGACGCCGGAGCAGGCGCGTTTGACGGTGCGTTTTCGATCAAACGCCTGCAATACAATATCGGCGTGGGCGTATGGAAGGATACCGATACCGTTGCTGATGAAGTCCAGATCAAGTTTCACATCGTCGTGGCTGCCGGCAAACCGGCGGCGAAGAAATGAAGTGCTTGAATTCCGTTCTATCTGACCGTAAAGGAAAAAAACATGACACGCGTGTTGATTACTGCAATTGCCGCGCTGGGCCTCGCTCTACCCGCCGCCGCCGCTCCCGAGACCTATACCGCCGATCCGGACCATACTTTCCCGAGCTTTGAACTCTCGCACGGAAACGATTTCACCATTACGCGCGGATTCTTTCAGAAAACCTCCGGCAAGATTACGCTCGACCGCGCAGCCAAAACCGGCAGCATCGAAATCGTCGTGGACGTGGCGTCGATGACGACCGGCCAGCAGGCGCGCGACAGGATCGTGCGCACCAACTGGTTCAAGGCCGAGCAGTTTCCCAACATGACCTACCGGTCCGACAACCTGAAATTTGACGGCGAAACCCTGGTCGGCGCGGACGGCGAGCTCACGCTAGCGGGCGTCACCAGGCCGGTCAGCCTTACGGTCACATCGTTCAAATGCCGTCCGCACCCGGTCAACAAGAAAGAACAATGCGGCGCCGACGGCACGGCCCGGATCAAGCGCAGCGATTTCGGATTGAATGCGGCGTCGAGCGTCGGCAACGACGTCAAGATATTGTTTCAGATTGAGGCGTACAAGGACTGAGGTTCGCACGCCGCCGCGGGCTCAACCCGCCGCAGTCACCAGCCTGCGCGGACCCATGCGGTTGGCATCAGCGCGTTCGGCTTCCTCCTGCTGCTGCAGCGCCCACATCTCCGCGTAAGCGCCGCCGCGGTCGAGCAATTCGCGGTGCGTCCCGCGCTCGACGATACGTCCGCCAACCAGCACCAGGATCTGGTCGGCGTCCATCACGGTGGAGAGCCGGTGCGCGATCACCAGCGTGGTATGGCCCACGGCGATGCGCGTGAGCTCGTCCTGGATCGCCTGCTCGGTCGCCGAATCGAGCGCCGAAGTCGCCTCGTCGAATATCATGATGCGAGGGTTCTTGAGAATGGCGCGCGCAATCGCCACGCGCTGTTTCTCGCCGCCGGAAAGCTTCAAGCCCCGCTCGCCGACGCGCGCCTCGTAGCCGTCGGGCAGACTGACAATAAAATCGTGAATATGCGCCGCCTGCGCCGCCGCGATCACCTCGTCGTGCGCCGCGTCGGGGCGACCGTACTGGATGTTGTAGTAAATCGAGTCATTGAACAGCACGGTGTCCTGCGGCACGATGCCGATCGCGCCGCGCAGGCTCGTTTGCTGCAGGGCGCGGATATCGGTGCCGTTGATCGCGACGCGGCCGCCGCTCACATCGTAGAAGCGGTAGAGGAGCCGTGCCAGCGTCGACTTGCCCGCGCCGCTGTGACCGACTACCGCGACCTTGGCGCCGGCGGGAATTTCGAAACTCACGTCGAACAAAATCTGGCGCTTCGGGTCGTAGCTGAAGTCGACGTGCTCGAAGCTGATCGCGGCACTCACCGGGGCGAGCGCGACCGCGCCGGGCCTGTCCTGGATTTCGCGATTTTGCTCGAGCAAACGGAACATTCTGTCCATGTCGATCAGCGACTGCTTGATCTCGCGGTACACCATGCCGAGAAAATTGAGCGGGATATAGAGCTGGATCAGGAGCCCGTTGACCAGCACCAGATCGCCGAGAGTCAGCGTCTTCGCAACCACGCCCCGCGCCGCTAGGATCATCAGCAGCGTCACCGCGATCGCGATGATGCAGCTCTGCCCGATGTTGAGCAGTCCGAGCGACATTTCGTTCTTGACCGCGGCAGTCTCGTATTTGCGCAGATTTTCGTCGTAGCGCCGCGCCTCGTATTCCTCGTTGTTGAAATACTTGACTGTCTCGTAATTGAGCAGACTGTCGATCGCGCGCGTGTTGGCTTTCGAGTCGAGCTCATTGGCCTGCCGCCGGATGTCCATGCGCCACTCGGTGATCGACACCGTGAACACGAGGTAGATTGCGACCGCGGCAAAAGTCACCGCCGGAAAACGCCAGTCGAACTTGGTGAGCAGGATGAACGCGACCAGGCTGAATTCGAGGATCACCGGAATGATCGAGAAGAGCATGTATGACAGCAGCGTGCCGATGCCGCGCGTGCCGCGCTCGATATCGCGCGACACGCCGCCGGTCTGGCGCTCGAGGTGAAAGCGCAGGCTCAATCCGTGCAAATGGCGGAATACGGTCAGCGCGATGCGCCGGATCGCGCGTTGCGTCACGCGCACGAACACCACGTCGCGCAGCTCGGCGAACAGGGTCGTCGACAGCCGCAGCATGCCGTAGGCAACGAGCAGCGCGAGCGGCAGCAGCAGCACCGCTGTTGCGGCATCGAGCCGGTCGACGACTTCTTTCAGCACCAGCGGCACGCCAACGTTGGCGAGCTTGGCGCTGACGAGAAAGACCAGCGCGACCACCACCCTGCCCTTGAATTCCCACAGGTATGGCAGCAGCAGGCGCACTGCACGCCATTCGCTGCTTGACACGGTCCGCCGGTCCGCCACGTTGACCGGCGCGGGATGATGATGGGAAACCATTATCGGATCAGAAATTGCGGAAGGACACTTCCTGAATCAATCGCGCATGATAACCGCTTGTCCGCTGCCAAGCACGCTGCACGGAATATTGTGTTGCCACAGAACTGTTCTTGTGCCTTGCGCGTGGCGGGATAACGCCCGCTACCCATCGTCATCGGTAATGATGATACGGCGGTGGCGCACCGTTTAACGCGGCGCGCCGGCATCCCCGAGCTCGTAGCGGCTATAGCGCTCGTCCTTCATTTTGTCACCGTAGCTCTGCCCGATGTGCCACAGAGTTTCCCGAAGCTCGGACTTGATCCAGGCGACCCGCGGTGCCGCCGCGTACCGGGCCATCAGCTTGAGGACGCAATACAATGCGATCTGGTCCAGGTGCCAGTACAGCTTGCCGCGACGCATGAAATACAGCACGTAGTTCCTGACCAGCTCGAAATATCGTGATGACTGCGCGGTCGGATTGACGACCACAATGTTGGCGACCACGTCGAGCCAGGGCGAATGCGGCGGTTCGCGCAGGATAAGTCCCAGATCCTTGCCGCGCGCGTGTTCGATCAGGCGTTGCACGGGCGCCTGCAGCGTCGCATCCACGTCAAAGCAAACGATAGGCCGGCCGTAGTCCGTGAGCAGGCGCGACATTTGCATGAACCGCCCGCAGCTGTAATACGTCCTGCGCGCCATTTTGTCGACATTCTTCTCGAGCGGCGAGCGCTCGGTCGTCACGCGAAGACGCGGCAGATCGATGTGTCCGACCAGCCAGGACAGATAATCCGCAAACTGACCGTCCGGATCAAGCACGTGCAGGTGCAGCAGGTTTTCGCGCATGGAGTTCTGGACAAACGAGTTGGCGAAACTCGCGCCGTACTTGCGCAGATAAACGCTGTCGCAGCAGGACATCACCACACAGCCGAACCCGTCCGATCCGCCCTTTGCATAGACCACCTGCGGTTCATCGAGAACCTGGGGTGAGTCGCCGCTGATTTGGTCCCACAACGGGCGGCTGAAACTGATCGTACCGTAGTGCGGAAGGTTGGGTGCCAGCTTAGCGGCCCTGCGGAATAAAACCTCGGCTTCATCGAATTGATCGAGATGCGCGAGGATGGACGCCAGCTCGCCGACCACGAACTGCGAATCCGGGTTCAAGCTCTCGGCCGCGCGCGCGTGCGCCTCCGCCTCCACGGAGCGGCCCAGCCCGTGAAGAGCCAACGCGAGGGCGCTGTGGCCCTCGGCAAAATCCGGCGCCACGTCTACCGCCCTGCGGGCCTGTGCAAGCGCGGCCTCGAATTCATCGAGTTCCCACAAGGACAAGACGCGATACACGCAGGCCCACGGATTGGCGTGCAATTCCAAAGACCGTTCGAACGCACGCGCCGCATCGCCGTAGGCGCGCTCGTGCATCGCCACCTTACCTAGGGCGAACCAGGCCTCGCCATCATCGTGATGGCTCGCGATGGCCGCCTCGCACAATGCTTTCGCCTCCGATACTTGCCCTTGGTGCAATGCGTCTAGGACCTGTTGCAGCAGGCCGTCGGCGGCGGGACTCGCGTCTTGCGGCGGCGTCATGGCGCAAACCCGTCCACACGACGCATGGCACCCTTCCCTCGGCAACCAGGTCGGCGGGCGCGGGCGGCAATACCGGGGCCGGGCGTGACCATCAACGCGATGGTGTTACCGGGTCTCATATCGATGCAATCCATGCTGACATTGGAGCGAGAACATATCACGGGATTGCGCCGGGCAAAAAAATGGGCACTGGTTAGAGTGCCCAAAATTACCAAAGGAGGAGGATGAAAACACCGAGCCTGTTGCTGCTCGATGCCTTCGCTTGTCTATCTAGCAATTCGAATGCCAGATTATAAACTATGTAAAATCAAGTGCTTATAATAATGCTCTGAGTCAGCCGGCAGCCACCCGCGCACCATTTTGGTGGCCGGACCTCGATCGCGCACCAATACGGCACTGCGCTCGCGCGTTGGCGCCTCTGGAATCCCGACCGCGGGTTGTAAGAGTTTGTAAATCCGCTGAACAACACTGCCGCGACGGCGTTCTAATAGGAGTAACGCTTACAAAGGAGCCGATGATGAAACGCCAAACAATAACCGCACTGATTGTCGCGCTGGGCGGCGGCAGCGCATACGCTGCCAACGACTTCGTCGATACTGCCCAAGTGATCTCGGCAACGCCGATCATCGAACGCGTGTCCGAACCGCGTCAGGAATGCACTACCGAAACCACACCACAGAAAAGCACCAACATAGTCGCCCCGATCCTGGGCGGCATCGTTGGCGGCTTGATCGGCCATCAGGTCGGCCAGGGAAGCGGCCAGACTGCCGCCACTATCGTCGGCGCCACGGGCGGCGCGGTCGCCGGCTCGATGGTGGGCGACCGCGTCGGCGCTCAATCGCAACCCGTGCAGCGCTGCCGCACAATCGAGTCATCGCGCGAAGTCGTCAATGGCTACAACGTGGTCTACCGCTACAACGGGCGCGATGTGAATGTCGCGCTGCCCTACAATCCGGGCAACACGATCAAGGTCGGTGTCGGCATTATCCTCGACGATCATGCCGCGGACGCAGCTCGCGATTCGGGCCACGATCGCGATGTAAGTCGCAGGCCGCAGCCGGTCACTGCGGTCGATACCACTGTGCCGGCAAACAACGCCAACTACACTTATCGGTATTGATCACTCTCAGCAAGCAGCAGTATGCGGCGAGCACCTTCCCGGCTCGCCGTTTTTTTGTACTGCACAGGCGGGCAGGTGCAGCCCTTGCTTTCGCCCCACGCCTTGTCATTCACTTGAATTCCTGCGCGCGGCCATATGACGACCAGCCGGTCAGAAACCGCACCAGCCAGTAGCAGATCCACGTCATCACCCGCAGCGACAGCGAATGCGACTGCCGCTCCCAGCTCGAGCGCTGCACCTGCTGGGCGCCGGTCTCGATCGCCTCATTCAGGCTCAACCGCAGCTCGCTCGCGAATCCGGCGTCATCGATCACAACATTGGCCTCACGCGCGAGCAACAGGCTCATCGGATCGATATTCGACGAGCCGACGGTCGCCCAACGATTGTCGATCACCGCCACCTTGGCGTGCAGGAAGCTGCGGTGGTATTCATAGATCTCGATGCCGGCGTCGAGAAAACGACGATACAGCGCGCGCGCAGCGTAATGCAGCAGCATGTACTCGACGCGCCCCTGCAGCAGCAGCACCACACGCACGCCGCGCGCCGCCGCCTCGACCAGCGCGCGGCGGAAGCTCCGTCCCGGGAAAAAATAGGCGCAAGCGATCACGATTTCGGATTTGGCGCACGCGATCGCATCGAGATAGGCGTTCTCGATATCGTTGCGATGCTGCAGGTTGTCGCGAATCACGAATGCTGCGCGCTGCGTGCCGCAGCCGTCTGCCTGTATCACGGTTTCCGGACGCTGCCGCCAGAGCCGGCGAAATTGAGTCCATGTCACCCGCGTCCACAGCCGCGTCACCACCGGATAGATATCAGCGAGCAGCGGGCCTTCGATGCGCACCGCGTAATCGAAGCGCGGCGGTATCTGCTTCGGCGTGTGCATATCGTCGATGATGTTGATGCCGCCGACGAAGGCTATTTTGGCATCTACTACCACGATCTTGCGATGCAGCCGGCGTAGCCGTTCCCGGCGCAACGTCCACGGCGAAATGTCGGGACGGTACTTGAGCACGCGCACCCCATCCTGCTCGAGCGCGCGCAGAAACTCATCGCCCAGGTCCTTGGAGCCGAAACCATCGATCATCACATGCACGATAACGCCGCGCAGCGCGGCGCGCGATAAAACGGCCGCGACGCGGCGGCCGGTCGCATCGTCTTCGAAAATATAGGTCTCGAGATAAATCTCGCGCTCGGCGGCATCGCATGCCGCAATCAGCGCCGGAAAATATTCCGCTCCCGTGCGCAGCAGATCGATGCGATTGCCGGGAACAAAGCCGCTCATATTCTGACGATGGTCGAAGTCAGCGCCGCGTGATCCGAAATGCGCGCCCATGGATGGCCATGATGCGTGCGTGCCTGTTTGACGTTGAAGCCGCGCACGTAAATGCGGTCGAGCTGGAACATCGGCAGCGCGGCCGGAAAACTGCGCGCAGGGCGGCCGTACGTATGCTCGAATACCTCCTTCAACGCCAGCGGCCGCGCCAGCTCATTATCGGCTTGCTGCGCCCAGTCGTTGAAATCACCGGCGATTATCAGCGGCGCCGCGCGTGGCACCAGGCGTTCGATGCGCAGCCGCAGCGCACGCATCTGGCTGCTGCGGTGGTGCGCCATCAACCCAAGATGGACGCATACGCAATGCAGCGCCGCAGTCCAGCCCGGCAGCTCGACTTCGCAATGCAGGAGCCCGCGGCTCTCGAAGCGGTGCTCCGAGATGTCCTGGTTGTCCCAGCGCACGATCGGGAAACGGCTCAGGATCGCGTTGCCGTGATGGCCGGTGTCATAGACCGCGTTCTTGCCGTAGGCGAAGTCGGTCCAGATCGAGTCCGCAAGGAATTCGTACTGCGGCTGCTCGGGCCAGTTGTCGAAGCGGCGCGCGTGGCGCTCGTGACCGCCCTGCACCTCCTGCAGGAACACCAGATCGGCGTTGAGCGCGCGCAGGTGTTCGCGCACCTCGTGGATCACCAGCCGGCGCTTGAAAAACGAAAATCCCTTATGGATATTGTAGGTGGCGATGTGCAGCGTGTCGGTCATTTTGCGGGCGTGCTGTTGTTGCGAGGTGCATCGCTATCGCGGCCGGTGCCGTGACGCTTGAGCATTTCCTGCACCACGCCGTCGATCTGTTTGCCGATGTCACGGCGCATCAGCGCGGCGCCGATCACCGGCGGCACCCAGAAATCAGGCTCGAGCTCGGCTTCGTAGCTGAGCCTCACCGCCCGGTCGGCGCGGCTGATTCGCCATTCACCGCGCATCCGCTTCATGTTGCCGCTGACGGCATGAAATTTGAGCCGCTCGGGAGGGATTTCGTCAACTTGAAGCACGACCTCGATGCTGACCTTGAACAGCAGGAACCCGGCTCCGCCTTTCTGCTCGAGCAGTAATGGCTCGCCGGGCGCGCTGATGATGCGGCTCATGCGCATGTCGGGAACGAATTCGGCGAGCCGATTGTAATCGGTCAGGACCTGCCAGGCGGTTTGCGCATCGACTGCGACCGGCGTGTCGACGTGAACCTGAAATACGCCGTGCCGGCGCTCGACATGGACGTCCGGCGCGGCTTGTACGATCCATGGTACGGCGAACAGGAACGCGAGGATATAATTCGGCAGACGGCGCGCCTTGCTCATCGCGCCAGTGTAGCGTAAGCGCTAAACCACTTCGAGCATGCGTTTGAGCGCGGTGCGTGCAAGTTCCGCTTCGCGCGCCGGCACCGTAATCCGGTTGACGACCTTGCCTTCGACCAGGTTTTCCAGCGTCCACGCCAGATGCTGCGGATCGATGCGCGCCATGGTCGAGCACATGCACACCGTGGGCGCCATGAACTGCACGACCTTGCCCTGCGGTTTGTACTGCTCGGCGATGCGGTTGACGAGGTTCAATTCGGTGCCGACCAGCCAGCGCGTATTCGGCTTCGATTCGGCGATGGTCCTGATGATGAAATCGGTCGAGCCCACGTAATCCGAGAGCTTGCATACCTCGAAATTGCATTCCGGGTGCGAGATCACCATGCCTTCGGGATACTGGTTGCGGAAATTCAGGATGTGCTGCGCCTGGAACATCTGGTGCACCGAGCAATGCCCTTTCCACAGCAGGACCTTGGCCTTGCGGATCTGCTCCGGCGTGAGCCCGCCCAGCGGCTCGTCGAAATCCCATACCAGCATTTCGTCTGGTGGAATGCCGATCATGTAGCCGCTCCAGCGCCCGAGGTGCTGGTCGGGGAAAAACAAGACCTTCTCGCGCCGCGCGAACGACCATTCGAGTATTTGTTTGGCGTTGCTGGAAGTGCACACGATGCCGCCGTGCTCGCCGCAGAACGCCTTGAGATCGGCCGCCGAATTGATGTAAGTAACTGGCGTGACCGCCTGATCCGGATCGAGCACTTCACCGAGTTCGCGCCATGCGCGCTCGACCTTGGCCAGATTGGCCATGTCGGCCATCGAGCAACCGGCGTTCATATCGGGCAGGATCGCGGCCTGCTCGGGCTTGGACAGGATATCGGCGACTTCCGCCATGAAATGCACGCCGCAGAACACGATGTAGTCGGCGCTGGTCTGCGCGGCGAGCTTGGACAGCCCCAACGAATCGCCGGTCAGGTCGGCATGCTTGTAGACGTCGGCGCGCTGGTAATGGTGGCCGAGGATTACCGCGTGCTTGCCGAGCGCCGCCTTGGCAGCGACGATGCGGCTCTCGCACGCGTCGTCCTGCAGCGGCTTGAAACGGTCAAAGGCAATGGCGGCTAACTGCATCGCATTCACATCCCCGGTTGAAGAATCAAAACATTATCATAATGTGACAAAAAATCCAGCGTGAAATTCAGTTGCTCCCAACCCCGCAGTTAGCAAGGTTATTGCGCTGCGGCAAGCCTTTCCGGCAATTCGCGTATGGCATCGGCATTGCTCCAAGAGAATACCTTGTCGGCCGCGTCGCGCCACGGCAGCCATACATACTGCAAATGCTCGCGTTCGGCGAGCGCGACCGGCAGCGCCCGGGGCACCTGCAGGCTGAATACGTGCTCGGTGTTGCGGGTGACACCCGGCGCATAGCGGCTGCGCCAGCGCCGGTAAATTTCATACTGGTTCTGCTTGCGCCAGTCGATGAGCCCGAAGCGGCCCGCATCCAGCCCGGTTTCCTCGGCCACCTCGCGCTGCGCCGTTTGCAGCAGCGTCTCGCCCGCATTCTGGCTGCCGGTCACCGATTGCCAGAACCCGCGCCGGTCGGCGCGCTCGAGCAGCAGCACCTGCAGGTCCGGGGAGTGGATCACCACCAGCACCGAGACCGGGATTTTGTAAGCCGGGCCCACCTTATTCAGACGGCTACTGGTTTATGTAATGGGGGCGGTTGCGTGCCGATCAAGTAATAGGCGGCTCGGGAAACGGGTCGACCGCAAACTCCGGCGGCGCGTAGTCGAGCAGCGCGACGAACGTCATATTGCGGCTGCGCCACGCGTCGGCGGCGGCGCGCAGGATCTCGAGCGCAGTCGTCAGTGCATCCGGTGCGTGCTGAGCGAAGATATCGACGTTTTCGAACACGATCACGTGGCCGGGCGCGGCATGCCATGACAGGTCGTTGATGCAATCGGAAAACGCGTCCCAGTTGCCGCCGAAATGCGCCGGAAATTCGAGTTGACGCGCACACGCCGCGAGGAACCCCGCTTTGTCGTGTGCCGCGTGCAAATCGGCCTCGATCCATGCGCAGCGCGTGCGCCGGGCCGCCTTGCGCAGCGCGGGCAACGCGCGGGGAACCAGAAATACACCGGACTGCTCCGGCCGCAGCGGGCTTAATTCGGACGGTGTCATTTATTCGCGGATGCGCCTGAAACTTCGGTAATGATCGTCGCTGTAATAATACTCCCCATCGCGCCCGCCGATTATGCGGCGCGCGCCGCGGTTGCTCGCCCCCGGCGTCGGCACCGTATACTCGTGATAATAGCCGCGGTTGCGCAACGGCAGCCGCCGCTCGTAATTGCCGAATTCCACGCCGTCGTGCTGATACGGATACGGGCCGCCGCGCCTGATCAACTGCAGCGTTTGCTGCGCCTCGGGCGGCAGCACCGCAACAGTAATCTCATTGATCGCTAACGCCGAAGCGCCATTTTCCCGCGCCAACACCAAGGGCGGCGCAAGAAACGCCGCGGTCAACGCTACGATCGCCACCGCAATCAGGTAAGGCCGTATCGAACGCATTTGTTTTCCTTGGCGTCGATCCTCACCCCCGACCCCTCTCCCGAGGGGAGAGGGGAGGCTCGAGATCCCCTTCTCCCTTTGGGAGAAGGGCATGGGATGAGGGCTGGCGTCCTTGGCGCTGAAGCTTCAGGCCTTTTTGGGTTCCTGACGCAGCCGGATATGCAGCTCGCGCAACTGCTGTTCGTCGACAGTGTTCGGCGCATGCGTCAGCAGGCATTGCGCGCGTTGCGTCTTGGGGAACGCGATCACATCGCGGATGGACTCCGTGCCCGCCATCAGCGTAACGATGCGGTCGAGCCCGAACGCAATACCGCCGTGCGGCGGTGCGCCATACTGCAGCGCCTGGAGCAGGAATCCGAACTTGGCCTCGGCTTCCGCGGGCCCGATGTCAAGCGCGCGGAACACCTTCGACTGCACATCCTGGCGGTGGATCCGCACCGAGCCGCCGCCGATTTCCCAGCCGTTCAACACCATGTCGTGCGCCTTGGCGCGCGCTTTGCCGGGGTCGGTGTCGAGCAGATCCTCGTGGCCGTCGGCGGGTGATGTGAACGGGTGGTGCATCGCATTCCAGCGTTTGGCTCCGTCGTCCCATTCGAACATCGGGAAATCGAGTACCCACAGCGGCCGCCAGCCCGCTTCGGCGAGCCCGCGCTCGTGGCCGATCTTGACGCGCAACGCGCCGAGCGCCTCATTCACGATCTTCGCCCGGTCGGCGCCGAAGAAAATCAGGTCGCCATCGCAGGCGCCGGTTCGCTCCAGGATGGTTTTGATCGCGGCTTCCGGCAGGAACTTGAGGATCGGCGACTGCAGCCCCTCGACGCCCTTTTCGAGCGCGTTGACCTTGATGTAGGCGAGCCCCTTGGCGCCGTAGATCTTGACGAACTCGGTGTAATCGTCGATTACCTTGCGCGACAGTTCGCCGCCCTGCGGCACGCACAGCGCGGCGATACGCCCGTCTTTGAGGTGCGCGGCGTCGCGGAACACCTTGAACTCGACTTCGCGCAATGCGTCGGTGAGCTCGGTCAGCTTGAGCGGCACGCGCAGGTCCGGTTTGTCGGAACCGTAGAACGCCATCGCTTCGTCATACGACATGCGCGGAAACGGCTGCGGCAGCTCGACGTCGAGCACGCTCCTGAACACGTCGCGGATCAGCTCTTCCATCAACGCCGTGATTTCCTGCTGGTTCATGAACGAGGTTTCGACGTCGATCTGGGTGAACTCGGGCTGGCGGTCGGCCCGCAAGTCTTCGTCGCGGAAACATCTGACGATCTGGTAATAGCGGTCGAAGCCGGCGATCATCAGCAGCTGCTTGAACAGCTGCGGCGACTGCGGCAGGGCGAAGAATTCGCCGGGATGCACGCGGCTCGGCACCAGATAGTCGCGTGCGCCCTCGGGCGTGGAGCGCGTCAGCATCGGGGTCTCGATGTCGATGAAGCCGTGCTTGTCGAGGAATGCGCGCACCGCCATAGCCGTCCGGTAGCGGAGCTTGAGGTTCTTCTGCATTTGCAGCCTGCGCAGATCGAGGAAGCGGTACTCGAGGCGCACCGTTTCCGACAGATTGTCGTCGTCCATCTGGAACGGCGGCGTCAGCGACGGATTCAGGATCTCGATTGCGCCCGCCAGCACCTCGACTTCGCCGCTGACGAGGCTGGGATTGACGGTGCCTTCAGGACGCGGCCGCACCATGCCGGTAACCTTGAGCACGAATTCGTTGCGCAGCTTTTCCGCGATCTGGAACGTGACGGGGTTGTCTGGATCGCATACCACCTGCAGCAGCCCCTCGCGGTCGCGCAAGTCGATGAAAATCACGCCGCCGTGGTCGCGCCGGCGGTGGACCCAGCCGAACACGGTGACGGCTTGGCTCAAGTGCTTGCGGCTGATCAAGCCGCAATATTCGCTACGCATGGTGGAATTCTAATCGGCCGAAATTAAGAGGCAACGGACGCCGTGCAGCGTCCGCGCTACTGATTGACTGACTGCTGCCGCGCTGCGTCGGGTTTCGACAGCACCCTGCCGTTTCTGCGGCCGTTGCGGTCGGGCGAGACCACGCCCATCGAGATGATGTACTTGAGCGCTTCGTCGACGCTCATGTCGAGCTCGATCACGTCGGCCTTCGGCATCATCAGAAAAAATCCCGACGTCGGATTCGGCGTGGTCGGCACATAAACGCTCCAGTACTCGCCGTGCAAGTGGTTGACGACGTCGCCGCCCGGCTGCCCGGTCAGAAATGCTATGGTCCACGAACCCTCGCGCGGGTACTGCACCAGCAGCGCCTTGCGGAACGCGTGGCCGCCCGAGGAGAAGAGCGTGTCGGAAACCTGCTTGACGCTGTTGTAGATGGATTTGACCACCGGGATGCGGCCGAGCACGTTCTCCCAGAACCGCAACAGGCGCTGGCCGAGGATGTTGGCGGCGACAAGGCCGGTGCCGAGCACCACGATGAACGTCATCACCACGCCCATGCCGGGCACGTGAAAGCCCAGCCAGCTCTCGGTCTGGAACTGCTCGGGCAGCAGCCGCAACGTCTGGTCCATGGTGCTCACCAGCAGGTCGAGCACCCACAGCGTGATACCGAGCGGGACCCAGATCAGGAGTCCCGTAATGAAATACTTTTTCAACCGCACCCTCATACTGGCATTTTAAAATCAGCTTGCGCGATTGGCGCGAAGCGACACTATCGTTGACACTGCCCTGCCCCACACCGGCAAACCGCGCGCTGAAGCGCGGCGAAAAAATATCAACCCGACACCGGGCTGGTGCTGGATGTTGCAGTCGACGCAGCTGCGTCGGATTTTTTCGCTGGCGCGTCCGGCGCCGGCTTGGCGTCCGGTTTCGTCGCCGGCTTGGCGTCCGGTTTCGTTACGGGTTTGTCTTCCGGTTTCGATTTTGGTTTCGCGCCGTGCTTGAAATCGGTCGCGTACCAGCCGCTGCCTTTCAGCTGAAAGCCGGCGGCGCTCACCATTTTGCCGAAGCTCGGCTTGCCGCATTCGGGACAGTCCGTCAGCGGCGCGTCACTCATTTTCTGCAGGTATTCCTTCTGGAACCCGCAGGCCGCGCAGCGATATTCGTAGATCGGCATAATTGCCCCCAAATTCAGAGCGTTGGATTATAACGGAAAGCGCCTCGCCCAGCGAGGCGTGATGGCGGTAAACGGCAGACAACAGATGATTCCCCGTCTGCTCAGGGACGACGCTGCCACCTCCGGGCACCCGGAACCTCAATGGCTGACGGCCTGGCGGACGTGCAGCCGACTACGGCCTGGCGGCGGCGGTCAGTGCCGGCCGATCAGCAGACCGATCACCATGCCTACACCCGCCGCCGCGCCCATCGCCGCCCACGGATTGTGGTGAACATATTCATCGGCAGCGCTCACCGCCACCCGGGTTTTATCCTTCAGCACTGCCTCCGTGTTGGCAAGCCGCGGCTTCATTTCCAGCAGCGCGCGTTGCATGCGGGTGCGGGCTTCGGCGATTTTCTCCGCCGACTGAGTAGTGGTCGCCTTGATCAATTCCTCGGCATCAGTCACCAGCACTTTGTAATCGGTAACGAGTTTTTGGGTGAGATCGGTGTTCATGGTTGGCTCCGGTCAACTGCGGTTGGTCGTTTGTTCATACTAGCCGTTTGGCCTGCCGGGTATTTGACCTGCATCAAAATCGCAGCCGGGGGATGAACGCGCGACGCGTTTTGATGCAAGTCAATAACTACCGGTAGGTTTCCGCGATAATACAAACACCTATTGTAGCCACGCAGAGCGGTCGGCCGGGTGGCCTTCGGCGGTGCGCCCATGCATAATTGTGCGTCATCTCATCCCGCCCGCCGCGATCGACAAGCGCCCATGGAAAACATCGAAAACCTGACCTTCGACGAAATCAAGATCGGCGACTCAGCGAGCCTGGTACGCACGCTCAAGCTGGAGGACATCCAACTGTTCGCCGCGATGTCCGGCGACATCAATCCCGCGCATCTCGACCCGGAATACGCGAAGAGCAGCATGTTCCAGGAGGTCATAGCCCACGGCATGTGGGGCGGCGCGTTGATCTCTACCGTGCTCGGCACGCAACTGCCCGGGCCCGGGACCATCTACATCGACCAGACGCTGCACTTCTCGCGGCCGGTGACGCTGGGCGACACCATCACCGTCACGGTCACCGTGACGGGCAAGTTCGAACACCATCACCACGTCACCTTCGATTGCCAGTGCACGAATCAAAGCGGCCTGGTGGTGATCCGCGGCACCGCGGAAGTCATGGCGCCGACCGAAAAAGTCCGGCGACCGCGCATGGCGCTGCCGGAAGTAAGGGTCACCGACAAGACCTCGCAATACCGCCGCTTGATCGCGATGGCCGAGGAACCCGCCCCCGTACCGATGGCGGTGGTGCACCCTTGCGATCGCGAATCGCTGCTCGGCGCGGTGGAGGCCGCCCGCGCAAACCTGATCGTGCCGGTGTTGGTCGGGCCGCAGTCGAAGATCCGCGCTGTGGCGCGGGCCGAAGAGATCGATCTGAGCCCATACAAGATCATCGACGTCCCGCATAGCCACGCCGCCGCCAATTTTGCGGTGGCGCTCGCGCGCGAAGGCTCGGTCGGGGCGTTGATGAAAGGCAGCCTGCACACCGATGAGCTGATGGAAGAAGTGGTCAAGGCTGACACCGGTTTGCGCACGGCGCGCCGTATCAGCCACGTGTTCATCATGGACGTGCCGACTTATCCGCGCATGCTGCTCATCACCGATGCGGCGATCAATATCGTGCCGAACCTCGAAGACAAAGTCGATATCGTGCAAAACGCGATCGATTTGGCCCAAGTGCTGCAGGTGGGCGAGCCCAAAGTCGCGATTTTGTCCGCCGTCGAAACCGTGACCTCCAAGCTGCGCTCGACGCTGGACGCGGCGGCGCTATGCAAGATGGCCGACCGTGGGCAAATCACCGGTGGGGTGCTCGACGGGCCGCTCGCGTTCGACAACGCGGTGTCGATCGTGGCTGCGAAAACCAAGGGTATCAAGTCCGGGGTTGCCGGCCGTGCCGACATTCTGCTGGTGCCAGACCTCGAGGCGGGCAACATGATCGCCAAGCAGCTCGAATACCTGGCCGATGCCCAGGCCGCGGGTATCGTGCTCGGCGCTAGCGTGCCTATCGTGCTGACGAGCCGCTCCGACACCGTGCAAACGCGCCTGGCCTCGTGCGCGGTGGCGTTATTGCTGGTACACCACCGGCGCAAACAAGGCGCATGAGCGACGCGGCCATCGTCGTCAATGCCGGCTTCTCTAGCATCAAGTTCGCGATCTGCGCCGTCGGCGCAATGCCAGGCCGTTTGCTGCGCGGGCTGGCCGTGCAAATGACAACCTCGAACAACCTGCGCCGATACCGCGCATGAAAATCCTGGTTCTCGGCGCCGGCGGCATCGGCGGCTATTTCGGCGGCCGGCTCGTGGCGGCCGGCGCGGACGTCACGTTTCTGGTCCGGCCGGCCCGCGCCGCGCAGCTCGCAAAACAGGGCCTGATCGTCAAAAGCCCGTTCGGCGATCTCAAGCTCGCGGTCGCCACCGTGCTTGCCGGCGAGCTTGCGCCGGGCTATGACGTGATCATGATCACGCCCAAAGCGTACGATCTCGACGCTGCGCTCGCGGCCGTCGCGCCGGCGGTCGGCGCCAACGCCGCAGTGCTGCCGTTACTCAACGGCGTGCGCCATCTCGATGCGATTGCGGCGCGTTTCGGCGCGCAAAGCGTGCTGGGCGGCGTGGCCTACATCGCCGCGACGCTGAATGCCGACGGTGAGGTCTTGCATCTCAACCAGATCCACAAGCTCGTGTTCGGCGAACTGAACGGCGGACGCTCGGCGCGCTGCGAGGCGCTCGCCGCCGCCATGGCGAAAGCCGGTTTCGCCTCTGTGCTGTCCGACACTATCAGCCTCGACCTCTGGGAGAAGTTCGTGCTGCTCGCGACGCTTGCCGGCATGACGTGCCTGATGCGCGCCAGCGTCGGCGCCATCATGCAAGCACGCGAGGGCGAGGCGCTGATGCTGGAAATGTTCGGGGAATGCCGCAAGGTCGCGGCCGCGTGCGGTTTCGAGCCACGCGCGCCGGCGCTGGAAACCGCGCGCGCAATGCTGACCGAGCGCGGCTCGGGCTTCGCCGCTTCGATGCTGCGCGACATCGAGCGCGGCGGACCTACCGAAGGCGAGCACATTGTCGGCGACATGCTGCGCCGGGCCGGGCAGTACGGCATCGCAACCCCGCTGCTGCGCGTCGCGCTGTGCCACCTGCAGACGTACGAGGCCGGAAGGAAAAAATAAACCGGGCGCAGCCTGTCCCGGCCGCCTCTAACGCTCGTCCGGCAGGTCGGGCAACACCAGCGGTACGCCGTGGACGACTTTTTCCATCAGCAGCATGCCGGCGTGCGGCCGCCCGATCTCGGCCGCCGCGTAAAGAAAATCGAACACCTCGTCGGCACGCACCGCCTCGACCAGCGCCTGAACCACTTCGCGCTCGGCGTACAGTGCCACGCCGCGCCGGCGCTTGCCGCTCTTGCCGACGCCGCGCGCATGGTGGACTTGCGCGCTTGTCACGCCCAGCTCACGCAGCTCTTCGATCAGCTCGAGCCCGCGGCCGGCCGGCATGATGCATGTAATGAGCTTGTGCGCAGTCCTCGCGACCATATCGGCAGGATCAATCCCGTAGGTACCTGGCCGCGACATCGGACGGCACGTAGGTCGCCATCTTTTCGACCGGCGTCATGTACAGGATGCCCATGCCGGGCGTGTCGATCTTGGCCGCCGCATGCATGTTTTCGAACACGTGGTCGGCCTGCTCGCTCGCCACCACGATGTGCACCACTTCCTTCTCGGCGCTGATGGTGATGCCGAGCACGCCGAGATGGCGCTGGCGCACGCCGGTTCCGCGCGCATAATAAATGGTCGCGCCCTGAGCCCCCGCCCGCATCGCCGCTTCGACTACCTTGTCCGCGGCGCCGCGTTGCACGATGCATGTAATCAACATCGCATCCGTCAATACCACAATGCCCTGACTCATTGCGCCGACTCCCCTTCTTCACGGCGGGCGTGGCTGCCCGCGATGCGCAACCGTATCCATAAACCGACGCCGAGCACGCTGAGGATCGGTCCGATCGACGCCAGCGCGAGTATGCCGAAGCCTTCGACCGCGTGCATGCTCTGCCCAAGCCCGAGACCCATCGCGAGCACCAGCGGCACCGTCACCGGCCCCGTAGTCACGCCGGCCGCATCCCATGCCAGGTTGACGTAGATTTCCTCCGACAATACGGTCATCACCAGCGCCACCGCATATCCGGGCAGCAGTAATTCCACAATCGGGATATCGAACACCACCTTGACGACGCCGGCTGTGGTACCGAGCCCCACGCCGGCCGCCACGGCATGGATCAGTATTTTGCGCGGGAACGCGCCGTCGGTCAGGTTCTGCACCGTCACGCTCATCGCATTGAGCGCCGGCTCGGCGATGGTGGCGCCAAAGCCGAGCGCGGCGGCAAAGCTGACGACGACGACGATGCCGATCCAGTAAGGGTAAAGCGGCGAGCCCCTGACCGCCGCGAATTCGGCAAATGCCGCCGGCAGTATGCTGCCGGTCTGATTACCGAGCTGCGACAACCCGTAGGTGAGCCCGAGGTTGAAAAACAGCATGCCGAGCACGCACAACGCAATGCCGTAAGCGATGACGCCACGATTGGCAACCGGCTCCTTGAGCAGCACGCGCTGTACCAACCACAAGAGCAGCGTGAGCGGCACGATCGCGCGCAGCGCGGCGATGGCATCCGCGGCCGGGCTCGCTGCGTACCAGGGGATGGCCGTCTCCGCCACCACCGGCAATTGCATGCCGTCCAGCGGCAGGGTCAGCGTGAGCAACATTACCGCCAGCGCCGGAAACATCGAAGCCAGCGTGACGATGCCGAACCCGGACAGCGGATTGTCCTCCCTGCCCGCGGCCGCGGTCACGCCGATGCCGAGCGCCAGCACGATCGGCACGGTCACGGGCCCGGTAGTGATCGCGCCGCAATCCCAGGCAAGGCCGAGGACCGGCGCAAGATGCGGCTGCGCCGCGATGTATGCAGTCAGCGCGAGGCACGGTGGCAACGCAATGACGATCACCGACTTCAACCGCCAGTTCATGACGATGCGCAACATGCCCAGCATCACCGCAAAACCTACGCTCAACGCAACTGCCGCGACCAACGCCGTGCCATGCTGATTGAGCAATGCATGCAGCGCCGGCGCGCGCTGCGGATCGCTCATGCTGCCGGCGGCGCGCAACGCCGAGACCGCCGGCTCGGCGAAAGTCGTCGCCGCGCCGAGCACAAATGCGACGCCCAGAATCACCGGCCAGGTCGAACGGCTCGGCAGGTTGAAACCGATGTTCTCGCTGAACGGCATCAAACCGTGGTTAGCGCCTTCGATGAACAGCATCAGTCCGACGATCGCCGCCAGAATACCGAGTGCGACCGCTTGCGCTCCGTTGACGGTGGAGTCGAGCACTACAGCCTCGAACAACGCGAGAAACAGCGCGAGCGGCACGACAGATTTGAATTGCTCGATGAACCGCACGCTCACATACGGCGCGAGCAACCGGTAGACGTCCTTGACGCGCAACTGCTGTCGCCGGTGCACCCGCCCATGCTCGGCCGCGACGACCTCGTTGAAGCTGATCGCGTGCTGACGCGCGCGCACTGCGCCCAGATATTCGCCGTAGCGGATGGTTTTATTCATTGTCACGGCCACGTCATCCACCGCGCGACAAAAGACTCGCGCGCAGAGGACAACGAGAAATTACGCAACGCGCGGCTAGAACGGAATGTCGTCGTCCATGTCGTCGAACGACGCCCCGCCCTTCTTCGCCGCGGGTTTGGCGGCACCGGCGCCGGGCTCGGCCGCGCCCGCTTTCGGTTCGCGCGCCATCGGCTCGGAACCGCCGCCGCGTGAGCCGAGCAGCTGCATGCGGTCGGCCACGATCTCGGTGGAATAGCGGTCCTGGCCTTCCTTGTCCTGCCACTTGCGCGTGCGGATGCGGCCTTCGATATACACCGGCGAGCCCTTCTTCAGGTATTCACCGGCGATTTCAGCGAGCTTGCCGAAAAAAGCGACACGGTGCCATTCCGTATGTTCCTGTTTTTCTCCGCTCTTGTCCTTCCACACGTCGGTGGTGGCCATGCGAATATTGGCCACCGCGTCGCCGCTCGGCAGAAAACGCGTCTCGGGATCCGCGCCGAGATTGCCGATCAAAATTACCTTATTAACCGATGCCATGATGAACCTCCAGTCAAATCTCTTCCGCGATCAATCGTAACACGTGTTGTTCATCGAAACCGGTCACGTCGACCTTCAGATACGCCGTGCGCTCGCCGGCGGACAACTGTACCTCGCGCACGCCGGGCTGCGCCTCGAGGCGTTCCGCGAGCGAGCGCGCCTGCTCGCGGTCGAGCGCCGGTATAGTGTAAACCCGCGTCAGGATCAGGCCGGGGGCCTGCATGCCGAGCGCAAGCAGCAGCCATCCGGCAAGCAGCAGCGCATCGAGTACAAACACGCCGCGCGCGCCGAAATGCTGATACAGAAAACCGCCGCCGCCGGCGCCCAGTGCGGTGCCGAGAAACTGCACGCTGCTGAAGATCCCGATCGCGGTGCCCTTGGCGCCGGGCGGCGCAAGTTTCGAGATCAGCGAGGGCAGCATCGCCTCGAGCACGTTGAAGGCGGTAAAGAAAATCAGCAAAAACAACGCGATTGCCTTGACACCCCCGAGCAGCCACGGCATCGCGAATTGCCCGATCAACAACAATACGACCGAGCCGATAAACACCGCTTTGAGCAAGCCGCGCCGCTCGGCGACCAGCACGGGCGGCAGCATCAAAACAAACGAGCCGATCATCACCGGCAAATAAACCTGCCAGTGATGATCGACCGCAAGGCCTACGTCGCGCAGCGACAGCGGAACCACCACGAACTGCGCCATCAGCACCGCCTGCAAGGCGAGAATGCCGTAGTTAAGGCGCGCGAGTTGCCCATCCCACAGTACTTCGCTGAAATGCGCGATATCATCGGCTTCACGCGACATGCCCGGTGGCAGCGCATCCGTGTCCGGTATGATCCAGTACACGACGCCCATCGCAGCGAGCGCCAGCACGCCGGTCAGCACGAAGATGCCGGGCATGCCGATCAAGCCGTTGAGCCATGGGCTGAGCACCAGCGATAATGCGAAAGTGACGCCGATGGTCGAGCCGATCAGCGCCATCGCCTTGGTACGGTGTTCTTCGCGCGTCAAATCGGCAATCATCGCAATCACCGCGGCCGAAATCGCGCCCATGCCCTGCAATACGCGCCCCGCGATCACCATGTAAATGCTGCCGCCGAGCGCGGCAACGAAACTGCCCAGCGCAAACACCGCAAGGCCCCAGTAGATGATGGGCTTCCGGCCATAGCGGTCGGACAGCCAGCCGAACGGGATTTGCAGGATCGCCTGCGTAAAGCCATAGGCGCCGATCGCGATGCCGACCAGCGTCAGGTTGGCGCCCCCCCTGAGATGTTCCTCGGCGTAGAGCGCGAACACCGGCAGTATCACGAACATCCCGAACATGCGCAGTCCGAAAATGCTCGCGAGGCTCATGCTCGCGCGCAGTTCGGCCGGGCTCATGCGATCGCTCGGGGGCATCATGAAATACGACTTGGGGAAAGGCGCTAAAGTTCGGTATATTAGCAGGTTTGGCTCTGGGACCCGTCCTTCGTGCCCACTAATCGACCCGCCATCGTTCGGCTGCAGAATTCCGGTCCGGATACGCACGCCAGGAGCGCCGGGCTGATCCGCATCCGCGGCGCGCGCACGCATAACCTGAAGAACATCAATCTCGATCTGCCGCGCCACCGGCTGATCGTGATCACCGGGCTCTCCGGCTCGGGCAAATCGTCGCTCGCGTTCGACACGCTTTACGCCGAGGGCCAGCGCCGCTACGTCGAATCGCTGTCGGCGTACGCGCGCCAGTTCCTGCAGTTGATGGAAAAGCCCGACGTCGACCTGATCGAGGGCCTGTCGCCGGCGATCTCGATCGAGCAGAAGGCGGCCAGCCACAACCCGCGCTCGACCGTCGGCACCGTCACCGAGATCCACGACTATCTGCGTCTGCTGTTCGCGCGCGTTGGCGATCCGCACTGCCCCGATCACAACATCGTGCTCGCCGCGCAAAGCGTTTCGCAGATGGTCGATCACGTGCTGCAGCTGCCGGTGGATACGAAGCTCATGATCCTGTCGCCGCTGATCGTCGGCCGCAAGGGCGAGCAGGCCGATCTCTTCGACGAGCTGCGCGCGCAGGGCTTCGTGCGCGTGCGCATCGACGGCAAGGTGCATGAAATCGACGAGCTGCCGAAGCTTAAAAAGAACATCAAGCACACGGTCGAGGTCGTGGTCGATCGTCTCAAGGTGCGCTCCGAGGTCAAGCAGCGTCTCGCCGAATCGTTCGAGACCGCGCTGCGCCACTCCGACGGACGCGCGCTCGCGGTCGAGATGGACTCCGGCCACGAACACCTGTTCTCGGCGAAATTCGCGTGCCCGATCTGCAGCTATTCGCTGCCGGAGCTCGAACCGCGGCTGTTTTCGTTCAACAACCCGATGGGCGCGTGCCCGCGCTGCGACGGTTTGGGCCATATCAGCTTCTTCGACCCCAAGCGCGTCGTCACTCACCCGCACCTGTCGCTCGGCTCGGGAGCGATACACGGGTGGGACCGCCGCAACCAGTTCTACTTCCAGATGCTGCAGTGTCTGGCGCAACACTACGGCTTCGATCTCGAAGCCCCGTTCGAGCGACTGCCGCAGGCGGTGCAGGACGCGGTGCTCTACGGCTCGGGTCGCGACAAGATCAAATTCACCTACCTCGGCGAGCGCGGCAACAAGCACCAGCGCGAGCACGCATTCGAGGGCATCATCCCGAATCTCGAGCGCCGCTACCGCGAAACCGACTCGCTGGTGGTGCGCGAGGAACTCGCCAAATACCTCAACACCCGGCCCTGTCCCGAGTGCGGCGCCACGCGGCTGCGGCGCGAAGCACGCTTTGTTCGCGTCGCCGGCAGGACGATCTACGAAGTGAGCGCATTGCCGCTCAAGCAGGCGGCGCGGTTTTTCGCGACCATGGCGCTGACCGGCACCAGGCTCGCGATCGCCGAAAAAATCGTCGCGGAGATCATCAACCGGCTCACGTTCCTCAACGACGTCGGCCTCGAATACCTGTCGCTCGACCGCTCGGCCGACACGCTGTCGGGCGGTGAGGCGCAGCGCATCCGGCTCGCGAGCCAGATAGGCTCGGGTTTGACCGGCGTCATGTACGTGCTCGACGAGCCGTCGATCGGGCTGCACCAGCGCGACAACGCGCGTCTGCTCGACACGCTCCGGCGTCTGCGCGACATCGGCAACACGGTGATCGTGGTCGAGCACGACCGTGAAGCGATCGAGTCCGCCGACCATGTCGTCGACATAGGGCTCGGCGCCGGCGAGCACGGCGGCCGCATCATCGCGCAGGGCACGCCATCGGACATCCGCAAAAACGCCGAATCGCTGACCGGACAATACCTCACAGGGCGCCGGCGCATCGAGGTGCCCGGATTGCGCCACAAACCGGACGCGAAGCGCATGCTCGCGATCAGCGGCGCGCGCGGCAATAATCTGAAAGACATCACCGCCAGGCTGCCGGTTGGTCTCTTCGTCTGCATTACCGGCGTGTCGGGCTCCGGCAAGTCGACGCTGATCAACGACACGCTCTACAGTGCGGCAGCGAGCCATCTCTATGGCAGCACGGCCGAGCCGGCGCCATACGAAACAATCGAGGGGCTTGAGCATTTCGACAAAGTCGTCAACGTCGACCAAAGCCCGATCGGTCGCACGCCGCGTTCCAATCCGGCGACCTATACGGGGCTGTTCACGCCGATCCGCGAATTGTTCGCCGGCGTGCCGATGGCGCGCGAGCGCGGCTACGGCCCGGGGCGCTTCTCGTTCAACGTCAAGGGCGGCCGCTGCGAAGCGTGCCAGGGCGACGGCGTGCTCAAAGTCGAGATGCATTTTCTGCCCGATATCTACGTGCCGTGCGATGTATGCCACGGCAAGCGCTACAACCGCGAGACGCTCGAAGTCCAGTACAAAGGCAGGAACATCAACGAGGTGCTCGAAATGACCGTCGAGCAGGCGGCGGAATTCTTCGCCGCGGTGCCGGTCGTCGCGAGAAAACTGCACACGCTGCTCGACGTCGGGCTCGGCTACATCACGCTCGGGCAGAGCGCGACCACGCTCTCCGGCGGCGAAGCACAGCGCGTTAAGCTCTCACTCGAATTGTCCAAGCGCGACACCGGCCGCACGCTCTACATACTCGACGAGCCGACCACCGGGCTCCATTTTCACGACATCGACTTGCTGCTGCGCGTGCTGCACCGGCTGCGCGACCACGGCAACACGGTGATCGTGATCGAGCACAATCTCGACGTCATAAAGACCGCGGACTGGATCATCGATCTCGGTCCCGAAGGCGGCGACGGCGGCGGCCGCGTAATCGCGGAGGGCGCTCCGGAAGACATCTGCAGGAACAAGGCGAGCTACACCGGGAAGTATCTGCAACCGGTGCTGGAATAAGCCGATGACCGACCTGTTCCGCAAAATCAACATCTTCTCGCTCAGCCGCCCTACTGCGCTGATCGTCGCGACGATAGTCCTCGCAGCCGTTGTTACCGCCGACTACATCACAACATTCGAGCTCAGCCTCAGCGCATTCTACTTGCTGGGCATCCTGATGGTGAGCTGGAACTGCGGTTGGCGATGGGGCATCGCATTTGCCGTCATATCATTCATGGCGCAACTCGAGTTGGGCTTCGCCGACAACCCCTATTCCGAGCCCTTTTACCTGTATGTCGCCATCGCCAATACCCTTATCGCTTACCTGCTGGTGGTTGGGCTCACCGTGCAACTTCGAAACTTGTATGACCGCGAGAGATCGACGGCGCGGGTCGATTCGTTGACGGGAGCGGTCAATTACCTGGGATTCCAGGAGCTGCTCGAGCGGGAAATGGCAAGACACCGGCGACAGAGACAACCGTTCTCGATTGCTTACATCGATTGCGACAACTTCAAAGAGGTAAATGACCGGTTCGGTCACAGCACGGGCGACCGGTTGCTTCAAAGCGTAGCCGCGACGTCGAGATCCGCCCTTCGCAAGACCGACATTGTGGCGCGAATCGGCGGCGACGAATTCGCCATGGTGCTGGGGGCGACGGGGCAACCGGTCGTTATGCATATTGTGGAAAAAATGCGACGAGCGCTCGATCTCGCAATGCAAGACCAGCATTGGCCGGTGACGTTCAGCATCGGCGTTGCGGTCTTCGATGTCATCCCTGAAACCGTGGATCAGGTCGTGTCCGTCAGCGACCGCTTGATGTATGAAGTAAAAAACTCGGGAAAAAACGGCATCGCGTACAGGAATTTTGGCAACCGGTGGGTCGGCGGCAGCGGCGACATATCCTGACCGATTTCCAATACTATTGGTGAATGCGAATAAGATGAACCGGAAAATGTCGCCGCGCGAAATGCTGCTCGGGAGTTTCAACGCCGCGGTCGCCGCTGCCGATCCGCTCCAGATCGTGCCGCGGCACCTGCCCAAGCCGCCGACAGGACGCACGCTCGTCGTTGGCGCCGGCAAGGCCGCGGCGTCGATGGCGCTTGCGGTCGAGCAGCACTGGCCGGCAGTTGCGCCGCTCGAAGGCACGGTGATCACGCGTTATGCGCACGGCTTGCTCACCAATCGCATCGACGTGGTCGAAGCCGGCCATCCGGTGCCGGACGAAGCGGGCGAAGCCGCAGCGAAAAAAATCCTCGACGGCGCCAGGCGGCTGTCCGGGGACGATCTGCTGCTCGCGCTTGTTTCCGGCGGCGGCTCGAGCCTGCTGAGCCTGCCGGTCGATACGATCTCGATGGCCGATCTCAAGGCCGTCACCAAAGAGCTGCTGCGCTGCGGCGCGGTGATCCAGGAAATCAATACCGTCCGCAAGCATCTATCGTTGATTCAGGGCGGGCGGCTGGCCGCCGCGTGCAAAGCGCAGATCCTCGCGCTGGTGATCTCGGACGTGACCGGCGACGACCCGACGCACATCGCCTCGGGCCCGTGCACGCCCGACCCCACCACTTACCAGGATGCACTCGACATCCTCAAGCGCTACGAGTGCAGGATTCCCGAAGCCGTGCAGGCGACGCTCGAGCGCGGCATCCGCGGCGAGCTTGCCGAAACGCCGAAGCCCGGCGACAAGGTATTCGCCAGAACCGGGAACCGCGTGATCGCGACCTCCCATCAGTCGCTGCAGGCGGCGGCGAAATTTTTCGAAGCCGGCGGTGTGCGCGCCGCGGTCCTCGGCGACAGCGTGACCGGCGAAGCGCGCGAAGTCGCAAAGGTCTACGCTGCGCTCGCGCGCGAAGTCAAACAGCACGGCCAGCCGTGGCAGCCGCCGGTCGCGTTGATCTCGGGCGGCGAATGCACGGTCACCGTGCGCGGCAGCGGCCGCGGCGGGCGCTGCGCGGAATTTCTGTTGTCGCTCGTGAATGATCTGCAGGGCGCTGCGGGCATCCACGCGATTGCATGCGACACCGACGGCATCGACGGCACCGAGGACAATGCCGGAGCGATCGCAGCGCCGGACTCGTTTGCGCGCGCAACCAGGCTTGGGCTGCGCGCCGACAAGCTGCTCGAAATGAACGACGGCTACGGCTTCTTCTCCGCGCTTGGCGATCTCGTCGTCACCGGCCCGACCCGCACCAACGTCAACGACTACCGCGCGCTCCTGATTTATTAGCCCGACCGGCTGTGCGTCGCGGATTTTCTTGATCTATGTCATGCTCCGTTCACATAGCTCTCGCTTCGGCATGCGGACGCAGTAAAATAATTTTATGAATAAAGTCGCAACCACGCCGGCTGCGGGCGAATTGCAGGCGGTATTGGTGGAGTGGGCGGACCGCCTGGCAAAAGTCAATCAGGCCGTCGATCCGTTCGGCATCGGCGCCTCGCTCGCGAAAATCTCGGAAGGCTGGGTCACGCACCCGGCCGCGTTCGCGTCCGCCCTTGCGGCTCTCGCGCGCGACTTGCAGGCAATGCAGCTCAACGCATGGCAAACCGCGACCGGGATGCAGCCCCCGCCAGCCATTGCCGCCGTATCCGACGATGCGCGCTTCGCCGACCCGATTTGGTCCGAGGCTCCTGCATTTTCGCTGCTCAAGCAGTATTACCTGCTGTACACGCACTGGCTGCAAGAATCGCTGTTCGAGACACCAGGCGTCCCCGCGAACGAGCGCCGGCGCGCGACATTCTGGGCGCGGCAATGGTTGAACGCGATTGCGCCGACCAACTACCTGCTCACCAATCCCGTCGCACTGCGCAAGTTCTGGGAGTCAGGCGGCCAGAGCCTCGCTGCCGGGCTCAAGCTGTGGCTTGACGACCTGCGCGTCGGCGACGTGCAGATGGTCGACCGCTCGACGTTCAAAGTCGGGTACAACCTCGCCACGACGCCAGGCTCGGTGGTTTACCGCAACGAACTGATGGAACTGATCCAGTACGCACCGACGACCGATGAAGTGCGCACGCTGCCGATCGTGATGATTCCGCCGTGGATCAACAAGTACTACATCCTCGACCTCAATGAAAAGAAAAGCCTGCTGCGCTACCTCGTGGGCCAGGGTTTCACCGTGTTCGTCATCAGCTGGAAAAATCCGGTCGCCGCGCAGGCCGACACCACTTTCGATGACTATCTGATGAAGGGCCTGCGCCAGGCGATCGAGGTCGCGCGCGCGATTTGCCGGACTCCGCAAGTACATGCGGTCGGTTACTGCATAGGCGGCACCGCGCTGGCGGCGCTGATGGCATGGTTCAATCGCGAGTACCGCGATGCTTCACGGGTGCCGGTCGCGAACTGGACATTGTTCACATCGCTCGTCGATTTCTCCCGCCCGGGCGCAATCGAGGTGTTCGTCAACGAAGAGACGATCAGCACGCTCGAGGAAATGATGTCGCAGCAGGGCTATCTCGACGGCCGCGACATGGGGCGCGCATTCCGCATGCTGCGCTCGAACAGCCTGATCTGGCATTACTTCGTGCACAACTATCTGTACGGCGAAACGCCGCCATCGTTCGATGTGCTGTACTGGAACACCGATGTCACCCGCATGCCGCGCGCGATGCACAGTTTCTATCTGCGTGAATTCTATCTGCACAACAAGCTGGTCCAGAAAGACGCGCTTACTCTCGCCGGCCATCCGATCGACCTCGGGCAGATCAGGCAGCCGCTCTACGCGGTCGGGTGCGAGGAAGACCACATCGCGCCATGGAAGGCGACGTTCAAGATCGCCGGGAATATTGCCGCGCCGGTACGCTACACGCTGTCGAGTTCCGGCCACATCCTCGGCATCGTCAACCCGCCGGTCAAGCCGCCGAAGCGCAGCTACTGGAGCGGCGAGACCGATTCCGGGCACCCCGACGAGTGGCTCAAGCGCCAGCACCGGATTGACGGCAGCTGGTGGGAAAATTGGGTCGCGTGGCTCGCCGAGCGCTGCGGGCCGAATGTCGCAGCGCGCGCGCCCGGCAGCACCGAGCATCCGGTGCTCGGTGCCGCGCCCGGGAATTACGTGCACGATATCTAGGACGCTGCGCGGCCGCGTCATCGACAGCCGGGGCATCCGGCAGGCTTCAAACCTGCACCGCGACAGGCTGCCAGAAAACAACGCTGTCTGCCGCGTCGTCTCCGCACCCATCGACCCCGTTGCCACCAGGCCAACGCGCCGGGTTAAACAGAGCCATGCCCCCGGTTTAACCGTTATCATTGCGCGAGCTACTCGGGCGAATTTCCGGTGACCATTCAAATATGCATGGGGGGCTACGGCCCGCCGACCACGACCCACAGCCGCGCCCTGAAGATGATCGGCGACCGGCTCGAGGCGCAATTCGGCAAGGACGTGGACGTCAAGTACGTGTGGAACGTGATGGACTTCGGCTATAAGGGTGAAGCAACGCTGTGGATGGCCGAGCGCGGCATCCTGACGCTTTCCTATCAATCCACCAGCTACCTGACAGGGCGGGTTCCGGAACTGGAGTTTACCGACCTGCCCTTCCTGTTCGACGGACTGGATGAGGCCCGGGCCGCGATGGACGGCCGGCTCGGCTCCTACCTGAGCCGCAAGATCGAGGAGCGCATCGGCTACCGCCTGCTCGGCTACTTCGAGAACGGCTACCGCCACATCACTAACCGGCTGCGCCCGGTCCACACGCCCGCGGACATGGCGGGCATGCGCATACGCATGATGCCGAGCCAGATGCATTGCCGCACCTTCGAGCTGCTCGGCGCGATACCCTTTCCCTGCGACCTCAAACAGGGGCTGGCGGCGATCGTGTCAGGCGCAGTGGACGCGCAGGAGAATCCGCTCGCGAACACGGTGGACTACGGCTGCCACAAGGTGCATCGCTATATCACCCTGACCGGCCACTGTTACGTGTCGCGCGGCATTTACTGCAACCGCGCGGCGTTCGAGGGTTGGCCCGGGGAATTTCAAAGCTCGATGCTGGCGGCCGCGCGCGAGGCGATCATCGCGCAACGCAAGCTCGCGATGGAAGAAGAGGAAATCGCGCGCAAAGCGCTCATCGATGCAGGCTGCGAAATCGTCGAGCTGACCCCGGACGAGCGCGCAGCGTTCGTGCGCGCCGTAAAACCGCTGCACGCCGAGGCACGGCGGCGCTTCGGCGAGGCGTTCGCTTTGCTAGAAGCATAGAGCAAGGCAAAGGCGGAATGAAATCGAAAACGAGCGCAGATGAACCCGGGCAGGGCATGGAAATTCGGCCCGTCTTCACGCTTCATCCCTCATCCTTCAGTTTTCGCCGTTCGCTATTCGACCTTCTTCCCGTCTGCTATTCTGAGAGCCGTTGGCAGAGGGAGCAGGGGGAAATGCGACCATTCGAAGGGGTAAAAATTCTGGATTGCACGCACGTGCTCGCCGGGCCGTTCGCGACCTATCAGCTCGCGGTGCTCGGCGCCGACGTGATCAAGGTGGAAGACCCGAACGAGCCCGACCAGAGCCGCGAAACCGGCGCCGACAAGGCGCTCAACAAAGCGCGCATGGGCACGGGCTTTCTCACGCAGGGCTCGAACAAGCGCTCGATCGCGCTTGACCTGAAGACCGAGGGCGGGCGTGAGGCGCTCAAGCGCCTGGTCAGGGACTGGGCGGACGTGCTGGTGGAGAATTACCGGCCTGGCGCATTCAAGGCGCTCGGCCTCGGCTACGCAGAGCTTTCGCGCTTGCAGCCGAAGCTCGTCTATGCGTCGATGACCGCCTATGGGCAAGACGGGCCGCGCGGCGTGCAGACCGCCTATGACATGGCGATCCAGGCGACTTCCGGCATCACCGCTTCGACCGGCACGGAAACGAGCGGGCCGATCAAGGTCGGCGCGCCGGTGATCGATTATGCCACCGGCACGACGGGCGCCTTCGCCATCTCGGCTGCGCTCTATCAATGCCTGCGCACCGGCCAAGGCCAGTACATCGACATGGCGATGCTCGACGTGGCCCTGATCCTGCAGGCCACGCACGTGACCGACCACTTGCACTCGGGACACAACCCCAAGCGCGCGGGCAACAAGATGCGCTTTGCGGAGTCCTCGCTCTTCGAAACCAGGGACGGCCTGGTGCAACTCGCGGCATCCAACCGCCGGCAGCATCGCCGGTTTTATACGGCCATCGACGAGCCGGCCGAGGCGGAACGCGTCAGCCTCGACGAACGTTACGCGCGCTTCGACGAGAAGCACGCGACGGTCGCCCGGAAAATGAAAGAGAAGACTGCGGACGAATGGGAAAATTATCTGGAATCGAAACATGTTCCCGCCGCACGCGTGCGCGAGCTGCGCGAGACGCTGCAAGACCCGCAGCTGGAGCATCGCGGGCTGCTGCACCGGCACGCAGCCGTGCCCGGCGTCGGCAAGCCGCTGACGGTGCCTGTGGCCGCGTTCAAATTCGCCCACGGCGGTCCCTCGGTCGAGCGGCCGCCCGCGCGGGTGGGCGAGCACACCGACGAGGTCCTCGCGTCAGTCGGTTTCGGCGCGGCGGAAATTGCAGCGTTGCGCAAGGCCGGCGCCGTTGCTTGAATGCAAATGAAAGCGGGCAGGGATTTTCTTCGTCCTGCCGCCTTCATTCTTTGAGATTCTCCACATAGGCACGGAGGCAAGGCAAACAACCAAACTGAAATTGCAAGACCCGATTCTTCGGGTGCTGGATACGGCATAATCCTGTTGGCAGGCACAAGGCCGGAAAGCAAAACCCGCCCGACGATCAAGCCGATGTAATCTTCCATGTGTTTTCGGAGTGAATATGCGCACAAAAATAGCATTCTCCCGTTTTTTTCCTGCTGCCCTGACGGTACTCTGCCTGTCCCCCTCGCTCGCTTATTGCGAGGGGAATGAGACTTCGTCGCCGCCCGGCGGCGGACCCTCGGGCGCACCCCAAGCCGCGCCCGCGCCCGAAAGACAGCCCAGCAAGAACAACGAACTTTTCAGGACCCTGAGAGCGCAATGTGAAACCGAGGTCTCCTGCGGCAAAGCTAACGGGGACGTCTGCGTCAATGCCGCAGATATCCTGATCAGCAACGATATGCCGGACGAATTCCGCGAAATGACCGAGGCGCAGCGAGTGAAGATCGCATTGCGGCTGCTGGAAAAAGGCGTCGACAGCAGCAACCTCGCGGCGGGCCGCGCTTACGACTGGTACAGCAAGACCGAGTTTTTCGGATTCGGCAACCTGGGCGGCTACACCGATGCGTACCGCGCCAACGAATTGATGGACCTGATGATCAAGAGGTCCTATCCGGGAGGAGCCCTCAGAAAGGCCCGGGCGGCGGTATCGTTCTTTTCCCTGACCACGCCGGAGGCCGAAAAAATCGAGAGTTGCGCAGTGGCAAAACGATTCCTGGCCGGAGGACAACTCGATTCCGACAGCACCAGGATCGCCAATGAGGTGCTTGACAGCAGCATCTGCAAGAACCCGGACCAGAGCAAATAAGGAAACCCGCCTCCCTCTCGGTGGTTTCCCATCCGAGCGTGCGCCGCTACTTCCCGGCCGCTCCGTGGCCCAGGGGTCTCAAGCTGCTGTCTGCGCTGGGCACGCTGATTCTGGTGGCCGGCGGATTCATCGCTTATCGCGCGGCCCCGAATGTCGCCGGGTTCACGCACGCGTTCGGAGTGGGCGTTTCCCTTGTGTTCCCCGCGATATTGCTGGCGAGCCTGTGCTTCGTCGTCACCGGCTACGCAGTCGACGGCACCGATCTTAGCGTGCAGCGCCTGTTCTTCTCCAACCGTATCGCGCTCGACGGCTTGAGCCGCCTCTGGCACGAACCCGCACAGTGCAGGCACTCAATCCGCGTGTTCGGCAACGGCGGGCTTTACTCGTTCACCGGGCTTTACTGGAGCAAGGCGCTCGGCCGCCATCGGCTCTTCGCCACCGACCTGGCCCGCGCGGTCGTGCTTGTCACGCCAAGGCGCACCGTCGTCATCACGCCGGCAGAGCCGCAGGTTTTCATCGAGTACGCACAACGGCTCTTCCCCGCCGCCAGCGTGGAACCCGTCGAGCGCGGCGCCTGATCCGCCGTGAGCGTTGAAACGGTGTGGACGCAGGCGGACGATTCCCGTGAAATTGGCAGCCTGACGCTTCAATATGTTTTTTCATCAGCGCATATCCAAACCGGACTGCTTCGCCGTTGTTCGAGAATGATTGCCCGTATATTCATGCGGCCGCGCCCAAGACGGCCCACTTTCCCGAAGGAGGAGATACGATGAAGACGATTCGATCCCGGTTGCGCCTGGCGATGCCCGCGCTCTGCTGGGTGGTCTGGGCATGCGCGACACCGCTTGCCGCGGCGCAGTCCGCCTATCCGTCCAAAAACGTCCAGATCATCGTTCCGTACACGGCTGGCGGTTCGATCGATATCATGACCCGCGCGGTCGCCCAGAGGCTCACTGAGATGTGGGGCAAAAACGTGGTCGTCGACAACCGCCCCGGCGCGAGCGGCATGATCGGCACCGAGATCGCCACCCGTGCCGAGCCCGACGGCCACACGCTGCTCGGGCACACCTCTTCATATCCCGCGACCGCCGCCGTGCGGGAGAAGCTGCCCTTCGATCCGGCAACCGCGATCGTGCCGGTCGCGATGATCGCGCGCGCGCCGATGATCCTCGCGATTCACCCGTCGGTGCCCGCGAAATCCGTGAAGGAGCTTGTCGCGCTCGCGAAAAAGAATCCCGGCAAGCTCAACTACTCATCGTCAGGGACGGGCGGCAACAACCACTTCTCCGGCGCGCTGTTCGCGGCCGCCGCCGGCATCAAGCTCACACATGTCCCGTACAGGGGCATCGCGCCGGCGGTCACCGCCCTCGCCGCGGGAGAAGTCGAGATCGTGATCGCGAGTGCGTCCGCGGTCAATCCGCAATTGAAGGCGGGCAGAATACGCGCGCTTGCGGTGAGCAGCGCCGAGCCCTCGCCGCTTTTGCCGGGGCTGCCGGCCATCGCGCAGTCCGGCGTGCCGGGATACACCTACGTGCTGTGGTGGGGAATATTCGCGCCGGCGGGCGTACCGGCCGACCGGCTCAACTTCATCAATGCCGCGGTCAACAAGATTCTCGCCAGCGCCGACATGAAGAAATTCCTGGACAACGAGGGCGCCGAGCCGTGGCCGCTCACCCCGGCGCAGTTGAGCGGCCTTCTGTCCAGCGAGATCGAGCGCTACAAGAAGGCGGCAAAAGAAGCTGGCATACCGATGCAGTGATCAGGGGGTGACGGACGACGGGCCAAACCCTCATCCTTCTTCTTTCCGCCGTCATCCTTTACTATTCGCCATGATGAACAAGCTGTCCATGCCAAAACTGTCCGCGCGCGGCGCCGAAATTCCGGTCATCGGTTTCGGTACGTCGCAATTGGAAAATTGCGGCGAGATCGTCGCGACTGCGTTGAAGCTCGGCTATCGCCACCTCGACACGGCGTGGAAATACGGGACCGAGCAAGGCGTCGGCGAAGGCATGCGTCTCTCGGGCGTGCCGCGCCAGGACATTTTCCTGACCACCAAGGTCTCGCACGAATACCTGCGCGCCGCCGACTTCGCGCGCTCGGTGGACGAAAGCCTGGAACGTCTGCAGGTCGATTACGTGGACCTGCTGCTCGTGCACTGGCCGAGCCCGGAGAAAATTCCGCTCGCGGAAACCATGGGCGCGCTCGCGAAGGCGAAGCGCGATGGCAAAACGCGCCACGTCGGCGTCGCGAATTTCAATATTGCGCTCACCGAGGAAGCGATGCGGCTGTGCCCGGAGCCGCTCGTGGTGCTGCAGGCCGAGTATCACCCGTATCTCGATCAATCGAAGGTGCTCGCGTCCTGCCGCAAGGCAGGGCTCATCTTCATGGCCTACTGCCCGCTCGGCCGCGGGCGCCTGTTCAAGGACCCGGTCCTTGCCGAGATCGCGCGCAACAAGGGCAAGTCCATCGCCCAGGTGGCGCTGCGCTGGCTGGTTCAGCAGGGAAATATCGCCCCCATCCCGCGCTCTTCGAACCCCGCGCATATGGCCGAGAGCCTCGATGTCTTCGATTTCTCGCTGACCGACGACGAGATGAGAAGAATCTTCGCGCTCAAACGGCCCGACGGCAGGATCGCAAATCCGGCGGGGCGGGCGCCGGCATGGGACTGACAGAATTTCAAGCTGCCGATGGACACGGATAAGCGCCGGCACGAAATTTCTTCATTCCTCCGCCATCGTTGTCTATTATTCGCCACGGCGAAAACGGAAAGCACGCAACTAGGAGAACCGATGTACCAAGCCCTGATGCCGGAATCCACATGCCATTAACCATACTTTTTCCCGATGGCCGAACGCCTGAGCTCGACCTCGAACGCGAGGTGACCGGCCCCGACACCATCCTGCTCAATCCGCGCAAAACCAGCTTCGATGCGATCGAGCTCGGCGCGTGGGAGGGTTGCGACGGCATTGTCGTTGCCCGCATTCCCATCGACGCGAAGGCGGTCCCGCATCTGAAACGCGCGCGCATCGTGGTTCGCAACGGGGTCGGCTTCGACACCGTCGATCTCAAAGCCTGCGGCGACGCGGGTATCGCGGTTTGCAACGTGCCCGACTACGGCACCACCGACGTTGCCGACTCGGCGATCGCGATGATGCTGACCTTTTCACGCGGCACGGCGTCGCTCGACGCGGCATTGCGCGCCGACTTGAAAGGCGGCTGGACGTACGCACACAACGTCACCGCGCGCCGCCTGCGCGGCAGGTGTCTCGGCGTGATCGGTCTCGGCCGCATCGGCACCGCGGCGGCGCTGCGCGCACGCGCTTTCGGCATGCATATCGCGTTCTACGATCCGTTCCTGCCGAACGGCGCCGAGCTTTCATTCGGTTTCACCCGCGCACGCACCCTCGCCGAACTGCTGGGACTCGCCGACGTCATTACCATCCACTCGCCGCTGACCAACGACACGCGCGCGATGATCAACGAGTCGGCGATCGCCGCCATGAAACCGGGCGCCTACGTCATCAATACGGCGCGCGGACCGATTTGCGATACTGGCGCATTGCTCGCCGGACTGAAAAGCGGCAAGCTTGCTGCCGTTGGCCTGGACGTGCTGCCCAAGGAGCCCGCTGCGACCGACGACCCGCTCGTCGCCGCCTGGCAGGCGAACGAACCGTGGATCCGCGGACGCATGCTGCTCAATCCGCACGCGGGTTTTTACAATCCCGATTCGCTGGTCGACCTGCGGCGCAAATCGATCGAAACGGCGTACGACTACCTGCGCGACGGCAAACTCGCCAATTGCGTGAATGCGGAATATCTGAAGCGGCGGCGTTGAAGGAAAATCCGGGCGTAAGCACGGAGGGCTGGAAAGCGTGAAGGCGTGAAGGTCAGAAGGTGTGAAACCGCGAAATGGTGATGCGAACCCGGGCTTGAATTACGGCTTCACGGCTTCTTCTCTCGATAGCGGGTCCTTGCGGAACAGGCGAAGCGCCGACGCAAAAGCAAGGACGACGAAAGCCAGGGGACCATGGTAGCTCGCATGAGCGAATTGCAGCTCCCAGCCAAAGGCAATCAGCAATATGAATCCGGCCAGGACGCTTTCCCGTTCAATCGCAGATAGCCGGCAGCCGACACGACGGCCGCAAACACCGCCCAGGATCAGGAGTGCTTAGGTATCTGATAGCCGATCCCGGCAACATACACTCATTTGGGGCGGAAATACTCGGCTTGCGAGCGTTCGTCGGTGCGCGCTTCGAAAACGATATTCCTTTTCATCGCCCACGTCACGATCTGGTGATAAAGCGGAATGATGGCGACATCTCCGGCCGCTACCGCGCCTGCTTCGCGCGCAATCGCTTCGCGCTTTTTCTCGTCCACGGTATCGAGCGACTGCTCGATCAGCTGATCGAGTTTCGGGTTCGCATAGCGCCCCCAGTTCCATGCGCCAAAGCCTTTGTCGGGATTAACGGTCGCGAGCAGCGCGCGCAGCGCGAGGTCCGCCGCAAACGAGCCCCAGCCGAGCATCGCGAAGCTGAACTGCTGGTCGCGCGCTTTCGTCAGATAGACGTTGAACGGCAACGTTTCGACCTGGCAGCGGATGCCGACGCGCGAGAGCATCTGCGCGACAGCCTGCGCCACCTGGTCGTCGTTGACATAGCGATCGTTGGGCGCGGAGACCGTGATCGCGAAGCCGCTCGGGTAGCCGGCTTCGGCGAGCAGTTTCCTCGCGCCCTCCGGATCGTAAGCTTCCGGTTTCAACTCGGGGTTGTAGCCGAAAATCTGTGGCGCCACCACGTTGGACGCCGGCACCGCGACGTTTTCCATCGCGCGCTCGACGAGCGCCTTGCGGTTGATCGCCTTGGAGATGGCGCGCCTCACGCGCACGTCCTTGAACGGATTCCTGGCGAGCGGTTTGCCATCCAGGTCGGTTACCAGTGGCGGCTGTACGCGATACTGGTCAAGCTGGAAAAAGATGGTGCGCCACGATACTGCCTGTGCGAGCCTGAGATTCGAATCGTTGCGCAGCCGCGCGATATCGGCGGGCGGCACGTTCTCGATGACATCGACGTCGCCGGCAAGCAGCGCTGCGGTGCGCGCCGGGTCGTTCGGCATCATGCGATACGTGACTTTCTCCCACGCCGGCCGCTTGTCCCAGTAGCCGTCGAAGCGCTCGAGCTCGACCCGATCGCCGCGCGCCCAGCGCACGAACTTGTACGGGCCGCTGCCGATCATCGCGCGGCCGCTGTCGAAATCCGCCGAGGTCGCGTTAAGCGCGGCCTTTTTGGAAACGATCATGATCGAGTTGAGGTCCTGCGGCAACGCGCCATAAGGCGTCGCCGTCTTCAGACGTATGGTGTAGGGGTCGACGATTTCCTTGGAAACGATGCGGCGCAAGTAGACCGCAAAACCGCCGGGGCTGCCGGCGATGGATAGCGGGCGCACGAGCGAGAACGCGACATCCTGCGCGGTGAGCTCTGAGCCGTCGTGAAATTTGACGCCTTTGCGCAATTTGAATTCCCACGTCGTTTTATCGATGGCGCGCCACGACGTGGCAAGGCCGGGGATCAGGCGCGCGCGTTCGTCGATGCGCGTCAGCGCATCGAACACCTGCCAGCCGATGGTGACGTTATGCTGGATTGCGACGTAATGCGGATCGAGCGAAGTGACGTCGGCGCTGATCGCGATGGCCAAGTCCGCCGAAGAAGCAGTTGCGGCGAGCATGAGCGCGCCGCCGATACCGCACATGAAACGAGTCGCGGCGAGGGCTATCCAATGTTTCATCGATCGTTCCTGTATGCGCCGGCCTGACGAACCGGACGGATTGGCGGATTCAACCTTGAAATGCAACGCGGTTGAAAGATTACAAAAAAACCATGTGAGGCGGTTGGGCATGACGACAGTTCGATAGGAAGCGGCGCATTATAGCATCGAGTCCGACTACCGAACTGCCGAAGCCGCCGATACGGCGACGCGCGATGCGGCGCTGCGTGTCGACCTCGCGGGCGGCCAGGTGCAATGTCTTACTGTCATCCTTCAAATACGAGTTCAACGGTACATGATCTTCTTGGTCCACGAAGCGATCAGCATGCCGATTACCGTGATGCCGACCGCGCCTTCCAGCACGGCAAGCAACCGCGGGATCGGCGCCACCGGCACGAGGTCGCCATAGCCGATCGTCAGGAAGGTGATGCCGCTGAAGTAGAGGTGCGCCCCGTAACTGCCGCCCGGGATGCCGTTCAGCCAGTACTGGACGGTTCCGAAGAGAACTATGCCGGCGGCCATCGCCAGCATGATCCGCCGCGGCTTTTCGCCGTATCCCCAAAGCAGGTTCAGAAAGAACGATACCGCCCAGTCGCGGCAAGCCTTCACGCGCTCGCCCATGCGCTCGTGCTTGCGCGCGAACGCCTGGTTGTAGAGCTCGTGCCGCTCGTAGGTCTTCTCCAGATAAGTCAGCTCGCCAGCGTCGGCGAAATGCCCCATCGACATCGCGTTCAGCTTCAGGTTGCGGCATACACGCGCCAGCACGTGAGGATTGGTGTCGTCCCTGAACCGGATGGTCTGGAGCGTGATCTCGCACTCCTTGAAGGAGGCAAAATCGAGCCGGCTCGCTTCGATGCGCGCGTGGGAGAAATCGTTCTTCTCGAATTTCGAGTTGACGATGTCGCACTGCCGGAACACCGTGCGGCGAAAGTAGCACTCGGACAACGTGGCCTGGCTGAGATTACACTCGATGAGCTGCGTGCCTTTGAAGCCGACGTCGCGGATGGCCGACCAGCGCAGGTTCGCGTTACGGATGACCGCCCCGTCGAGCTGTGTCTGCTCGATGCGGATTCCCCTCAAGTCCAGGTAGGTCTTCCCGTCGTGCTCCATGGTCGGGATCTCGATTTCCGATGGGTGGCCCTGGAGCAGCCGGATCGCCGCCGCCGTCAGTTCCGGGGTCCAGCGCAAGCGCAGGTGCTCGACGCTATCGTTCATGGCTTGTCCCTTTTCAGAATTACGATTTGACGGGGACAGTATAAATTAGAACCCGCATCCACACCCTTGGCACCGGGCGCTGTCCCGGCCACGCCAAAGATCAACTGGCGCTGCCATGAGCGGCGCTTTCTGAACTCCGGCAAGCTCGCCATCCGCGTGAACGCGGAGTATCCGGCGCAGCGACGCTGAAGGTAACTCACCGCAGCACAGGGCGCGGCGCGGCATGCATCGCATGTGCGCGTTAGCAGCCACAGCGGATAAAACCGCGTTCCGCGCTGGCGCCGGTCACTTGCATCCCGTGCGATTATTCACATACGTTCTCGCGGGCGGCGGAAAAATCTATCATTTTGATAGATTTTGTCTGCGCTCGATCGAAATAAACCCAATATCGGATGCGCTCTCTTTATTCGCGGACTTAGAATATCCGCTGGGGCGGAAATTTACGGAGATCGGTAATGTCAGGCAGCGATTCCGAGCAGCGGTCTGATTTTGTCGATACCCTCTATTGGCAGCCCGCGCTCGTGCTGGCGAACGGCAAAACGGAGATCTCGTTCGATCTCTGCGATTCGGTCACGACGTGCCAGGTGGTGATCTTTGGGCACACACTTGACGGCCAACTT
>Ga0209415_10001190_pt1 | contig 49629 bp, 47 predicted proteins | sample PeaSoiSIISIP2007_FD_187696 | JGI IMG/M metagenome (GOLD analysis project Ga0209415, IMG submission 187696) | Peat soil microbial communities from Weissenstadt, Germany - SII-SIP-2007 (SPAdes) (version 2) | ecosystem: Environmental > Terrestrial > Soil > Wetlands > Peat | place: Germany... | reverse complement strand
ACAGGGCCAGCGAGGCCCTCCGAACTCGCAGGAACTCTAAGCGCCTCCGCCGAGCGAGGCTCCGTTGTGCGGGCGAGCTCTTCAAACGCGGAACTGCACTTGCACGCCCCGCTCAACGCGGTCCTGCGGTTCGGCAAAGCGGGGGAACGTCTGGTGCCGGTGAAGCTGGGCGCGAAGCTCACCGAGGTAGGCACGCTCGAGATCTGGGCGGACTCGAAAGAGACGGAGCATCGTTGGCGATTGCAATTCGAGCTTCGGAAAACCGCCAAGAGCGAGACCGCCGCGAAGTCCGGCGCGATCGCCGCCGCTGTGATCCCGGACGAAGCATTGGCGGCTGCGGAGATGTTGATTCCAGTGACCTTCCGCGACGGCACGCTCGAACCCGAGCAACTGCCGTCCAGGCTCGAACAGACGCTCGGCCTGGGCCGGAATTCCTGGCCGCTTTCCGCGATTCGCAAACTTGCCGACGGAATGCTGGATCTGGCGGAAGGCCGTAAGCGGAGCGCGGCTCATGAGGCGCGGTGGCTGAATCTCGCCGGCTTCTGCCTGCGCCCCGGCTTCGGTTTTCCCGGCGACGACTTCCGCATCGAGCAGGCCCGCCGCGTGTATGCGAGCGGCCTGCTTTTCGCGAACCAGGTACAGAATGAAATCGAGTGGTGGATTTTCTGGGGCCGAGTAGCCGGCGGCTTGAATAAAAATCAGCAGGCCGACATACTTCAGCGTCTTTCGCCGGCGCTTCTTCCGCGCGGGTCAAAACGAGGTCGCGTGAACCCGAGCTTGCTTCGTGAAATGTGGCGCGCGGCGGCCAGCCTGGAGCTGCTGCCGCTCCAGACCAAGACGCAACTGGGCGATGAATTGATAGCTCGAATCATCAAAGGGGATTTCGTGGAGACCGGCCTATGGTGCTTGGCGCGCATCGGCGCGCGCAAACTGTTCTACGGGCCAATCAATCACGTGCTTCCTCCGGCTACGGCGGCGCGATGGATTGAGGTACTGATCAAGATTCCGAAGGCGCAAGACGCCGTCGCCGCGCTCGCGCGCCGTACAGGTGATTCCACGCGCGATCTCCCGCCTCACGGCTTGGAGCTGGTCCGCCGGGCATTTCCCGGTCTCGATCTCGAGGCCGAAGGGCAGGACAATCTCACGGCGATGGGTAAACTCTTCGGCGAAGAGCTGCCCTCGGGTCTGGTCTTTTCGGAATCGGGAGAGCGCGAGTGAGCCGGGCATCTGATGGATCGCGAAGATCAGGGATGGATGAGCTCGCCATTGTCGAAAAGTTGAAAACGCTAGCGCGTGCCACTCGCGCTTCCGGTTCCGGCATCGTTCTCGGCATCGGCGACGATTGCGCGATCTTTCGACCCCGGCCAGGCGAAGACCTCTTGTTCACCACCGATCAAATGATCGAGGGCGTGCACTTTGAAGCGGGTCAAGATCCGGCGATTACCGGCCACCGCGCGCTCGCGCGCAACTTGAGCGACATCGCTGCGATGGGTGGCGAGCCTCGTTTCTGCCTGGTCACGCTGGCGCTGCCGGCAAGAGGCAGAGATCAGTGGATCCAGGCTTTTTACCGCGGCCTTCTTAGATTGGCCCGGCGGACCGGTACCGAACTCGTGGGCGGCGATCTGGCTCGCGACGACAAGATTCGCTGCGACGTGATGGTGTGCGGAGCGGTGGCGCGCGGTAAGGCCCTGCGGCGGGACGGCGCGCGCCCTGGAGATGCCCTGTATGTTTCCGGTCGCCTGGGGCGGCTTCGATGGAACGGGCGCATCCAGCCGCGCCTGTCTCTCGGGCAGAGCCTTATCGGCCGCGCCACCGCCTGTATCGATCTGAGCGATGGTCTATCGCTCGATCTGTATCGCCTGTGCAAGGCCTCGGGAGTTGCGGCGGCGGTGGACCGCGTTCCGGTCGCGAGCGGGGCAACGATCGGGCAAGCTCGGCTCGATGACGCACTGCATGGCGGGGAGGATTACGAACTCCTGTTCACACTGCCGCCCGGAGCGCCGAAGCCGCGTGGGACCACCCGTATTGGAACCATCGTCCGGGGGATCCCCGGCGCGGTGACGCTTGAAGGGCGTCCGCTTCCACCGCGTGGGTACGACCATTTCAGGAAGCGGTAACGCCTATTTCCAGAAAAAGCAACAAGCGAGGCTACTCTTTGGGGATCGCCATAAGGTAGCTGGTGATTCGTTCCAGGTCCTGGGCGTTAAACTTATACGGCGGCATCTTCGAGCCCGGCGCGAACTTGGTGGGTTCGGCGAAATGCCCCTCCAACCACGCGCGAGCGCGGCGTTCTCCTTCGCCGTTGAGCGAGGGGCCCAGTTGCCCTCCCGTCCCGTTCAATTGATGGCACACCCCGCATTGGTTGCCCTGATAGACGATAGCCCCGGCCACGGCGGATTCCGGGGCATTGGTCCACGCATCCAGCGCCGGATCGCTTCGCTTGGCCATGAAGATCGCAAGCCCCCGCATTTGCAAGGCCGTCAGTTGTGACGGCGCGGCATTCGGAACCGGCTGTTTGAAATGATCCAGCAGCCAGTCGGTGGGACGGGTGGTGACGATCTGCGTCAGATCCGGCCCGGCCCCGGCCTTTCCGGTCACGTGGCAGCTCCCGCAATTGTCTTTGCGGAAGTACCCGATCGCAGCGAGCTCCTCGACGGGGATCTGTTGCCACGGCTGGACCAGGGACATATCGGTTTCGACGCTGGGCGGAGTGGTCGCGACGGCCCGGGCGGTCAAGCCACCCCAGGTGAGAGCCGCCAGCAGCACCACGATCACCGCTCCCGTGCGCTGCTGCACTTTCATCATCTTTCCTCGATCTAAGAACGGAACCAAGAACAGGAAGATGATTGCCAGATTCGGCAGCACCAGGCTACCCACGATTTCGAGCGGCCCTTCGAATATTTTCAGAATCTGAAAGAGGAACAGAAAATACCACTCCGGCCGTGGAATGAAGCTGGTATCGGTCGGATCCGCCACGTGGCCGAGCGGCACGCGAACCATGATCGCCATGCCCACCAGCACACAGAACCACACGAACGTCGCGACGGTATCCTTAAACACCTGTTGCGGGAAGAACTTTTTCTTGGGCAGATGGGCGTCGCGCGGCACCGGCGTTACGCCGTGACGGCGCAGCAAATAGAGGTGAAATACCGCCAGCAACATCATGAGCGGCGGCAGAATCAGCACATGCGCGGCATAGAAGCGGACAAACGTAACCACGCCGATCGACCCACCTTCGCTTCCCAACAGCCGCAATAGATACGGACCGGCCACGGGAGCCTGCGACATGATCTGCGTCGTGACGGTGGTGCCCCAGTAGGCCCGGTTGTCCCAGGGCAACAAATAGCCGCTCAGCCCGAACACTAGGGTCATCAGCAAGAGAACGCAACCCACCAGCCAGTTCATCTCGCGAGGCTTCTTGTAAGCGCCCCAGATGAACACCTGAATCATGTGCAGCACCACGACGATGATCATGATGCTGGCGCCCCAGTGATGCAGCCCGCGGATAATGCTTCCGGCGGTGAGGTCCGCCATGATGTATTTGATGCTACTGTAGGCCTCGCCAGGAACCGGCGCGTAGTTGAACGCCAGCAGGATCCCGGTGACGATCTGCGTCAGCAGGGCGAAGAGCGCCACGCTGCCCAACACCTGGTGCCAACCGGCGGAAGCAGGAACATCTTCATACAGGAAGTGATGGAGCGCGGTCTCAACTCCAGTGCGCTCTTCGAGCCAATCTATCACGCGTCTCAGCATGGGGTTAGGTTTTCTGAATCTGAGATCCAATGAACAGCTTGGAGCCATCGATCCGAATCACAAAGCGATCGAGAGGCCGCGGCGCCGGACCGGCGAGAACTTTTCCGTCCACCGAGAACGCCGAAGTATGGCATGGGCAAATGAAGTTTTTCGACGGGTCATCCCAATGATAGGCGCAACCCAGATGCGTGCACGACGGTGAATACGCCACCACCGTCTGCGGATCCATCTTCACCACCCAGGCGGTGGTCTTCTCGTTAACCACCCGCCACCCGTCAACACGGGTCCGGTGATATACCACCTCCTGAGGTACCTGGAGCGGCAGTTGAGCGACGTCGGCAGCCTGCACCCAATCGCTCTTCTTCCTCTGCTTCGGCGTCCCCAGCAGGTAGGCGACCCCCGGGATCGCGAGTCCAACGCCAATAATTCCGCCCAAACCTTGTATTAGGAACTCGTAGAAGCCCCGGCGAGTTGTCTTTTCTCTGTCCATGATACTTCAGGATAGTATACACTCCTCAGCGCATTGGCCGGACACCGACCTTTTCTCTTGACCATTGTCGAAGCGAGAGAAGCGCGTTAGGTCCCGGCTAGATCAGTTTCAGGGATAACGTAAGCGTCTTCGATGCGTTAAGCCTTTGAGAATACCATTACTTGCAGTGTGAAACTGGTCTACGCTACATCAAAAATGGTCTAGGGCCGCTGGCTCGAAGCGGATGGCGAGGATGGTGCCGGTGGTGCTGAAGAGGCGCTCCCATCAGACTCGGCCGGAGGCTGCGGCGTGCTGTCCTTAGGCGGACCTTCGAGCGCTTCGTAAAAAGTCTTTTTCACGCCTTCCCAAAAACTCCTGGTCAAGACTTCCTTCATCGGGTTCCTCGCGCGTCCATCATATCGTACGGAACGCCTGAAGGCGATTGACATTTCTTAACAGGTTCAAGAGGTCGATGGTTCGGGTCCGTCCCGGCCTACCCAATCCCTCACGGCAATCGCCTCCAGGTTTCCTTCTCAGGGACGTGCACTTGGAACGTCTGAGTAACAGCCCGCAAAACCCGCTTTCGGGTGAACTCCGCGCGGCGGCAGTGTTATCTGGCTTGTAATGAGGGTGCCGCCGCACCCTTTGCGGGCTTGCTAGGATGACGGTTACCTCCTGTCGTGCGGGAACCACATGCCATCCAGAATCCCTCCAGCGCCGGCCATCGAAAGTACGCGACCCGGGTGGCTTCTGTGGTGGCCAGTCATCGTCATGATGCTCGGCACGCTTTTGAGCTATGTCGACCGCGGAGTTCTCGCGGTGCTCTCGCCGATGATCCTGGCCGACACGAAAATGAGCGCGCAGGCTTACGGCGAGGTGATCAGCGCGTTCAGCATTGCCTACACGATCAGCACGGTGGTCTGGGGATCGCTGATCGACCGGATCGGCCTCCGGCTGGGCATGGCGATCTCCGTCGCCATCTGGATGTTCTCGAGCGCCGGCCATTCCCTGGTATCCACATTCGCTGGCTTCGCGCTGGCGCGCGCCGCGCTGGGCGCCGGCGAAGGAGCAATGTTCCCCGGTGGTTTCCGCACCGCGATGGATACGCTGCCGGTGCAAAAGCAGGCCCGAGGGATCGCCATCGCCTACAGCGGATCTTCCGCCGGATCGATCCTCGCTCCGTTGATGATCATGCCGGTCGCGATTGCCTTCGGATGGCGAATCGCGTTCCTGGCGACGCCGGCCCTGGCCATGGTCTGGCTGTGCCTGTGGCTGGGAACGGTGAAGACGTTGTCGTTTGCCCATCCGGTTCGCGCGCAGAAGATGGTCTTCCCAAATGTCTTGGAGCGGCGGTTCTGGAGCCTGGTGGCGAGCTACGCTCTGGGCGCCCTTCCGGTGGGGGCGGTTGTGTACCTCGCTCCCCTGTATCTTTCGCGCGCCTACGGGATGACTGCGGCGACGCTGGGACACGTGCTGTGGATTCCGCCCGCGGGTCTGGAAGCGGGATTCTTTTTCTGGGGATGGATCGCGGACCGCTTCGCGCCGGGAAATCCTCGCCCTGCCTGGTTGTTCGGAGTGATGTCGGTGTTCGCGCTCCCCGGTGCGGCGATTACTTCATTTCACAGCGCAGCCGCGGCGATCGCGCTGCTTTCGAGCACTCTGTTTGCGTCCGCTGGATTTGTTGTGGTCGCTCTCCGGACCGGGGCATTAGCCTACAAACGCGAGCAGCGAAGCATGGCCGCGGGCATTGCCTCGTCCTCCTTCTCGGCGGCCGTCGCGCTGGTGATGCCTTTCTGCGGACGGCTGTTCGACGCGCATCTGTACTCCCGGGCGTTTCTCATTGTCGCGGTCGCGCCGCTGGTGGGGACCACGATTTGGTACCTGATGCCGGCCCGGCATCTGGAGGATTCAAGAGCCGCTTCCAACGGTGTCTAGCGGGGTGCGTTAAAACAAGGACAGACAACTCGGTCCATAAGCGCAGGTTTTGATGGCACAAATTGCTTCTAATGGGCGAGTTTGTCCAGGCCCCAGACGCCGTTGTCGAGCGTAAAGAGGACCGTGACCGGCGTGTCCTCGTCAAAGTGCCCTCTTTTCACTCCCATGATTGGCAGCGGATTCGGGAAACAGCCGTGCGGGATCTTCACCCCCAACCTGGCAACCACGGTTTTGGTCCCTTGTCCCGTGTCCCGCGCATCGAGAATATCATCCATCTGAAGGTCGAAAGTTCCATTGACCTGTGAGTATGGCTTTGGGAAACCCGGTTCCCCCATGGTCACATCATCGCTGAACTTCAGTGCCCTGCCCACGTCGGTCAATCGGGCGGCGTAGCGATTCTGTGATACTTGCGCCGGCGCGAACCAAAGATCGTTCTCCACGCCGCAATTCACTTGCTGTTGCGTAAGTGTGACCTGCTCGCTGCTCAGCGTGTACTGTTGTGACCCCACGATGGCCCTGGTCTTGGAGTCGTTGAAGTCGGGGTCGCCGCATCCCACGCAGGCGAGCGCCAGGCCCGCGATGAGTGAAGCGCCGACCTGAGTGATCCTCATGGTCATATGACTGGTACTACCCTCTGATCGGACGCCCCGCCGCGTTACTTTAGATTTCCCTCAAACAACTTTGTAAATGCTCCGGCAGTCACGGGAAGGCTTGCTCAAATGTGTGATTTTTCGCAGGATAGATCGGCCCGTCCCGGTTCTCTCTGCGCCGTTCGATGTTTTCTGAACTTCTAAGCAACACCCCGCAAGACACGTTCTTATTCACATGTCGATTCTAAAAGGTCGCCCCAAGGATCCTCGCGGTCCCTTCTTCGAAAACCGGCGGACTGGTGAGCAGGCTCAGCACAAGAAACGCCTCGGATTCGAAATCATAAAAGAATCCCGGTTGGACCAGGACGCTCCGCTCACGGAGAAGGTCGAGTGCCCATTCTTCCTCGCTCTTCGTTCGCGGTACCTGAAGCACCGCGTACCATCCGCCTTCCACCGCGAGAACCCGGCAAGGCGATTGATCGCCGATCGCCCGCCGCAGGAAAGCCAGGTTGGCGCGCGAGCGTTCGAGGATCTGCGTCCGCACGGCACTCGACGCTGCCATCAGACGAGGGAGGGCCACTTGCACCGGCGTTGCCACGGAGAGATAGGTGTCCGCGATCCACTCCAGACGCCCGAGCGCCTCGACGTGCCGGGGACCGCTCGCGACGATCCATCCCAGCTTCATCTGAGGCAATCCCGCGACCTTCGAGAGCCCGCTCATCGAAAACGTCAACGCCCGGCTCGCCCCGGCGAGGGTGGACACGCGCGCGGTATCTGGAGCGAATGCGAAATCCGCAAACACCTCGTCCGATAGAATCGCTATCTCGCGCGCGGCGGCCAGCCTCTCCAGTCGATCCCACTCATCCTGCTTGAGATAAGACCCGGTCGGATTGTTGGGATTCACCACGATGATCGCACGTGTCCGCGTGCCTATCGAGCGATCGAGGGCGTCGAAGTCGATGTGCCAGCCGCCGTCGTACCGCAGCGGATATGGACGCACCTGGACCGACTCCATCGCCCCCAGAAACTCGAACAGCGGATAGGAGGGACGTGGGACGAGAACATCGTCCCCCGGATCGGCGAGCAGTTTGAACAGGTACCCGTACGCCTCGCTGGTGCTGGCGGTCAGCAAGATACGCGACGGCGAAACTTCCACTCCGCGATCCTCGTAGTAGAGGGAAACAGCTTCTCGGGCGGAGATGAGCCCTCGCGGATCAGGATTGTAGTCGAGCGACCGCGAGTCGGCGAGGCCACCCAGGATCTCCTGCGACGGATAGGAGAGACCGGCGCGCGTCGGATTGGACTCCGTGAGATCTAGAATCTGCTCGCCTGCTCCGCGTTTCGCATCGAGCAACGCAGAAAGAGGATTGGGGCGCAGGCCCCACTTCTGGCGGGAAGAAAACACCGGGAATCATCGTAGCAGAGTGAGGCGACAGTTGAGAAACGAGACAAACGAGACAGGCAGCCCAGAGGTATACCGCGCGACGGGACTTTATTGCACCGCGATGGTCGCCACCTGAATGGTCGCGTCCGCTGTGCTGATGGCCATCGTCAGTGAACCACTCGCCGCCAACTGCGCCGCTGACGGCACAGTGAAGCTGACCTGATACAGCCCCGGCTGATACGGGACCAGGGTTGCCGTTTGCACCGAGGCCTGGACTCCGCCGATCAGGATCTGCACTACAGCAGTCACCGGAGCGGACGTCGTGGCGCCGATGGTGTCGGAGGGAGGCGTTCCCTGGACTAAGCCCAAGCCGGTTACGTACGTGGTTAACGATTCGCCATAAGTCGCCGGTTTCGCCGCACTCACCAGGGAACCGTCCGCATGCACTACAATCGCGCTGCCGCCGGCGCTTTGATCCAAAGTGAAGATGCCCGGTGTTGTCGCCGCTAGACGAATCGCATTCATGTTGTACGACTGGGCGCCATTCTGGTACGTGAAGGCGGTGCTGACGCCGCCGGCTCCGGGCTTCGTCGCGTACGGCACCACGCAAATTACCTCGGTTGGACTCACCATATACAGCGGGGCGGGTGCACCGATGAAGGATAGGCTGACTCCTCCCAGTGTAGTTGGTAGCGGCGGGCTTGCGAACAACGTCTGCGATGCGAGATCCGTACCGGTGATCTCAAGCAGTTCCCCGCGCGAGATGGTCAATTCAGCAGGACTGGGAGGAACACCAGTTGCCGCATTGGCGATCCCTAGGCTGATGAATGGCTGGTACAACGGAGTCGGCCCCGGCCCCGGATGCTCAAGCGTCAGCGCTGTTGCCACGTCGAAGCCGAAGTTGTTGGTGTCACCCGCATCGAGCGGCGCGTCAAGCCACGACTCGCGCGAATTGAGCATCTGGAACGGCATGTTCCCCAGCGTGCCGGACCCGTCGTTGCTGTTGATGGTTACGGTCGCGAGTTGGGCCTCATCGATGGTTCCAAGCGCGGCACTGTGAGCGCGCCGCGAGAACAGGAACTGCCCTGGAGAGAGCACCCGCGCCAGGCCGGAGTAAGTCTGCAGTCCGGAAGCGGGGTTGTAGCCGATCCCGGCGGTCACATAGTCGCCCTGGATCTCATCCAGAGTGTAAGGAGTGGGCGGCTGGCCGAAATTCACCGGTCCGCTATTGCAGAAACCCAGCAGGATATCGTGGCCCGTCGTGGAGCCTCCCAGAAGGATCGCGCCCGAGTATCCATTGCCCGCACCGTAGTATAGAACCGCGAAACCGGCGTTGTAGGTGGATGCCAGCAAAGGTGTGCCGGGTGAGTCCCCCGTAGGCGGAGGTATCTGGAAGGTAACCGTTCCGTCGCCGTTCACGCTTCCCGGTTGGCCGTTCTGGACGCTCGTGGCGCCGTGGTAGGCCTGCATCAGAAGCGCTCCGCCATTCACGCCACTCACGCGTCCACCCGCCACAAAGTCCTGAAGCGTGTCCTGGTTTGAGGTACCACTATTGGGAGGGAAATACATCGGGAAGGTGGAAGTCCGAACCGTCGACGGAGTCCCGGGAGTCACGCTGAAGACGGTGGTTACAAAACCCTCTCCTATAAAAGGCACAGGAACACCCAAAAATGGACTCGGTATCGCGATCATCAGATCCGACGTGTTCGCGGGCGCTCCCGTGGACGATCCCACCAGAAGGCGTCCCAAGCCGGTGTTTATGGTGAGCGTCGAATCCTGAGGATTGGCCATCGTTACGTAAGCGGTGCCGCTCGGGTAGCTGATGCAGTACGCCCCGGACATGCTGTAGGGCGCCGGCGAGGCCGTGTCGATCACCTGCGTTCCGCTGAAGGCGTAGTGCCCGGCTCCGTCAAAAAGGATCGTGCCCCATATGCTTTTGGCCGAGATGATGTTGTTGCCGGCGTCGGTGGTGAATTGGACGTGCCGCATGAAGAAAGAACTGCCGGAATAGAGCGCGTTCACGGAGTTGACGCAGGGACTGGTCTGTCCCCACATCGACACCGCAAGCAAGCTTCCCAGCCCAATGCCTCTGAAACGCATGACCTAGGTCAGTTTAAATCAAAAACCTGAATCCTGACAAACCACAAATAACTCATCGCCCGGCTGCGAGCGATCGCCTTGGGGCCGCCAGGCCCGTCCAAATGGGCGGCCAGCCCGCAAAGGGTGCGGCGGCACCCTCAATGCAAACAAGTAACAATGCCGCCGCGCGTAGTTTACCCGCTCCGGGTTTTGCGGGCGAGTACCTAGGAGTGGGCGAGGTTACGGGTTGTTGCTACCATATTTCTTTCCCGTCCCTTTGCGGACTTCTAAAAATGTTTAGATTCGAAACAGCGGGCGAATCCCACGGAGAATCCCTGGTCGCTATTCTGACCGGCCTCCCGGCGGGCGTACCCGTGTCCCTCGCAGCCATCGACCGTGAATTGTGGAGGCGGCAACAGGGTTTTGGACGCGGCGGGCGCATGAAAATCGAGACCGACCGGGCGCATATCGTCAGCGGAGTGCGCCATTCGAAGACCATCGGATCGCCCATTGCCATTCTGCTGGAAAATAAGGACTGGCAGAACTGGACCGAAGCCCTCCCGGTTGAAGATATGGAAGGGGCCGAGGACAAGAAGAAGCCGGTGACGCGGCCGCGTCCGGGACACGCCGACCTGGCAGGGGCGCTCAAATACAATTTCCACGACGCGCGGTATATCCTGGAGCGCGCGAGCGCGCGTGAAACCACCGCACGCGTGGCGGCGGGCGCGGTGGCGAAAGGTTTCCTCGGCGAATTCGGCATCGGCGTGCTCAGCCACGTGATCGCCGTCGGAGAAGCTCGCCTGGAGAGGGCCGTGACGTGGGAAGAACTGGAAGCTCTCAGCCGCAAGGACGAGGTCCTGCTGAACTGTGCGGATGAAGAGGCCGAGCGACGAATGAAGGCCGTCGTCGACGAGGTCTACCGCACCGGCGATACCGTCGGAGGCGTGTTCGAAGTGGTCGCGCACGGAGTGCCTCCGGGCCTCGGATCGCATATCGCCTGGGACACGCGCCTGGATGGAAAGCTGGCCCAAGCCATCGTCTCGATGCAGGCGGTGAAGGGCATCGAAATTGGGTTTGCGGCCGAGGGCGCGGCGGCGTTCGGATCCAAGGTCCAGGACACGATCCACTACCAGCGCGATCAGCGCCGTTTTACCCGCGGAGCGAACCGCGCGGGAGGCATCGAAGGCGGCATGACCAACGGCCAGGACATTCTGGTCCGCGGGCTGCTGAAGCCGATCTCCACGTTGCGCCGTCCCCTTGAAAGCGTCGATCTCGAGACTCGCGAACCGGCGCTGGCAGCCTACGAACGCAGCGACGTCGCGGTGGTGCCGGCGGCCGGCGTGATTGGCGAGGCCATGGTCGCGTTGGTGCTGGCCGGCGCGATGATCGAGAAGTTTGGCGGCGATTCCCTCGCGGAGACCAGGCGGAACTTCGACGCTTACCTGCAACAGGTGAAGAACTTTTGATGATTTATCCTGTCGTGAAGTACGGAAATCCGGTGCTTGAACAGGAGACCGAATCGATCACGGAATTCGACACGCCAGAGCTGCACCAACTGGTGGAGGATATGTTTGAGTCCATGTATGCGGCGCACGGCGTCGGCTTGGCCGCGACGCAGATCGGAATCGCCAAGCGAATCGCGGTGATCGACATTTCCGCCGGCGAGGATCCGGCCCAAAAGATCGCGCTGATCAATCCCGAGATCGTCTCGCGCGGTGGCTCGCAGACCGGCGAAGAGGGATGTTTGAGCCTACCGACGTTTCGCGAGCAGGTCACGCGTCCGAACAAGGTGACGGTGCGTGCCTGCGACGTCAAAGGCGCCTCTTTCGAGATGACCGGCGAGGAACTGCTGGCGCGTGCCTTTATCCATGAGACCGATCATTTGAACGGAACGCTCTACATCCACTACATCAGCCCGCTGAAGCGCGATTTGATCCGGCGCAAAGTACGGAAGCTCCAGAAGGCCGGCGAATGGAGTTAGCAGGTTGCGGAATGAGGCCGTGAAGCTGATTTTTCTAGGCACGCCCTCGTTCGCGGTTCCGTCACTCGAACGGGTGGCGGACGCCGGACACAATGTGATTGCCGTATACACACAGCCCGATCGCCCGAAAGGACGCGGCCACAAGGACGCGATGCCTCCCGTCAAAGAAGCGGCACTGCGATTGGGGCTGCCCGTTCGCCAGCCGGAACGGATTCGCCGGCCGGAAGAGGTGGAGGCGCTGCGGTCCATGGCTCCTGAGGTGATGGTAGTCGTGGGATATGGGCAAATTATTCCGCAATCGATCCTGGACATTCCTGCTCGCGGGATCATCAACGTGCATGCGTCATTGCTGCCGAAGTATCGTGGCGCGGCGCCCATCCAATGGGCCATCGCGCGTGGCGAATCGCATACCGGCGTGACCACCATGCGGATCAATGCGGGGCTCGATACCGGCGATATGCTGCTCAAATGGGAAACCGGCATCGGCGACGAAGAAACGGCGGTGGAATTGGGAGAACGGCTGGCGGTGGCGGGAGCTGAGCTTCTGGTTCGAACGCTCGCGGAGTTGGACAGAATCCGGCCGGAGCCGCAGAACGATGCCGAGGCCACCCTCGCGCCAATCCTGAAGAAAGAAGATGGACGGATCGACTGGCAACTGCCGTCCCGCGATATCTTGAATCGTGTACGCGGTTTCGTGCCATGGCCTGGCGCCTACGGTTTCCTGCGGGAACGGCGGTTTCACATTTGGAAGGCGGTGAATGCCGGTCTGAGCCTGCCGCCCGGTGCGCTTCGAGCGGAGCATCGCAGGCTCTACGCGGCAACTGGGAGCGGATCGATCGAGCTTCTGGAGGTCCAATTGGAGGGGAAGAACAAGATGCAGGCATCGGCGTTCCTCAACGGATTCACTTTGGAAACCAACGAGGTTCTTCAATGAGCCGTTCTGCAATGAATCTCCCTCTCGGATTTCGCTTCTCTGCGGCCTACGCCGGGATTCGTAAAGTACCGAAAGACGATCTGGCATTGATTGTCTCGGATCGTCCGGCCACTGCCGCCGCCGTCTTTACACAGAATCGAGTGGTGGCGGCACCGGTCGAATTGTCACGAAAGAATTTGCGTGGCTCCCGCGGACAGGCGCGTGCGATCCTGGTGAACGCCGGAAATGCAAACTGTGCCACGCGGACCGGGGAGCGGGTGGCGCTCGAATGTGCACGGGCTGCCGCCAAAGCCTTAGGCGTGCATGCCGCGCAAATCCTTCCCGCCTCCACGGGGGTGATCGGAGTGGAGATGGACGCCGGTCTTGTGATCAACGCGCTCCCGAAACTAGTGGTGGGACTCGATGCGTCGCGGTTCGACGAAGTGGCGCGCGCCATCATGACCACCGATACGCGCAGCAAGACAGCTTTTGCTGAGATCAAGACCGGCCGCATTGTGGCTCGAATCGCTGGCATGGCCAAAGGCTCCGGGATGATTCAACCGCGCATGGCGACTACGCTCGGCTTCGTGGTAACGGACGCTCGGGTGCCTGTAGCCCTGTTGCGCAGTGCATTGCAGCGCGCGATCGCGCGGAGCTTCAATCGGATTTCCGTGGACGGCGATACATCGACGAACGATATGGTGGCCGTGCTCGCCAATGGCGCGTCCGGTGTAAAGCCGCCGGCGAAGGCGTTTGAACGAGCGTTGACGGACGTGCTCGAATCCCTGGCGCGGCAAATCGCGAACGACGGCGAGGGGGCGCGCAAACTGGTCACCATCGAAGTAGAGGGTGCATCGAGCGAACGCGCGGCGGAAACCATCGCGCGCACGATCGCCAATTCTCCGCTGGTGAAAACCGCGATCGCAGGCTCAGATCCCAACTGGGGCAGAATTCTCTCCGCGGCGGGAAACGCGGGAGTCATATTCGATCCGAGGCAGACCGATATCGACATGCAGGGCGTACCGGTGTGCCGGCGAGGGCTGGCCGCGCCCTTCTCCGAAGATGAACTCAAGAAGAAGCTGGACGAGCACGAGTGCCTGATTCGCTTCACCATTCGCGGGAGGGGACGCGGCCGCGTCCGCTTCTGGACTTGCGATTTCACCGAAGAGTATATTCGCATCAACGCGAGTTACCGGACCTAGAGCATGCGCCTCCTAAGTAACAGCCCGCAAAACGGAGCGCTCGGGCTGTTTTCCTGGCTACATTGCGGGCGCCCGCGAGCCCTTTGCGGGCTAGCTTGCCTGTTCCTGTTTACGAGTCTCGCGATCGCCGAGCCGCCGCCCAGCCTCTTGAATTTCTTGCGGGCCGCGGCTGAGGAATTGGCGAACAACGAGCCGCGGAACTTCTGTGACAACTTCGATTCGTCCATGCCTGGTTACGCTACGTTGCGCGACGAAATCGAGGCGCTGCTCGCCGCGCACGAGGTGGCCTCAACCATCGAAGTGGTGAGCAGCAACGGCGACGACCGAAAGCAGGTTCTGGAACTGGACTGGCTGCTGTCGGTCAGCGACAGAGGCGACCGGCGGCGGATCGTGAAGGTCCGGATCGAACGTCAGGGTAAGCAGTGGAAGATCACCTCGTTCGATCCGATCGAGTTATTTAATTACGAATAGCTAGCCCGCAAAGGGTGCGGCGCACCCCCCCTCATTTCCGCCAAGCAACCCTGCCGCCGCGCTCCGTTTTGCGGGCTGTTACCTAGGAGAGCGACTGCTCCATCGGCATAGCGAGCGGTGGTTCAATCAAGAAATTCAATTCCGCCATCCGCGCGATAGCCGCGCGAATCGACTGCTCCGTGGTGGGCTCGACGGTAATGACGAAGGGAAGATCGCGCCAGTTGGCGTTGGCCAACTGGAGCACCGCGTCAATGGAAATGTTTTCCGCGGCGAGGGCGGCTGCCAGTTGAGCGATAATTCCCGGACGATCCTGGACGCGAAACCTCAGGTAGTAGGCGGACTCGTGCAGCGTCACCGGAATCGGCCGGTATTGGCCCAGCCGCGCATGAGCGAAGGGCGAAACCCGCTCCGGACTTCCGGAACGAATCTCCCGCGCCACGCGCATCAGGTCGCTTACCACGGCCACGCCGGTCGGATGCGGGCCGGCTCCACGTCCGTAGTAAAACGTATCGGCCCCATACTTGCCTCGCACCCAGACCGCGTTGTAGGCGCCTTGGACGCTCGCGAGAATGGTGGATTGGGGAATCAGAGACGGGCGCACGGAGAGAATCAGTCCGTTGGGAGTCTGCCGGGCGGCGCACACCAGGCGGATGGTGTGATGCAACTGATGCGCGTACTCGAAATCGATGGGCATGATCCGGCGGATGCCTTCGGTGTAGATGTCGGCGGGCGATACGCGTTCCCCGAAGGCGAGAGCAGAGAGAATCGCGAGCTTCGAGCGCGCATCGAAGCCATCCACATCCGCTGATGGATTCGCCTCCGCGTATCCGGCGGCCTGGGCTTCCCCCAGCACCTGCTCGAAATCCACGCCCCGGCCCTCGATCTCCGTCAGGATGTAATTGCAAGTGCCATTAAGAATGCCGTAAAGAGTGTTGATGGCATCGCCCGAGATCCCCTCGCGCAGCACGGCGTGGATCGGAATCCCTCCCGCAACGCTTGCTTCCATCGCGAGATTGACGCAAGCCGCGCCGGCGCGATCCCAAATCTCAGTACCGGCGAGAGCCATCAGTTCCTTGTTCGCGGTCACCACCGACTTCCCGTGACCGATCGCTTCCTCGATGATTTCGCGCGCGACGGTTGTGCCGCCGACCAGCTCCGCCACGATGTGAACCTCGGGGTGATTCACCACTTCGCGCCAGTCCGTCGTCTTGAGGACTGAACCCAGACTGGGCGGAAGCTTCTTCGACTCCACATCGAGGCTGCACACGGCTGCGACGCGCAGGGGGAATCCCAGCTTCAGCGCGATCTGATCCGCATTCTCCGTCAAAATGTCGAGCGTGCCCGTACCGACATTGCCGAGTCCGATGATGCCAACGTTCACTGGTTGCATAAAGATTGTGAGGGGTCTTCCTATTTCACCACTAATCGGAATTCCACCACCAGCACGAGGGCATCCGGTGTAACCTGAACGTCACCGAGCTGAAAGTCCCCCAGCTCTCGCGTGTACGGCGGATTCGGGGCGGAGGGATCGTGAGGCTGTTCGAGCAGCCGGCGAGCCTGGTCCAGCACCTCAATCTTGAAACTTTTCGAAATGCTGCCGGCGAGCGCGGCGCGCACGCGCCGAATGTAGTAGGAATCCCGAACCGTGGCGACCTTCACGTCCTTCAGCGCGACGGCGCCGTTGCGGAGGATAGGAGCGGCCGTCATCGTGAGATCGAACGAGTCGCCCAGGCCCACGCAATGACCCAGCAGGTCCAGCGCGCTCCGCCCGCTGAAGCGCGCCGTGACGCGCAAGCGTCCATTCTCCGCACTCACGTGAGGCGTTTCGAGGTAGGCGTACTGGCATTTCGTGGCCTGACTGCCGCGCACGTAGCGCCGTCCCTCCTGTGTGAACACTTGGTCGGCGAGGATGCGCTCGAGCGCGACGTACCGCAACTCCAAGCTCGCTGCCATGGCCGGCAGCGCGTGGAATACGGCCAGCGACAACACCAGAGAGGCACGCGCGGCATGGGATTTCATGCGGGGTCTGTATCATTGTAAATGATGAAACGCTCATGGCTGTTGCTGTTCATCTTGTTCGCGGCGCTGGGCCAGTCGCCCCAGGACCCGGACTCCCCCCTCCCGCCGAACCCTTCGGAAACTCCAGACAGGAAATTGCCCAACGGCAAATCGCAGAACGAGGCGATCTTGAAGGAAGACTACAAGAAGAACGTTCGTGACGCGGAGGCCCTGGTGAAATTGGCCGGTGAGTTGAGGGACCAGATCGACAAGAACCAGGCCTACGTGCTCTCCCTCGACACGCTCAAGAAGACGGACGAGATCGAGAAACTCGTGAAGGATATCCGTAACAGGCTGCGCCGTTATTGAGTGCTTCGACATCGTGCTGTGATTTTGAGCGGGCCGCGATTGCGGTGTGTTACGCTGGAGCGTTTACTCACTATGGCGGCCACGCGCGAAAAAGCCCAATTGATGAGCTCCTCCGAGGTCGACCGGACCCTGGTTCGACTGGCCCATGAAGTATTGGAGCGAACCGAGGATCTCGACCGCTTGGTATTTGTTGGCATCCGCAGACGCGGGGTGCCGCTCGCGCAACGGCTCGCGAAGAAAATCGAGGCTCTCGAGCAACGCCAGATACCGATCGGAATTCTGGATATCAGCCTCTACCGCGACGATCTGTCCACGGTGGCGCATCAACCGGTGGTGAACTCCACGGAGATTCCCTTCTCCGTCACTGGCAGAGACGTGATCCTGGTGGACGATGTCCTTTACACCGGGCGCACGATTCGAGCCGCGCTCGATGCCCTGTTCGATCATGGAAGGCCGGCCCGGGTTCAGCTCCTGGTATTGATCGATCGCGGCCATCGCGAATTGCCGATCGAGGCGCGCTACATCGGCCGCATGGTGCAAACCACGTCGAACGAAATCATTGAGGTCAAGTTTCAGGAAATCGATGGCATGGAGAAGGTGCTCTTGGTGGAGCGAATGGTGGGGCAGGAGGGTTGAACGTGCCGTCCCGTGAAGATGGCCGCGGGCTTTTGGGAATCGAGAATTTGACGCGGGCCGGGGTTCAAGCGATCCTGGACCGCGCCCGCGATTTTCAACCCGCGGCGGGCAAGAGTTTTCCTCGATTTGATCTGTTACGCGGCCGCATGGTCGTGAACTTGTTTTACGAAGCGTCGACGCGCACCCGTACCAGTTTCGAAATCGCCGCGAGGCGGCTCGGCGCGGAGGCGGTTTCGATTACCGCTCAGGCGTCGAGCGTATCCAAAGGCGAATCGCTGGTGGACACATTGAATACGCTGGCGGCCATGCGGCCCGACGCGATCGTCATGCGGCACGCGGCGTCCGGAGCGCCCCATTTTCTGCACCGCTACCTCCAAATGCCGATTATCAACGCCGGGGACGGCACGCATGAGCACCCCACTCAGGCCCTCCTCGACGCGCGCACTATTCTCGATCGCGGCGCGAAGCTCGAGGGCCTGCGCGTCGCCATCATAGGGGACATTGCCCACAGCAGAGTGGCACGATCGAATGTGTACCTGCTTTCAAAGTTCGGCGCGAATATCGTGCTGTGCGGCCCAGCGTCGCTGTTGCCGCCGGAATTGGCCCAGCTTGCGCCCGGCGTGACGCTGACCACGGACATGACTTCCGCCATTCGGGACGCCGACGTTATCATGATGCTCCGCGTACAGCTCGAGCGGCAGCACGAGGCGGCGTTTCCGGCCGGCGAATATTTTCAGTTCTACGGATTGCGCCTGGAACACCTTCGTCTGGCCCGGCCGGATGTCATCGTGATGCATCCCGGACCCATCAACCGCGGGCGTGAGATCTCCTCGGAGGTGGCAGACTCGCAGCGGTCGGTGATTCTGAATCAAGTGGAAAACGGCGTTTCCGTACGAATGGCGGTGCTTGAACAGGTTCTGGGCGGGGAGAAGCATGCCAGCACTGGTCATTAGAAATGGCCGCGTCATCGATCCGGCGTCGGGATACGATGGCGTCGCGGATGTCTGGATCGAAGACGGCGCCGTCCGCGCAGTAGGTCCAAACACCGCTGCGCCGGCGGGAGCAGAAACGTTCGATGCCACCGGATTGGTAGTCGCGCCCGGCTTCATCGACATGCACGTGCATCTGCGCGAGCCCGGATTCGAGCATGCCGAGACCATCGAATCCGGCGCCCGGGCGGCCGCGGCGGGCGGCTTCACCTCCATCTGCCCGATGCCCAACACCGCGCCCGTGAACGACAACGCGACGGTCACCAGCTACATCATCGAGAAAGCCCGCAAACATGCGGTGGTCAACGTATGGCCGATTGGAGCGATCACCAAGAATAGCGCTGGTGAAGAACTTGCCGCCATCGGGTCCATGCGGCAGGCCGGCGCGGTGGCCATCTCCGACGACGGCCGTCCGGTGATGAACGCCCGGGTGATGCGCCGCGCCATGGAGTTCGCGCGCGGCTTCGGCATCCCCGTGATCGATCATTGCGAGGATCTGCATTTGAGCGCGGGCGGCGACATGCATGAGGGCGCCGAGTCGGTTCGCCTCGGATTGCGAGGGATTCCGGGAAGCTCGGAAGATGTCATGGTGGCGCGCGATATCCTGCTCGCCGAGGTCACTGGCGCGCGCTATCACGTCGCGCACATCTCCTCCCGGCATGCGGTCGAAATGGTGGCTTTCGCGAAATCCCGCGGCCTCGCGGTCACCGCCGAAGCCACGCCGCATCATCTGGCGCTCGCCGACGACGACATCGCACCGTACGACAGTAATTACAAGATGAAGCCTCCGCTTCGCTCACGGGGCGACGTCCATTCGGTGGTCCAGGGCGTGGCGAGTGGAGCGATCGATGCCATCGCTACCGATCACGCGCCGCACCCCGGGAGCGAGAAGATGCAGGAGTTTGAGAAATGCCCGTTCGGGATCCTCGGCCTGGAGACGGCGTTGGGATTGGCGCTCGAGAATCTGGTACATCCCGGAAAGATCGGCCTCGGGCACTTGGTCCGATTGTTTACAACGGGACCCGCGCGCATCCTGGGTCTTGACCGAGGAACGCTTTCGGCGGGCGCCCCTGGCGATGTCACCATCTTCTCGACGGACCGTACGTGGACCTACGACGTCAACAAGTCGTTCTCCAAAAGCCGCAATTCGCCGTTTGACGGCAAGACGTTTCGCGGCGGTCCCGTCGCGACTGTCGTAGGCGGCCGGATCGTCTGGCAGGCTTAAGTATCGTTTACGCCGGTGAATCTTCCCGCGCCTTGCGGCACTTCTCGCATGGGCAAATCTTCCGGAAGTGATCGAAGGAATAGATGCCGGTATTGTGGCCATCGCTCCAGTCGATGCGGACCGCATATTCGCCGATCGGCTCGACGCTCAACATCTTCAACACCGGCGTGTACATCTGGAATGGATTCGGAGGCGCTCCGTAGTTGCTCTTCTGCGGCTCGGTGCCATGCGCGCCGGTGCAGCTCGCGCAAGGGCATTCGTCGCGAAGGTAGGCGAGCGAGTACTCGCTATGATGCCGGTCCTTCCAATCGATCTTGATGCCCTTCGACTTGGAGATCGCGATGTGTTCTGGTTCGGTGGAGGGTACGCTCACGGGCAGTAGGTCTCCGAATCGGCGGCGGCGCCCGGACGGCGGCTCTTAGTAGTCATGGTTTACTCGTCTTGGGTCACTCGTCCGCGTGACTGCGCCCTACGTTCTGTACCCTCTCGATGTCGCGAACTCCGGGGATGCGGCGGATCGCCAACACGATGCGCTCAAACTGCCTCTTGTCGCGCACTTCAACCGTGGTGTCGATAACGGCTCCTTCACCAGCGCGGCCGTCCTCGGTGCGAGCCTCCAGGCTCCGGATGTTGGTCTGTTCGTTAAATAGGACCGTGGTTACCTGATTGAGGATGCCCGGACGGTCTTCGGTGTGGACCAGAAGTTTCACCGGAAACGTCTCGGATGCGCTGCGGGCCCATTCGACACCGATCTTACGTTCGACTTCATACATGAGATTTTGCACATTCGTGCAGTTTACCGAATGGACCGCTACGCCCTTCCCGCGCGTCACGTAGCCGACAATCGCCTCGCCTCGAATGGGATTGCAACATTTGGCACGGTAAACCAGCAGGTCGTCCATGCCTTTTACCTTGATGACCAGATCCTGCCCATCGCCCTCCGCGGGAACCGTACCAGCGGGACGCGCGGGCGCGGGGGGAATCGGCTCCGGAGCCTCGGGAGGGATCAGATCGGGAACCAGTTTCTGCAGTACCTGACGCGCGGAAAACTTCCCATAGCCAAGGGCCGCGTGCAGGTCCTCCATCTTGCCGTATCCGTATTCCGACGCAACGTCCCCAATTTGGTTCTTGGTGATTCGCGCCATCTGCACGCCCAGCCGGCGCGCCTCGCGCTCCAGGTATTTTTCCCCGATTTCGATGGCCTTGGCCCGCTCCGTCGTATTAATGACGTGCTTGATCTTATTGCGCGCCTTGGAGGTTTTGACCAGCGCAAGCCAGTCCTTGCTCGGCAGGTGATTGGCCTGGGTCAGGATCTCGACCACGTCTCCATTACGCAGCGCGTACTTCAGTTGCACGATGCGGCCGTTCACCTTGGCCCCCACGCAGTGCGTGCCGACATCGGAGTGGATCGCGTAGGCAAAATCGATGGGGGTCGCGTCGCGGGGCAGAATGATCACTCTACCGCGCGGCGTGAACGTGTAAACTTCCTCGGGGTAGAGATCCACTTTCAGGGTGGACATGAATTCGCCCGAATCGCGTATGTCGCGCTGCCACTCGACCAACTGGCGCAGCCACGCAATGCGCTGGTCATCCTCGCCCGGACCGCGCCGTCCTTCCTTATACTTCCAGTGCGCCGCGATTCCCTCCTCCGCCACGCGATGCATCTCTTCGGTGCGGATCTGCACCTCGAAATGACGCCCTCCCGGTCCCATCACGGACGTGTGGAGCGACTGGTACAAATTCGCGCGGGGGATGGCGATGAAGTCCTTGATCCGGCCCGGAATGGGATGCCATTCATTGTGAATCACTCCCAGCGCGGCGTAGCAATTCTTCACGGAATCGGTGACGATACGGACGGCCAATAGATCGTAGACCTGGTCGAGCACGATCTTCTGACGCTTGATCTTCTGAAACACCGAATAGGCGCGCTTGACGCGTGTCTCGACGCGCGCTGGAATCCCTTCCCGTGCCAGGTTCACCTCCACCGTGGTCCTAATTTCCTTGAGAAACGCTTCGTTGGCGGGCCGCGCCGCCGCGAATTCCTTGAGCAGCTCGGCGGACGCTTCGGGCTCCAGATACTCGAACGCGAGATCCTCTAATTCTCCGCGTATCTTGCCCATGCCGAGTCGGTGCGCGATGGGCGCGTAGATTTCCATCGTCTCGAGCGCGATCCGCTCCTGTTTTTCGCGGGGGAGGCTCGCGAGCGTGCGCATATTATGCAGGCGGTCGGCTAGCTTTACCAGGACCACCCGGATATCGTTCACCATCGCCAGAAGCATCTTGCGGACACTCTCGGCCTGGCGTTCCTCGCGCGACGCGAGATTCAATTTACTCAGCTTCGTGACGCCATCGACACAACGGGCCACATCCTCGCCGAAGTTCCGCCGGATCTCGGCGAGCGTAGCGGTGGTATCTTCCACGACGTCGTGCAGAAGACCGGTTTCGAGGCAGGTCATATCCATGTGCATCTCGGCCAACTGGCGTGCCACCAGCAGCGGATGAGTCATGTACGGGGCGCCGGAGAGCCGTTTCTGACCTTTGTGGCGGCTGGCGGCGAAATGATACGCCTTTTCGAGCGGCGCCAAATCCTCGGTTGGGCGCATCTCCTGCACAAGGGTTTTCAGTTGTTGATAGAGAGCTTCTACCTGCTCGTCTTCCTGATCTCCTGCTGTGCGATCGGGGCCGGCCGGATTCGCGGGCGCCACGGGCGGCATGAGACGAAGATCGGACGGCGGAACTGCGGCGGCCGGGGCCTCGGTCGAATCGGACGGCATCGGTACTACCAGTGTAACGGACCAGTTTCACGAACCGCGGCAACTTTCTTCCGCATCATCGACTCAAACGACGCCCGCGGTACGCCGATCTGCTTTCGCAAATCGCGCAGCTCTTTGGCCGCGGTGGCGGGCAGCGAGGCCGATGCGTTCTCAAACGTTCGGGGAGCGGTCGCGGCGAAACCGGCCAGTGCCCGGTAATAACCCAGCTGGTTCGGCACTTTGCGGCAGCCCGAAACCAAGGCCGCGAGAACTTCGGCGCGGTCCGCGGACGCAAGCAGCGGATGCGTCGCGACGATGCCTCCCCAGTCGTCGAGAAACGGCCCGAGCGGCAGCAGCAAACCTGGGTTCTGGCGCAGCGCCCTGACTCTCCGCAAGGGGTAGTGGCGATGGCCCTCGGCCGCCATCACGTCCCGATAGAGCCGCGCCGCGATCTGGAAAACCCCGCCGTACGGCGTACGGTTCTCATGTGCCAGACGATGGAAACGGGACCGGGAGAGAGACCACGGTCCGTCCTCCGCAGAATGAGCTCCGGTGGAATCCGACCATGCTCCGATCCCCTGATCCAGGTCCCCGCAGTTGTGCGTCAAGCTCGCCGCCAGACGCAGCACGTCAAGTTCGGCTCCAGGCAGCGCGAGGGCGGTCTGGAATCCGGAGGACTCCCGGGACAATTCGTCGTCAATGGCGGCAGCCGTCTTTTGGGCATACTCGGCATCCCCCAGCGAGAGGAATCGTCCGTGCGCGCCTGCAACCACGCTGAGCCACTCGCCATTGTGCCCGCTGACCGGACCGGCGCCTTCGACCACCGTGATCCGGCGCGATACCAGCGAAAGATCCCACCCAGCCGCGCCCAGCGCGTAATCGCACATGGCCCGCAGCTCTTCCCGGTCGTTAGATTCGCTCCATAGGGCCTTCCGGATCTTGGTGTCGACGTCGGTGGGCACGAACGTGGCGACGGTCGCGTAGTGCGCCGCCAGACATAGTTTGAAATAGTCGAGGAGGGGAAGCGTGGCGGGGCATTCGAGAGCGGCCGCGCGCAGCCGCGAAACAAACTCCCAGTGCGGCCCGGAAAAAGAGGCGCCGTCCCCGTGAAACAGGAACGGCGCGGTGTTTCGTACGAGCGCGAGCAGATTGCCAGGGGTAATCCGGCTGTGCCTGATCGAGCTATGCCTGATCCCGCTGTTGCGCGCTCCTATTTCGCTTCCTGGACGATACCGCCAGCGCCCGCGGGCTGACGCTCGGCCTTCGCCTTCTTGGTATCAAGCGCCTTCTGGAGCCAATTGTCGGCAACCTCGATTTCTTTCTTATAGGCGTCGGGCGTCTCCGCCAAGTCCGCGCGTTCGCGAATCAGCAGGTTCATGTACGCCATGGCGTCGTCGTAGTCCTTATCGATGTCGATCGCCTTCTGCAGGTTCTGGACGCCATCCTCGATAACCGAAGCGTATTGCGCGCGCAACGCGTCTCTCACCTTCTTATCCTTGAGAGGACCGGGATCTTCCGGCTTCATTCGAAGGTTGACCCGCGCCGTCATCATGGCTGGATAGTACTTATTCTGCGCGATCACGCCCAAGGTGTAATAGGCTTCCTTGTTCTTCGGATCCGCTTGGATAACCTTACGATTCCAGTCCGCGGATTCGTCCAATTTCTGAACCTTCTTATCGGGCAACAACGATTGCGCCTCGTTATACGCCAGCGAAGCGAGGGAAGCGAGCGCCACGGTTTCGTTCGGGTTCTTCTCCAAAACTCCCTGGAACTCCGCCCGGGCTTTGTTGGCGAATTCCGTGTTCCCGGGCGAATCGGCCCCGGGAATCCACTGCATCATGTACGCAGTGGCCAGATATTCACGGGCGTTGGTGTTCTCGGGATCGAGAGACACGGCTTCCTTGAACAATTCCACGGCGTCGGGATACCTGGCGGCTCGATACATTGCGATGCCCTTATTAATGTCGTCCCGCGACTTGAGCTTGGCACAGCCAGTCCCCATCAGCATTAGGGCGCCGGCCAGCGCCGCCCCTATTAGAGTAGCTTTGCGCATACGAATCTTTCCTTTTACGTAACTTAGTGTCCCATCTCGATCTTGGGAGTGATCAGGCCGATTCGGTCGATGGCCGCTCCCTTCGCGACGTCAATCGCGTGGGCGACAACCTCGAAATCCAGATCCGGATCCCCCTTCACGAACACCACACGCTCGGCTCGGGTCTTAAAAACCTCGACCAAACGGGCTCCCAACAACGGCTCGGCAATCGGATCCTGGTTAAGCTTGATCGATTTGTCCTTGTCGATAACGATCACCACGGTCCGATCCATGGTCGGATCCGGGGGCGGCGTGTTCGGCGGCGGAGGTTGCGGTGCCAGCGTATCGAGTCCATGCGGCGTCAGGGGCGTAATCACCATGAAGATGATCAGCAGCACCAGCAGCACATCGACGAGGGGCGTCATGTTGGGCTCGGACTTTATTCCACCCGCGGTCCCCACTGACATTGACATAGTAAATTCTCCTCTTTCCTTCCTGAGTCCTTCTCATCGCTAGCGCCAGGACTGAGCCCTGGGGCTACTCCGGCTTTCTTCGCTCTTGGGGAACGACTTCCGTAATCAAGCCGACATCTTCGACTCCGGCCACGCGCACGGCGTCGACTACTTCCATGACTCTTTCGTATTTGGCTCGCTCGTCGCTCTTGATGTAGACCACCTTGTCGGTTCGATCCGCCAACAGGTCCTTCACTTTTCCAGGAAGGTCATCGATCTTTTCAATTAGCTTATTTCCCGGGCTCATGAAGATCTTGCCGTCGCGTGTGACGGCGATCAGGACCGCGTCATCCTTATCGGCGTCCTTCATCGCGATGGGGTTCTTGGCGCGATACATCTCCACGCTCTGGCCCTTGGTCAACATCGGCGTGATGACCATGAAGATGATCAGCAACACCAGCATCACGTCCACCATGGGGGTGACGTTGATGTCTGCCACCGTCGGCGGCGCTTTCTTCTTCTCCATAAATATGGCTCCTTAATCGAATCTCACCGGCGCGCGCCGCGGTCTCTGCAGGAGAGGGCGCGGCGCATCCCGGGTTTCAATTCGCGCGAATACCGCAGCTGGCTGCTACTTCCCTGCGCTCGAACGCTGCGTCCGCTTGAGGAAATAGTCGATCAGCTCGCTACTGGAGTTCCCCATCTCGACGTCAAACGACTCGATCCGGGTAGTGAAGTAGTTATACATCCAGACGGCGGGAATAGCCACGAACAGACCGACAGCAGTGGTCACCAGCGCTTCGGAAATACCGCCGGCCACCGCGCCAAGGCCCGTGGACTTCTCGGTCGAAATTCCCTTGAACGCGTTGATGATGCCGACGACCGTTCCGAACAATCCGACGAACGGAGCGGTCGAGCCGATGGTCGCCAGGCCGGAAATACCGCGCTTCAGCTCGGCGTGCACAATGGCTTCGGCGCGTTCCAGGGCGCGGCGCGACGCGTCGATTTCTTCGCCCGAAATATCCGGACTCAATTGATGAGCCCGAAATTCCTGCAGGCCGGCCACCACAACTTTAGCCAGGTGGCTCTTGCTGTACCGGTCGGCGATCTTGATGGCTTCGTCGAGTTTGCCTTCCCGCAGAGCGCCGGCCACGGCCGGAGCGAACTGGCGAGACTGCTTGGTGGCCCCATTGTAGGCGATCACTCGGTCGATCATGACGCCAATCGACCACGCCGACATGATAAACAGAACGATTACAACGATGCGCGCGAGCCAACCCATCTGGTTCCACATGGTACGCGGATCGAAGCCGATGGCAGGCGCTCCAGCTTCTTGGAGAAGCATGAACGCCCAAACTTGCAACTGTAACACCATGATTATCTCCTGCGAATTGAAATTGAAGGAGGGGCGCTTTGGGCGCCCCTCCCGGACCTACTGACTTAAAGTGAAATTTACATCGATCTGTGTGATCACTTCCACCGGATCACCGTTCAACAGCGTGGGCCGGTAAACCCATTGCTTGACAGCGTCGGTCGCGGCCGCAACCAGCAGCGGGTGGCCGCTCACCAGTTGGAGGTTTTGAATAGTGCCGTCTTTGCCTATAATCGCCGTGAAGCGCACAGTCCCCTGAATGCGAGCCTGCTTTGCCAGCGGCGGATACTGCGGTGTGACCTTCTTTAAAAGATTCGCGGCCTGCACATTGCCGCCCACGCGGATGCGCGACGGCGGCGGCAAGGCTTTCACTGCCGGAGGAGGAGGCGGCGGCGCGGCAACCCCACCCAGCAAACCTCCCAGACCACCGCTGTCGAGGCCGCCTGGAACTCCACCCATCGTTCCGCCGACCACTACACTTGGGGCGCGGGTATCTTCTTCAATGATGGCGACCTGCTTGGGGATCTCGCGAGGCGCCATCAGCCGGCCGGCATCGAACTGCTTTGGGGCCACCCTGACCACTTTGATCGGGATGACCGGAGGCGGGGGAGGAGGAGGAGGCGGCGGCGGCGGAGCCGTCAGGAAACTGGTCAACACCGCCTTCGGCAATACGTCGGTGTAAATCAGGGGAATTAAAATCAGGATACCGAGAAGAATCACCTGGCTAATGAACGATACTGCCACCGTCCAGAATCCCCTCGCAGTCACCCTCTCTGTCACGAAAGTCTGCTCAAACATCTGCGCTTTCCTCCCTATCCGGCCACCCAGAACCTATCCCCGCATCGCCTTTCGAGTCCCCACCGGCGCCTTCACAACCGGGGCGGCGGATTTTCTGGACTCAAGAAACTTCTGCGAGAATACCACAAGTGGACTCGCGATGTAAATCGAAGAATACGTGCCCACAAGAATACCCACTACCAAAGCGAAAGCGAAGCCATTCAAGACCTCGCCTCCGAACAGAAACAACGAAAGTGCGGTCAGCAACGTCAAACCGCTGCTCATCACGGTCCGGCTGAGCGTTTGGTTCACGCTGATGTTGATCAGCGTCTCGAGCGACTCCCGCCGCATCAGCTTCAGGTTCTCGCGGATGCGATCGAAGGTCACGATCGTGTCGTTCATCGAATAGCCCACCAGTGTCAACAGCGCCGCGACCACGGTGAGGGAGATTTCCTTGTTGAACAGCGAGAACAGCCCGATGGTAATGATGGTGTCATGGAACACAGCCACCACCGCCGCCACGCCATAGATCCATTCAAAGCGAAACGCGACATACACCAGCATTCCACCCAGCGCGTACAACGTCGCCAGAATCGCCTGCCGCCGCAAGTCCGCGCCGATCTTGGGGCCCACGACGTCCGCCGAGAGAACGGTAAACGGACCGAGCGCACACTGCTGCTTCAGAATTTGCAGCAGCGCCGGGGTGACGCCCTTCACTCCGGACAGTTCATCCACCGAATTCAGGATCCCGCCCTTCGATGCCCGGAAGCTCTCGATCGCCGCCACCGTATCCTGAAGCTCCTGTTCCGACATCGGGATGTTTGCCTGCAGCAGGGGATCACGCAGCCGGTCGGCCAACTGGCCGCTCGCCGAATTGTTCAAGTCGAGCTTGCCATCCTGCGCCGCGAAGGTGGTCCGCAGCGTATCTTCGATAATCTGCCGGTTCGCGTTCAGTTCTTTTTCGTCCTTGATCTCGGTACCCACCAGAACCTCGGGCTTGCCGGTGATCTGCTGCACCGAAATCTCGCCTTGAATCTTGCCGGCGAGCGCCGTACGAATACGCGCCACCGGGGGTTCCTGGTTAAAACGGAGATACATCAGAGCGCCGCCGTTGAAATCGATCCCGTACTTCGGACCGCCCTTCATCGCCATGCTTCCGAGTCCCAACGCCGTCAGCACCAGTGACGCAATGATGAAAGGCCACTTCTTGCCGAGAAAGTCAAAGTTCGTGTTCTTGAATAATTCCATCGAGCCATCACTGGCGGCCTAAATGTTACAGACACCGGCCACCGTTCCAAAGTTCCCTGACTTCTCCGGTGGCGGTCTCTCAACGTACCACAAAACCGGAGGCACTTCAAACAGTTCAGATACTCAGACTTACGACCTGTCTCTGCCGCCCCAATTCCCAGTCGAAGATGGTGCGGGAGACAAACACCGCCGTGAAAACGTTCGCCGCCAAACCGATCACCAAGGTCACCGCGAAGCCCTTCACGGGCCCGGTGCCGAACAAAAACAGGAAAGCGCACGAGACGATCGTGGTCACGTGGGTATCCACGATGGTCAGAAATGCTTTACCGAAACCCGCATCGACCGCGGCGATCACCGCCTTCCCGGCGCGGAGCTCCTCGCGAATCCGCTCGAAGATGAGGACATTTGAGTCCACCGCCATACCAATGGTGAGAATCACGCCCGCGATCCCCGGCAGCGTCAACACCGCGTCAAAATAGCTGAGCGCCGCAATCAAAATCACCGCATTCAGAATCAACGCCAGCGTGGCGTTGATGCCGCTGCCCCGGTAATACACCAACATGACTATGATCACGGCCAGGACGCCCGCGACGCCCGAGACCATTCCCGCTTTAATGGAGTCCGAACCGAGCGACGGGCCCACCGTGCGTTCTTCCAGGTACTCAAGGCCCGCCGGCAACGATCCGGCGCGCAAGTTCAGAGCCAGATCGGCTGCGTCGTCGTGATTCGCGGCGCCGGTAATCCGGCCGCTATCGCTGATCTTGCCTTGTATGGTGGGGGCGCTGATCACGACTTTATCGAGGACAATGGCCAGCCTTTGACCGATATTGGTACCGGTGAAGCGCTCGAAGCGCTTGGCGGCGTCCTGGGTAAGTACAAAATTCGTCTCCCAGCGGCCCATGTCGCCCTGTTGCGGCGAGGCGTCGCGAACATCGCGGCCCGTCACCACGGGAGTGCGATCGAGCAGCCAGTACTGGCCCGGCACCCCTCCACGGGAGCTTTCGCCCAAAATCTGAGTGTTGAGCGGCAGCACGCCGCCCTTGCTGGCGAGCACTTCCTCGCGGGAACCAAACGGCCCGGCCTGTACTTTATACAACTCGAGCATCGCGGCGGTCTTGAGGATCTGCTTGATGCGCGCCGGATCGTCCACGCCCGGCAATTGCACCAGAAGTTCCGATTCCGCGTCGCTGCGGCCGCGCTGTTGCACACTCGATTCCGCAAGACCGAGCGCGTTGATCTTCTTTTCAATCGTGTGCATGCTCTGGGTCAACGTATCCGTCTTCAGTTTGAGAGCTTCGGTCTGCTTCATGGTCAGCCGATAGTCGGTCTGGTTCACCGGCAGGAGCGTCCACACCGTGCCGAAGTTGTCATTTACGAGGCTCCGAAAGTTGCCGGCCTTGGTGGGGGGGACGCCTTTCACGTCGATCTCGATCGAATCCGCGTCCTTGATCGTCGGCGGATCGTTCCGGTTCATCTCCGTGAATTCGATCCCTGCCTTGTTCAGATCGTCCTTCATCAGCTGGATCACCGAATCGGCTTCCGCCTTGAAAGCGTCCTGGAGCTGGATCTGGAGCACCAGGTGGCTGCCGCCCTTCAAGTCCAGGCCAAGGTGGATGTTCTTCTTCCAGTTGTCGAGCAGTTGTTGCCCCGACGTCGGCAAACCGATGATGCCGTAAACGCAGACGAGAATGACAACGATAATCGCGACGATCCGGAAGTTGAGATTGCTTTTCATGGGTGTGCTCTCTGGGTCGTGGTCTATGGGCCGTGCTCTATGGGTCGTGGTCTACTTCTTTTCCTCACTCGCCTTTTCCGCATTCACCAGACCGGTGACCGCGCTCCGCGAAACCTGCAGTTTGACGTTATCGGGCTTCACGCGGAGGATCAGGAGGCTATCGCTTACGCTCACCACCGTGCCGACAATGCCGCCGGAGGTAACCACTTCGATTCCTGCCTGCAAGCCCGCGAGCATCTGCGCCTGCTGCTTCTTCTGCCGCTGCATGGGCATGAAGACCAGAAAGTAAAAGATGGCAACTATAAAAACCAGCGGCAGAAAACTCACCAGCGGGTTGGCGCCGCTGGGGGCCGCCTGCTGCAAGAGAAAAAGTGCGAAATATGACATTTGGGGGTACTTCTACCCAGCCCGCAAAGGGTGCGGCGGCGCCCTCATTTCAAACAAGCAACAATGCCGCCGCGCTCCGTTTTGCGGGCTGTTACTTAGGAGGCTCGTTCGCGCCATGACTTACACGTGGAATCGCGCGCACCGCCCCCAGGTATTCGGGGAACTTCCCAAGTAGTATAGCCTGCCTCATCTCGCGCATTATGTCAAGGTACCGGCGAAGATTGTGGAGGGTGGCGAGCGTCGAAAATGCCATCTCACCCGCCAGGAAGAGGTGACGCAGGTAAGCGCGTGAAAAACCCCGGCAAGTGTAGCAATCGCAACGCTCGTCGACCGGCCGGGCGTCGTCCTTGAACTGGGCCTGCTTAATGAGGATACGGCCGGTACTGGTAAATAGATAACCATTCCGGGCGTTGCGCGACGGCAGGACGCAGTCCATCATGTCCACTCCCCGGGCCACGTATTCCGGCAATTCTTCCGGCATTCCGACCCCCATGACGTAGCGCGGACGATCGGCCGGCAGCAGCGGGGTCGTGATTTCCGCCATCTCCAGGCTTAGCGCCCGCGGTTCACCGACCGACAATCCGCCAACCGCGTAGCCGTCCGCTTCCAGCTTGAGGAGTTCCTCGACGCAGTTCCGCCGAAGATCGGCGTACATCGAGCCCTGGACAATCGGAAAGCAGGCCCTGCGGCCATCGATGCCGTCGCGGTTTCGGTTGTCGTTTTCATGCCTCCGGTAATGGGCGTAGGCGGCGCGGGCCCAGCGCACGGTCCGGTCAGTTGAGATCCGGGCGGCCTGGTGGCTGGCCGGATACTCGAGGCACTCGTCGAGCACCATCATGATGTCGCTCCCCAGCGCGAGTTGGACATCGATGGTCGATTCCGGCGTGAACAGGTGAGAATCGCCGTTCAGATGCGACCGGAATAGCACTCCCTCTTCCGTGACCTTGCGCAAGCCGTTCAGGCTGAACACCTGGAAACCGCCGGAATCGGTGAGGATCGCCCGTGGCCACTGCATGAACGCGTGCAGACCCCCCAAACGCCGGATGGACTCGTGCCCTGGGCGCAAGAAGAGGTGATAGGTGTTACCCAGGATGATTTTGGCGTCAAGATCCTGGATCAGATCGCGTGGAAGCAACCCCTTTACCGCGGCCTGCGTCCCAACAGGCATGAATACAGGTGTTTCGACATCGCCATGCGCGGTGTGAAGCACACCGGCGCGGGCGCCGGTCGAGGGACACACCGCCTGAAGCTCAAAGGGAAGCACTGATCTCATTGTATGGGCAGCCTGATTCGTGAACGCGAGCGCCCGTTCGGCGAACAGCAAAGGTTCGGCGGACAGCAAAGGTTCGAGGAACCCGGAAGCTGGCGTAATAGACGCCGCATCGAGGGGCGGTTTACACTGCTTAGTGTGCGATTCTTGACACTTGCGATCTGCGCGCTCACGCTTGTCGCGGCGGAGACCAGGTCGCGCACCGCTTCTGGCATAGAATCGATCCAGGCCGGACAGCTCAAGTCCGATGTCACCACGCTCGCGTCCGACAAGATGGCCGGCAGGCGTTCGCTCGGGGACGGATCGAAACGGGCGATCCAGTGGATCTCGGCGGAATTTGCGAAGGCGGGCCTGAAGCCGCTCGCCGGCGATTCCTTCTTGCAGCCCGTTCCGGTGATCGAGTATCGTTCCGACCCGGTCAATACCACGCTGACTCTCCGCCACAAGGGAAAAGAAGAAACCTTCCGCGCTCCGGACGCGACCGCGGATTTTCCGAGCGACGTGAAGCTGCGCGGCCGGGTCGTGTTTGCCGGCTTCGGCATCACCGCACCGGAACTGAACTACGATGATTATGTTCTGGCGGGCACCGGCCGCGAATCCACCTTAGACGCGCGCGGCAAGATCGTACTGGTGTTCGACCACGAGCCGCAGGAGAACGATGCGGACTCCATCTTCAATGGCAAAGGCAACACCCGGTACGCCAACCCCGAGGCGAAAATGATGATCGCCCGGGAGCACGGCGCCGTGGCGCTGCTGATTGCGCCCGACCCCAATCATCCGCACGCCCGGCAGCGCGATAGGTCCACGGACCAGACCCCGCCGCCCACCATTCACGCTCAAGCCGCGCCGCATCTGCAGCAGGCGCTTGCCGATGAGACGGCGATCCCGGTATTCAACATTAGCTCCGTGCTGGCCGAAGAGCTGCTGGGGGCGACCGGCAAGAAACCCGCCGACCTCCAGGCGTGGATCGATGCCACCCTCCAGCCGCAATCCGTCGCGCTCTCCGACACGGAGGTGGAGCTGCACGTGGTCGACTCGCTGCGTCGCCCGGCGACCACGTACAACATCCTCGGCATGGTGCCGGGGAGCGATCCGAGTCTTTCGGCGGAAACGATCGTTTTTAGCGCCCACTATGACCATGAGGGTTTGACGGCGGAGGGACAGGTTTTTCACGGCGCCGATGACAACGCTTCCGGGACGGTGGGTGTGCTGAACCTGGCGCGCGCCTTTGCCAGGAACCCGATCAAGCCACGTCGGACGCTGGTGTTCGTGGCGTTTGCGGCGGAGGAACGCGGTCTGCTGGGGTCCACCTACTACGTCGAGCATCCTCTGCGCCCGCTCGAGACCACGCGCATCGACATCAATTTCGACATGATCGGCAGGAACGAAGCGCCCAGCGCGCAGACCACCGGATTCATCCACATCGACCCCGATACGTCGAACGAATTGAATGTGATCGGGACCAAGTACAGCGGCGACGCCCGATCCGTGATCGAGCGATGCAACCAGAGCATCGGGCTGACCTTGAGCTACAAGTTCGACGAAGACACGGCGCTCAACATTCTGTTTCGCGCCGACCAGTACCCGTTCCTGCTGCACGATGTCCCGGCCATGTGGTGGTTCACCGGCTTCCACCCGGACTATCATGAGCCGAGCGATACTGCCGACAAGCTCAACTACTCCAAGATGACGAAGATCCTGAAGCTGGCCTTCGTCGCCGGATTCGAGCTTGCCGACACCCCCACTCCGCCTCGATTCGACGCGTCCGGCGGCGGCGGCGGAAAGTGATTTGAGGAAAACCGGGACCATTGTCCCGAGCCGGCATGGAAAAACCGGGACAGGGACCTCTGTCCCAAGCCGGCAAGCACGGACCTGCAGTCCGTTACGGGCGGTGGCGCGTGGACAGAGTTGCCTGTCCCAGTGTTTTTCCGCCTCTCCGAGGGTTTTTCCCCGGCAAACAGAGTCATCGGTCCACGTCCGTGTCCCGGTGGGTTGCTAACATGGAGATCTCCTCTCTATGGCCCTGCGGTTCTACAACACCCTGACCCAACAGGTGGAGCTGTTCACTCCACTCTCCGGCAACCTCGTCCGGATGTACACCTGCGGGCCGACGGTTTATAACTACGTCCACATCGGTAATCTCCGGACCTTCACGTTCCAGGACGTGCTGCGTCGCTGGCTGCGGGCGCGCGGCTATACGCTCGACCACGTCATGAACATCACCGACGTCGAGGATAAGATCATCCGTAACGCGGCCGCCGAGCATAAAACGCTGGCGGAATACACGGAGGTCTACACGCAGGGCTTCTTCGAGGACGCGGCGGCGCTGCGCCTGGAGCGTCCCGAGCGCGTGGTCAAAGCCACCGAACATATCGACGATATGGCGGCCGCGATCCAGAAGCTCACCGAGCATGGCTGCACGTACGTCAGCGAAGGCTCGGTCTACTACCGGATCTCCAGTTTCCCGTCTTACGGAAAGCTCTCGCATAACGATTTCAGCGGCATTCGCGCCGGCGCCCGCGTCGACGTGGATGAGTACGATAAGGCCGACGCGCGCGATTTCGTCCTCTGGAAAGCCCACAAGGAGGGCGAGCCGGCCTGGAACACTGCGCTCGGACCCGGCCGCCCCGGCTGGCACATCGAATGTTCCGCGATGGCCATGAAATATCTGGGCGAGACGCTCGACATCCATACCGGCGGCGTCGATCTGACGTTCCCTCATCACGAAAACGAAATCGCCCAGGCGGAACCGATCACGGGCAAGCCGTTCGTCCGGTACTGGCTGCACGCCGAGCATTTAAGCGTTGACGGCCAGAAGATGTCGAAGTCGCTCGGAAACTTCTACACGCTTCGGGATCTGACCGCGATGGGCTACCAGCCGGAAGCCGTGCGCTATCTGCTCGAGTCGGTACCCTACCGCAAGAAGCTGAACTTCACCATGGACGGGCTCAAAGCCGCGGCCACCTCGATCGACCGGCTGCGCAACTACAAGTTGCGCCTGGAGACCGGCAAGTTCCCGCCGGGCGCGAATGAAACCTTAGCCGAGCGCACCGCGCGGGCGACGGCCGCGTTCGATGAAGCGCTCGACGACGATTTGAATACCGCCGAAGCTCTGGCTGCCGTCTTCGAGTACTTGCGCGATACGAATACGGCCATGGATGCGGGTGAATTTCTCGCCGGAAACGCCGCCGGGGCGCGCGAGTTCCTTGCCCGCTTCGACTCCATATTCGACGTCCTGAATCCTTCGGCGAAGAGCGGAGGCCTGTCGGATGCGGAAGTGGATGCTTTGATCGCCGAGCGAAATGCCGCCAAAAAAGCGCGTAACTTTGAGCGTGCCGATCAGGTTCGCGCCGAACTCGGGGCGCGCGGAATCATACTCGAGGATACGAAGGAAGGGTCGCGCTGGAAACGGCAATGAAATTTGAAAGCAAAGTAGTTCACGCGGGGGACCGGCAAAAGGCCGGCGATTTCATACCGTCCACGACTCCGATCTACACCGCTTCGACCTATATCTACGACTCGATGGCGCAGCTCGATCGCGTGTTCGGCCGGGAGGAACTGGGGCCGTCCTACGCCCGCTACGACAACCCGACCACGACGGCGCTTGAAACGCTGATCTGTCAGCTCGAAAATGGCGCGGGAGCATTGGCGTGTTCCTCCGGAATGGCCGCGCTCCATTTGGCGATTCTCGGGGCGCTGATCGACCGTCCCAAACGGATGGTGGCCGCGAATATAATTTACGGCGCCAGCATGAAGCTTCTGATGAACGTGTTCGGGCCCATGGGCGTCGAGACCGAATTCGCGGACCCTTGCGATCTGGCCGCCTTCGAAACGGCAGTGCGACAGACCAAGCCGGGCGCCATCCTGGTCGAGACGGTCGCCAATCCCCTGCTCCGCGTCTGCGAGATCGACCGGATCGCAGCCATCGCGGAAAGCGCGAACGCGGTCCTCATCGTCGACAACACCTTCGCCACGCCGGTTCTGATGCAGCCGCTCGAACTGGGTGCGCACATGGTGGTCCACAGCGCCACCAAGTATCTGGCGGGCCATGGGGACGTGATGGGTGGCGTGATCGTCGCCGATCAACGCAATTTCGAAGTACTCAATAGTCTGTCACGCACCATAGGGCCGATCATGAGCCCGTTTGAGAGCTATCTCACCATGCGCGGCATCAAGACCCTGGCGTTGCGGGTGGAGCGGCAGTGCTCGAACGCATCCAAAGTCGCGTCGTGGCTCGCGACGCATCCCGGCGTCGAACGCGTCCACTTCACGGGCGATCCGGCGCATCCCGACGCCGCCACCATCGCGCGCCTGTTCCCGAAGAATCTGTACGGCGCAATGGTCGCGTTCGAACTGAAGGGCGCGGGCCGCGACGAGGTCTTTCGTATGATGGAAAGTCTGCGCATGATTGTGCGGGGAACTTCGTTGGGGGACGTACACACGATGATGCTCTATCCGCCGATCTCGTCGCATCGGGACGTCGCCCCGAAACATCGCGAACGTTTGGGAATTCGCGACAACCTGGTCCGCCTGTCGATCGGGATCGAAGCCGCCGAGGACATCATCGCCGACCTGGACCAAGCGCTCGCACGTTAATTGGCGCCAGGATCGCGTCTCGCACAAATGTGTGCGATACTGGGACGGTGAGAGGAAGCGAGTTCCTCCGGAAGCTACAGGGGCTATCCCGCCGCCGGGGTGTTCGCTTCCAGTACGAGCCTAGCCTGGGCAAAGGCAGCCATGGACGGGTTTGGCTTGAATCGGCTTCAACGACTCTGAAAGACCCGAGGAAGGAATTGGGCCCTGGGCTTCTGCGAGCGATGTGCCGCGACCTGGGAATCGCCCCTCATGACTTGTAAAGGAGGAGAGCACATGTTCACTTTCGCGTACCCCGCGGTTTTCCGCCGTGATGCACGGGGGCGATGGCTTGTCGGATTCCCCGATTTCCCCACCGCTCACACGGACGGCGCGGACGCAAGCGAAGCCATGGAAGAAGCAATCGACTGTCTCGGCAGTAACATCGCGTTCGCGATGGCCGACAAGGTCGACATTCCCAAGCCAACTCGTCTGAAACGCGGTCAAAGATTGGTACCTGTGCCCTTGTGGATCGTCGCCAAACTGGCTCTCTATTGTGCGATTCGGGAACTCAGCGTGAGCCAATCGGAGCTGGCTCGCCGTCTCAAGGTGCGTGAGACCGTTGTGCGCCGCATGCTCGACCCGAACCACGACACGAGACCGGAGAAGATTCAGGCGGCGCTCGAAGCGCTCGGCAAGAGAGTCGTCATGGCCTACGACGATGCCGCGTGAACTTTCGGGCGACCGCGCCGGGGGGCTTGTAGTCTGCCGCTCCCGCCCGGCCCGCCAGTCTGGTATATTGTAATTTCATATTCGTCGCCACGCATCATCACCACCATCACCACCATGGGCATTCCATGGCGCGACGGGCTCACTCTTAGACCAAAGCCGATTTTCAGTTCAAGATTCAGAGAGCCCGCTGTTCAAAGCGGGCTTTCTTTTTGATACAGACTCTTTAGGAACAAACCATGGAACTCGATTTCAGCAAACTTGACGGACTCATCCCCGCGGTGATCCAGGATTATCAAAGCGGCCGAGTCCTGATGGTCGGCTTCATGAATGAGGAAGCCTTCCGCAAAACGGTCGAAACAGGTTATGCGACCTTCTACAGCCGCACTCGAAACAAACTGTGGCTGAAGGGCGAGACGTCCGGCCACCGGCTAGTGGTGAAGGAGATTTCGGCCGACTGTGATCTGGATACCGTCCTGGTGAAGGTGGAAGCGCTTGGCCCGGGCGTGTGCCACGAAGGTTATCAAAGCTGTTTCTTCCGCCGTCTCGATGGCGGCGCCTGGAAAGAGAGCGAGACCCGGGTGTACGATCCCAAGGCGGTCTACGGGAACTAACTACCGCTAAATTAAAATCATGAAATTGAAACTCGGCATCCCCAAAGGCAGTCTCGAAAACGCGACGGTGGACTTATTCCGCCGCGCTGGTTTCCAAATCACCACCAGCAGCCGTTCCTACTTCCCCACCATTGACGATCCGGAGATTGAATGCATGCTGATCCGCGCGCAGGAAATGGCGCGATACGTGGAAGACGGTGTGCTCGACGCCGGGCTCACCGGCCGCGACTGGGTGGAAGAGAACGAAGCGAAGGTGGAAACCGTCGCCGATCTGATCTACGCCAAACAGAGCTTTGGCAAGGTCCGCTGGGTTCTGGCCGTGCCGGATTCGTCGCCATACAAATCAGTGAGGGATCTGAATGGGAAGATCATCGCCACGGAGCTGGTTTCCGCCACCAAACGATATCTGGCGGCGAACGGCGTGACCGCCAAGGTCGAATTTAGCTGGGGTGCGACCGAGGTGAAGCCGCCGGAGCTCGCCGATGCCATCGTCGAAGTAACCGAGACCGGATCCTCGCTGCGAGCCAACAAGCTTCGCATCATCGAGACCGTGATGGAATCGAATACGCAGCTTATCGCCAACGTCGACTCGTGGAAGGATTCCGCGAAGCGAAAGAAACTCGAAGACATGCGGATGTTGCTGCAAGGCGCGATCAATGCATTAGGCAAAGTCGGCTTGATGCTGAATGTTGAGAAGAAGAATCTGGAGAACGTATTGAGCGCGCTGCCCGCGCTCAAGCGGCCTACGATTTCGGCGCTCAGCGAAGACGGCTGGCTGGCGGTCAACACCATTCTGGACGAATCCACGGTTCGCATCATCCTGCCGAGGCTGAAGGAAGCGGGGGCGCAAGGCATCGTGGAATATCCTTTGAACAAAATCATAATGTGATGATCCGCATTCTCCACGATAACGACGCCCCAGCCAGAGGCGGGCAAACGAGCGAAGCGGAGGCGCTGATCGCCCGCAAGGCCGTGCGCCTCGAAGAGGCAGAGCGCATTGTCGCGCCGATCCTCGCCGACGTCCGCGCGCGCGGAGACGCCGCCCTGCTCGAATACGCCCGCAAGTTCGACGGCTTCGAGGGCTCCACCGTGCGCATTCCCGTCCGTGGATCGCTGAGCCCGGAGATCGAACGCGCCGTGGAAGTCGCCGCCGCCAACATCCGGGAATACGCGCGGACGCAGGTGCCGGCGGAGACGTTCGTCGAGTATCCCGACGGCCGGCGGCTCGGACAGATCGTGCGGCCTATCGATGCGATGGGCGCGTACGTGCCGGCCGGGCGATATCCTCTGCCGTCCACGCTGCTTATGACCGTGATACCGGCTCAGGTCGCGGGGGTCGCGACCACGTGCGTCGCTTGTCCGAATCCGAGCCCTGAAATCATGGGCATCGCGCAATGGCTCGGCGTCACTCATCTTTTCCGGATGGGCGGCGCACAAGCCATCGCGGCGCTCGCCTATGGCACGGAAACCGTACCGAAGGTCGATCGCATTGTAGGTCCAGGGAACATTTACGTGGCCGCGGCGAAGAAACTGATCGCGGGGGAAACAGGAATCGACTTCATCGCAGGACCCACGGAGATCGTGATCATCGCGGCGGAAGGCAACCCCCGCTGGCTCGCGGCGGATCTTCTGGCCCAAGCCGAGCACGATGTGGACGCCTCCGCGATCCTGCTGACCACGTCGCGGCGACTTGCCGAAGCGGTGGCGGCCGAAGTAGAACGGCAGCTCGCTACACTACCCACCGAGGGCGTCGCGCGGCCGTCGATTGAAGAGAATGGCGCAATCATCGTGGTCGATACGCTCGATCGGGCGGTAGAGATATCCAACGACCTCGCGCCGGAACACCTGGCGCTTCACGATGCGGCTTTGCTCGCTAAGATTCGCCATGCCGGCGCGGTGTTCCTGGGCCCCTCGAGCACCGAAGCGGCAGGCGACTACGCCTCTGGACCGAACCATGTTCTACCGACGTCGGGCGCGGCCCGGCAGCGCGGCGGATTGTCCGCGGCCGACTTCGTCAAGGTGATCGCGGTCCAGGAACTCACGCCGGCGGGCCTAGCCCGATTGACTCCGTCCATCGCGGCTTTGGCGCGCGCCGAAGGCTTAGAGGCTCACGCCCGCTCCGCCGAAATTCGTCAAGAGGCCCGTCAAGACGCCCGTCAAGACGCCCGTCAAGGAGCCCGACAGGAGGCCCGTCAAGATGGCTGAACGTGTTGCACCGACGCCGCCGTCTCTGATGCCGCGAGCTGCCGTGCAGCGCATGGCGCCGTATTCCCCTCCCACGGGCGGCCGAACCGGAAAACTGCGGCTCGATTTCAACGAGAACACGGTAGGCTGCTCCCCGCGCGTGATCGAATTCCTGCGCGAGAAGCTCACCCAAGGCCAGCTAGCCATCTATCCGGAATATGTGGAGACGATCACCGAGCTGGCTGCGTTTTTCGGCGTTTCGACCGGGGAGCTGCTTCTCACCAACGGAACCGACGAAGCGATGCAGGTGATGCTCAACACTTATGTCGACGATAACGACGAAGTGCTGTTGCTGAAACCGTCGTACGCTATGTACCGGTTCTATGCCGAACTGGCAGGCGCCGCGGTTCACGACGTAGAGTACCGGCCGGCGGATCTTTCCTTTCCTCTTGAGGAGGTGCTTGCCTCGGTTCGCCCGGCGACCCGCGCGATCCTGATTGCCAATCCGAATAACCCGACCGGCACCGGCGTCGATCTCGACGGGATTCGCCGAATTTTGGAAGCCGCCCCTGGGGCGGCCGTGTTAATTGACGAAGCCTACTTCGAGTTTTGCGGAGTCACGGCGCTCGGCTGGATTCGCCGCTATCCCAATTTGTTTGTCAGCCGGACCTTCTCAAAGGTCTACGGAATGGCGGCGATGCGCTGCGGGTGCCTGTTTTCAAGCGCCGAAAACATTCGATGGATGCACAAGGCCCAGTCGCCGTACAGCGTGAATACGCTGGCTGCGCTGGCCGCGCGGGCCGCGATTCGTGACCGCGAATATGTCGCGAACTACGTTTCTGAAGTCGTCGCCGCTCGGGCGCTGGCCTTCGAAGGGCTGGCCAAACTCGGAATCAGGACCTTTCCCAGCCAGGCGAACTTCATCCTGTTTCAGGCCGGGGAACGCGCCATCCCGATTCGCGACGCCCTCCGTGACCGGGGAGTTCTGATTCGCGACCGCAGCTATGAAATCCCCGGCTGCGTCCGCGTGACCATCGGGACTCGCGCCCAGATCGAGAGATTCCTCGATGAGCTGGGCAAGCTCTGGAATGGAGCGAAGCCGTGAGCGAGCCGCTTCCATCTGGCGTGATCGTCTTCGATATGGACGGCGTCCTGGCGGAGGTATCGGACTCCTACCGCGAGTCCGTCGTTCAGACCGTCGAATTCTTCACCGGCCTGCGGGTTACACGCGATCTGATCCAGGAGTATAAGAACCGGGGCGGATGGAATAACGATTGGGCCCTTTCGCAAAAGATCGCAGCGGATTTGGGCGTGAACGCCGATTACGACACCGTGGTCGAGCGCTTCAATAAGATCTTTCTCGGGGAGAACGGCGAGGGTCTGATCCGGCGGGAGCAGTGGTTTCCGCTGCCGGGCCTTCTCGAACGCCTCAGCCGCAAGTTCGGCCTCTCTATTTTCACGGGCCGTCTCCGCTACGAAGCCGACATAACCATGCGGCGATTCGCGTCCGGCGTGCCGTTCGATCCCATCATTTGCGCCGAAGACGTCGCCAATGGGAAACCCGCGCCGGACGGCCTGCTGGCGATTCAGCAAACACATCCCGGCCGGAAGCTCTGGTATGTCGGCGATACGGTGGACGACGCGCGCGCGGCCAAGGCCGCCGGAGTTCCGTTCATCGGAATCGCGGACAAGTCGCACAAATGGCGCGACGGTCTGGTGAAACTGTTCGAGCAGGAGAACGCCGTCGCTATTCTGGACAATGTCAATGAGATCGAGGAGGCGCTATGAGCACTCGCCGTGCGTCGATCGAGCGCAACACCAAGGAGACGCGTATCCGCGGCACCCTCAAGATTGAAGGCCGCGGCGCGTACGATATTTCAACCGGCATCCGCTTCCTCGACCATATGCTGGAACTATTCGCAAAGCACGGCGGATTCGATCTGAAATTGAAGGCCGAAGGCGATTTGGACGTCGACCAGCACCACACGGTGGAGGACGTGGGCATCGTCCTGGGCCAGCTCTTCGCCCAGGCGCTGGGCGATCGCAAGGGGATTAACCGCGCGGGATACTTCGTGCTGCCCATGGACGAAACGCTCGCGGTGGTCGCTCTCGACCTCGGAGGCCGTCCGGCGCTGGTGTATAAGGATCTGGTCAAGGTCCGGCTGGTAGGCGACCTGCAGGCCGAGTTGGTGGAGGATTTCTTCAGCGGCTTTGTCAATCACGCTGCCGCGAACCTGCACGCCAGGGTCCTGTACGGGCGTTCGAACCACCACAAGATTGAGGCGATCTTCAAATGTTTCGCGCGCGCGCTCAAGTACGCCTGTTCCACGGACAAACGGCTGCGGGGCCAGTTGCCCTCGACCAAGGGACTTTTGTGAGGAGATGATGATCTCGATCCTCGATTATGGAGCCGGGAATCTTCGCTCGGTCGAAAACACGCTGGACGCGATGGGAGCGCGGTACGAACTGGTTCGAGACTCGGGTGCTCTGGAACGCGCCTCCAAGATCATTCTTCCCGGCGTCGGTCACTTCGGCCAAATGATGCGGGCGCTCGATGATCTCGGCGTGCGGCAGGCCTTGATCGGCCGCATTCGCGCCGGCGTGCCTTTTCTCGGAATCTGCCTGGGATTGCAGGCCCTGTTCTCGAGCAGCGAAGAAGCGCCGGAGGAACGGGGCCTGGGGCTCTATGAAGGGCACATCCGGCGCTTTCAAGGCGACCTGCGAATTCCGCACATGGGATGGAATCAACTGGAACTTCGCTACGGGTCGCGCCTGCTGCGAGGGACCGGCAATAAGCCGTACGTCTACTTTGCGCACAGCTATTACGCGTCGGTGGTCGCGCAGACCTCGGCCACCTGCGAATACGCGGTTCCCTACACGGCCGTCCTCGAAGATCACAACGTCTGCGGCGTGCAATTCCATCCGGAGAAGTCCGGTGCGACGGGGCAGCGCATCGTCGCGAATTTCGTCCAATCTTGAACATGCTGGCAAAGCGAATCATCCCCTGTCTCGACGTCACCGCGGGCCGTGTCGTGAAGGGTGTTCACTTCGTCAATCTCCGTGACGCCGGCGATCCGGTCGAGCTCGCCGAACGTTACAACCAACAAGGCGCCGACGAGCTGGTGTTCCTCGACATCACGGCTTCGAGCGACGATCGCGACACCATGGTCGACGTGGTTGCTCGCACCGCGCGGAAGGTGTTTATCCCACTTACCGTTGGGGGCGGCATCCGCTCGGTCGAGGACGCACGGCGCATCCTGCACGCGGGGGCGGACAAAGTCAGCGTCAACACCGCGGCGGTGCATCGGCCGAAACTCATCCACGAGCTGAGCCAGGAGTTCGGCGCGCAGGCCGTGGTTCTGGCGATCGACGCGCGCCGCAGGCCAGCTCCCGAGCCAGGAGCGCCCTCCACCGGATGGAACGTATTCACCAAGGGCGGACGCCACGACGAGGGAATCGACGCGGTCGAATGGTCCACGCGCGGCGAGGAATTGGGCGCGGGCGAGATCCTGCTGACCTCCATGGATACCGACGGCGTTCAGACGGGCTTCGACTGCGCACTGACCAAGGCTGTCCGGAAAGTGACCCACATACCAGTGATCGCTTCGGGTGGTGCAGGCAAGCCGGAAGACTTTTACGAAGTGCTCGGTGAGGCGGGCGCGGATGCAGCCTTGGCGGCCTCGATTTTCCACTACGGCACGTACACCGTCGGCGATCTCAAAGACTTTCTAGAAGCCCGCGGAGTGCCCATACGGCGATGATCATCCCCTGTATCGATCTCATGGACGGCAAGGTAGTCCAATTGGTGCAGGGGCGCGACAAGGCCCTTGAGGGCGACGCGCCACTGGAGATGCTGCGGAAGTTCGCGGCATTCCCCGAGATCCAGGTGATCGATCTCGATGCGGCCATGGGCAGGGGTGAGAACGCGTCGCTCGTCGAACTTCTTGCCGGACGCGCCAAATGCCGCGTCGGCGGTGGCGTGCGGACGCCGGAGCGTGCGGTTCGTCTGATCGATCAAGGGGCTTACCGCGTGATCGTCGGGACCGCGGCGTTCACGCCCGCGCTACCGGAGATTGCCGCGGCGATCGGCGCTGAACGGGTGATCGTGGCCCTGGATTCGAAAGAAGGAAAGATCGTCGTGAAGGGCTGGCGGGAATCCACTGCCTTCACCGCGGAAGACGTCGTCCAGAAACTCGAACTCTTCTGCAGCGGCTTTCTCTGCACCTACGTCGATAAGGAAGGCATGCTGCAGGGGACCGATCTCAACTGGTTTCGCCGCCTCCGCGCCGCCACGAGCCATGAGATCACGGCCGCCGGCGGCATCACCACTATCGAAGAGATTCGGGAACTCTCTGCGCTCGGCATCCACGCCGCCCTCGGGATGGCGATTTACACCGGGCGGCTGGACCTCGACGAGTTGAGCCGCCTTTAGGCATTTGTAGTTTCCCGCAACGCCTCGGGGTCGAGTGTGGCTGCACACTGCTGGCCGAGCCGCGACTGTGAAGGAGCGGTAACTCAAATAATGCCATCGCCGGGACGGCTACATAAGTAAACAGCCCGCAAAACGGAGCGCGGCGTATTGTTAGTTGTTTGCACTGCGGCGGCACGTCACCCTTGCGGGCTAAAGGATCAGCATGCAGTCCCCATACGAATAGAACCGGTATCGCTGCTTCACCGCATGACGGTACGCGGCCAGCGTTAATTCCCGGCCGGCGAACGCGCACACCAGCACCAGAAGACTGGAGCGTGGAAGATGAAAGTTGGTCAATAGAGCGCCGGTCCGCCGGAATCGGAAACCGGGGTGGATGAAGAGATCGGTCTCGCTATTCGCCGGATCGCTTTCGATGGCGCGAACCGTGGTGGTGCCCACCGCGACCACTCGTTTTGCCGCGTCCATCGCCCGGACCGCGGCCTCCGGGACCGTGAAGCTCTCGGCGTGAAGCTTCACGTTTTCGATCGCATCGGCGTGCAGAGGCTGGAACGTGCCCAAGCCGACGTGCAGCGTCACGCGAGCAATCTCCGCGCCAGCGGCGCGGCAGGCGTCCAGAATCTCGGAAGTGAAGTGCAGACCGGCCGTCGGCGCGGCCACCGATCCGCGCTCGCGGGCGAACACGGTCTGATAACGGGACCGGTCGGCGGGCGTATCGGGTCTGCGAATGTAGGGTGGCAAAGGCACGTGCCCGGACCGTTCCAGCACCTCGAATATTTCTCCGGTTGGTTTCAAACGCACGGTTCGTTCGCCAAATTCGCCCCTTCCCAGAATCGCGGCAGTCAGTTCCTCTGAAATCGTGACGTGTTCCCCGGAACGCATCTTGCGTCCGGGACGGACGAGCGCGGTCCAGGTGAGTCCGTCGGCGGAGAGTTGCTTGGTGAGAAATATCTCCACACGGCCAGTGCCGTTATCACGGCGCCCATAGAGGCGGGACGGGAACACGCGCGTGTCGTTGAGGACCAGGCAATCCCCGGGAGCGAGGAAGCCGGGAAAGTCGCGGAATTCGCAATCCCGCCAGGTCCCCTTCTTGCGATCTAGAACCAGCATGCGCGCGGCTTCACGGCAGGCAGGCGGCTCTTGCGCGATCAATTTCTGAGGCAGAGTGTAATCGAAATCGGAGAGAAGCACTCACTTGTCACTGTAAACCAGCCGCGTCTGAGTATCAGCCCGCAAGACGGAGCGCGGCGGCATTGTTACTTGTTTGCATCGAGGGCGCCGCCGCACCCTTTGCGGGCTAGTAGCCAACGGATCGGAGCGCCTGCCTCAGCCTCCGAGTTCTTTCAGGCTATTGTGTCGCCACTTGAACTCGGACCCTAATGAGCCGCTCTCCGGTGCTGAGCTTCCGATTGAAGCACGGCGCTCGGAAGACCGCTCGCCGGAAGCGGCGCCGCGCCGAAAAGATCGGTCATCAAGTTCACGTTGCTGTCGCAGGCATGATTCAGGCAGGGTAAACCGAAACCACTTTCGATCGACTTTAATACCGAAAAATGATTGTAGGCGGCGGTGCTCTGTAAGCCGTGGGCACCGTAATTTGTATCCACGATCAACAGGACTTGTTTACCGTCGGCGTGATACTGTAGTCGTCTTCGTCCCACACGACGACAATCGCATTGTTGCCTTGCTTCCATGCTGGAGAGGCCTTTATCGACGTCACGATCGTTTTTAACGAAACGTCACCGCGCTGCATGAGAGCGGGATTGAGACCCACCAGCGTACCGTTATCGTTGGGATCGAAATTGCAATAAGCGCCGGCGTTGCCCCGTCCGTGTTGATCATTGCATTGATTGGGCGCGATAAAGGAGTACATCGGCACGTTGCCCGAGCTCAGGTCCGCGTAGAGACCTCTCGGTCCGTCGAAGCCGACCACGTTCGCCAGACTGCTGCCTGGCTGGGTGCCCTCCTGGATGCTGCTGAAATAGACGAACGGATTGTGCTTGGCGGCGTACAGAAACACAAGATCGGCCGAAGTCAGGGGCGGCGCGATCACCGGGGTGATGTTCGCGAAGTTAGTAAGGTTGGTATAGACGCCGTCGCTGTAGTTGATTCCATCGGCGCCTTGCGGCGGCAGATTCTCCTGGTAACTCTTCCACGTACCGCTAACTTCCGCGAGCTGGTCGGCGATGGTCTTGCCCGAAGTGTTGGCCGTGGCCTGGATAGACTGAATGCCGTCGATATTGTTTACTCCGGGAGGTCCGCTCGTCTCATTCGTAAGATCAATCGCCGGTGTGGCGGCATCCGTGCCCGTGCCCCAGATGGGACAAATGACGGGCGTGGTCGGACTGTCGGTAGAGACAAATCCAGTGAGCAGGTTCGGAGAGCAATAGTAGTTGTGCCAATCCGGATAGTTGTCTGCATGAATTCCGAAATTCGATCCGCCTACGATCTCCAGATAATTCGTCAGGCTACGATGAGCAATCGCGAAATAGTTAGATGCGGTATTCGCCTCACTGGCAAAAGCGTTGGTCAAAGGGAGGTCGGGGTTGCCGAGAACTTGCGCATACCCGTGATTTTCCTCCATGATGACAAAAACGTGATTCAACGCGGGAATACCTTGAGGGGTCGGACCCTCGGCGGCAACGGCGCAGGCGACAGTCATGGCGCCAAATAGGCCTATTCTTGCGATGGTTTGTTTCAAAGCAGTGTTTCCTCTCTTTCGAAATGTCCTTCGTCGCACTGCGCGCCTGGAAACAGCGTGCGTGACTAACGCGACTATACATATGCATTGCTACCGGTTCTTTATAAACGCGTTAATGCTTGGTGAAATAGCTCGATCGTCTTGGTCCGGCGGTCGAGCCTCCGGAAGTCCGCTGCTGGGAAGTTGTACTAGAATCGAACGGTGCCACTGTTCGGACCGAGTCACCTCTCGCTGCTCGCGGGAATCTCGGCTTTGGCGGCGGGAGGCTCGTACCTGTGCCGTCATGAACGAGTGTCCACGCGGATTGTGCGGCTTGCGCTCGGTTACGGGCTCGCTCTGAATGAGCTGATCTGGTGGGTCTTCCGCTACTCGCAGGAGGGGCTGCGCTTTCCCGTAAATCTGCCGCTTCAGCTTTGCGACTTGACCGTGTGGATCACCGTGCTCGCGTGCCTCCGCCTTGCGCCTCTCGCTGTCGAGTTCGCATACTTCGCTGGCACCGGGGGCGCGTTGTTTTCAGTGATCACGCCCGATCTCTGGACTCCGTGGCCCTCCTATCCGGCGATCTATTTCTTCGTCGCGCATGGCGGAATTTTGATCGCGAGCGTGGTCCTGGTGTTCGGAGGAATCGCCAGGTTAAGGCCGGGCGCGCCCTGGCGCGCATTCGGTATTCTCGTGGCTTACGCCGCGGCCATCGGAACGTTCAATGCTGTCTTCGGATCGAACTACGTGTACTTGTGCCGCAAACCCGTGAACCCGTCTTTGCTCGACCTGATGGGTCCCTGGCCCGTGTACTTGGTCACCGCCGGCGCGGTTTGTCTCGGATTGTTCTGGCTGCTGTGGCTCCCGGTTCGGCCAAGACAGGTAGAATAGTCCGTCCGGCGATCTGAACGAGTGAACCCCGAAATCCGATGAGACTCACGCTCGAACCGATCGACTATCTGATCCTGGGGTTGTACTTTGCCTTCGTGCTGGGCATTGGCTGGCTGTTGCGCAGGCGCGCTCAATCGAGCAGCGACTTCCTTACTTCCCACCGTTCCGTGCCGGTCTGGATCACCAGCCTGGCCTTTATCGCGGCGAATCTGGGGGCGCAGGAAGTCATGGGAATGTGCGCTTCGGGCGCGAAATACGGACTAATGACGGCTCACTTCTACTGGGTTGGCGCCATCCCCGCCATGATCTTTGTCGGCGTCTTCATGATGCCGTTCTACTACGGCAGCCGCGCCCGCAGCGTACCGGAATACCTGAAACTTCGCTTCGACGAAAAGACGCGCGCCCTGAACGCTCTCACGTTCGCGGTGATGACGCTGTTCTCCTCGGGCATTTCCATGTACGCCCTGGGGAAGCTGTTCCAATTACTCCTTGGCTGGAGTTTCCTCCAGAGCGTCGTGCTGTGCGCGGCCATCGTGCTGGTCTATACGTTTCTCGGGGGACTGACCAGCGCCATCTATAACGAGGTTCTTCAATTCTTCCTGATCGTGCTCGGCTTCGCGCCGCTCTCCATTCTGGCGGTCCAGAAGGCGGGGGGCTGGGCCGGGATGTCCGCGAGGCTGCCGGCCGTCATGACGCATTCCTGGCGATATCTGGGCAGTCCGGCGGAGAATCCGATGGGCGTGGAGGCATTCGGGATGGTGGCCGGACTCGGCTTCGTCCTGTCGTTCGGATATTGGTGCACGGATTTCCTGGTGGTGCAACGCGCCATGGCTGCGAACTCGATGTCGGCGGCGCGGCGCACTCCCTTGATTGCCGCGTTCCCGAAGATGGTCATGCCGTTCATCGTGATCGTGCCGGGCATCGCGGCCGCCGCGCTCCCGCACATGGGCGTCGGCTACACGCTGCCGCTGAAGGACGGCAGTCCGGATTACGACCTGGCGTTGACCACCCTGATGACGCAGTTCTACCCGTCCGGACTGCTGGGCGTTGGTCTGACGGCCCTGATGGCGTCCTTCATGAGCGGCATGGCCGGGAACGTGACGGCGTTCAACACCGTCTTCACCTACGATTTGTACCAGAGCTGCATTCGCCGCGGCGCGGCCGATGCTCACTATCTCCTGGTCGCCAAAGCCACGACCGTCGCCGGTGTCACTATTTCGATCGCGGCCGCATATCTCGCCCAGCACTACAACAACATTATGGATGTGCTGCAGTTGGTTTTCTCCTTTGTGAACGCGCCGCTGTTTGCGACCTTCCTGTTGGGAATGTTCTGGAAGCGGACCACGGGACACGCCGCGTTCACGGGATTGCTCGCGGGAACGGTTGCCGCCGCCGTGACACATGGACTTACGCTGGCCGAAGGCAAGGGCGGCTGGATCGTAGTGACGCATCAATTTCCTTCGACCATGGCGCAGAACTAATGGGATGGTCCGTCGCCTTCACGCCCGGGCAG
>Ga0209415_10001189_pt1 | contig 49649 bp, 46 predicted proteins | sample PeaSoiSIISIP2007_FD_187696 | JGI IMG/M metagenome (GOLD analysis project Ga0209415, IMG submission 187696) | Peat soil microbial communities from Weissenstadt, Germany - SII-SIP-2007 (SPAdes) (version 2) | ecosystem: Environmental > Terrestrial > Soil > Wetlands > Peat | place: Germany... | reverse complement strand
GTCGGGCTGCCGGGATTTGAACCCGGGACCTCTTGACCCCCAGTCAAGCGCGCTAACCAAGCTGCGCCACAGCCCGTCGATTGCGCACTGTAGTTGACCTGCATCGAAGGATCCCCCCAGTTCGTCCTCGGATAGTCAGCCAGCGGAATGCCGCGAGTCCCGCTCGCGTGTCCGGCCGGTGCACGTGCACCTGCGGGGTCGTAGCCTTCCGGCGAGGAGAGGAGGTACAGATGCGCTGCCCAGCGTGTGGTGTCGAGAACCCGCCGGGCAGCAAGTTCTGCCTCGGGTGCGGCAGTCCCCAGCCGCACGCCTGCCCGAACTGTGGAAAAGCCCTTCCTTCGTACGCGAGGTTCTGCAACGAGTGCGGTACGACGCTCCTCCCCGAGGGGCAGCCGACACCCACCACGGTTGCCCTGACGCCGCCTCCGGTCCCGACCCCGGCAGCCAGTCCCTCCCCCGAGCTCCGCCATGTTTCGGTGCTGTTCTGTGACCTCGTCGGCTTCACGCCGTTCTCGGAGAAACGCGACGCCGAGGAGGTACGGGAGGTCCTGTCGGGTTACTTTGAGCTTGCTCGAGCGATTGTCGGGCGCTATGGCGGTGTCGTCGAGAAATTCATCGGCGACGCGGTCATGGCGGTTTGGGGCGCACCGGTCGCGAAGGAAGACGACGCCGAGCGTGCCGTACGGGCTGGCCTCGACCTCGTCTCGGCCGTCTCCGCCTACGGCTCCGAGCACCAGACCGACCTCCAAGCCCGCGTCGGAATCGTTACCGGGGGCGCGGCCACGACCGAGACCGCGGAGGAAGGCCTCGTCATCGGCGACCGCGTGAACACCGCCGCCCGCATCCAGGCCGCGGCCCCGTCAGGATGCTGCTATGTCGACGAGACGACCCGGGCCGCTACCGCCGCCGCGATCGCCTACAGCGACGCCGGCGAACACGAGCTCAAGGGAAAAGCGGAGCCTGTCCGCCTCTTTCAAGCGACCCGGGTCGTCGCAGCCATCGCCGGCTCGCAGCGCTCGGGCGTTCTCGAGGCTCCCTTCATCGGAAGAGACCGCGAGCTTCACCTCGTCAAGGAGCTCTTCCACGCCAGTGCCGAACGCCACTCAGCTCGCCTGGTCCTCGTCTCCGGGGTCGCGGGCGTCGGCAAATCGCGTCTCGCATGGGAGTTCTTCAAGTACATCGACGGCCTGGTCGGAACCGTGCTCTGGCACGCCGGGCGCTGCCTCTCCTACGGAGAGGGAGTGAGCTATTGGGCGTTGTCCGAGATGGTAAGGGCGAGGCTCCAGGTCGGCGAGGAGGACCCGCTCGAGGTCGTTGCGGAGCGGCTGCGGACCGGGCTCGAGCGCTGGATCTCTGATCCAGCCGACCGGGACTTCATCGCCCCGCGCTTCGGCCAGCTGCTCGGCCTACCAAGCCCCAAGGTGCTCGCGAAAGAGGAGCTCTTCGCGGGCTGGCGCCTCTTTTTCGAGCGGCTGTCGGAACACCTTCCGGTCGTGATGGTGATCGAGGACCTCCAATGGGCCGACGCCGGCATGGTCGACTTTCTCGACCACCTGCTCGAGTGGTCGGGCGACCACGCCATCTTCCTCCTCGTCCTGTCGCGACCGGAGGGGATCGACCGGAGAGGCCTCGGGCTCTCGCGCCGCTCCATCACGACGCTCCCCCTCGACCCGCTCCCTGACGAGATCATCGGCGAGCTTCTGGACGGCCTCGTCACGGGCCTTCCGGCCTCTGCACGCGCACGCATCGTGGAGAGGGCCGAGGGGATCCCGCTCTACGCGATCGAAACGGTACGGGGACTACTCGACAAGGGCGTCCTCGTGAAGGGTGGCGACAGCTCAATGCACCTTCACGGTGAGCTCGGCGAGCTTGAGATCCCACCTGGGCTGACGGCCCTCATCGCCTCTCGACTCGACGCGCTAGGGTCCGACGAGCGCCGTCTCGTGAAAGAATGCTCGGTGCTCGGGGCGAGCTTCCCCCGCCAGGCGATCGAAGCCGTCTCGGATATCGACGCCGCATCTCTCGACGAGCTGCTGAGTTCGCTCGCGCGCAAGGAGGTGCTCACGGTCCGGGCTGACAAGCTCTCTCCCGAACGTGGCCAGTACGCCTTCACCCAGTCGCTCATTCGGTCAGTCGCCTACGACATGTTGACCAGGTCCGAGCGCAAGGCCCGGCACCTCAGGACCGCCGAGCACCTGCAAAGGGCCTTTCCTGATGAGGGTGCCGAGGTCGCCGAGGTGATCGCCTCCCACTTCTACGACGCACTCAAGGCCGCCGGCGAGGATCCCGACGCGAGGGAGCTCCAGGCCCGAGCGTGTCGCGCCTACGTGTTGGCCGCCGAGCGGGCCGACGCCGTCGGTGCCCCCGAGGCGGCCGAGTCCGCCTACGCTCTGGCCGCCGAGCTGAGCTCGGACGAGGCCGAGCAAGCCACCCTCACCGAGAGGGCCGGCCGGATGGCTGGGGAGGCCGGCTGGAACGAGCGTGCCCTCGGCCACTTCGAGACGGCGATCGCCGCCCATGCCAAGGCCGGGCGCGTCGTCGACGCCGCGCGGATCACGGCTTGGCTCGGCCCGATACTCAACAACCTCGGACGCGGCGAGCTCGCGATCAACCGGATCCGCGAGGCGCTTGTATCGCTCGAAGGCCTCACCGCCCCGCCTGAGGTCGTCGCGGAGCTTCAAACGAGGCTTGGAAGCGCACTCGCCTTCTCCGGCCACGCTGACGATGCGACCGGAGCGATCGAGGAAGCGCTCACCCTGGCTCAGCACCACAACCTGGCTGAACCGCTCGCCAACGGCCTGAATTCGAAGGCCATTCTCTTCAATTTCGCCGGGCGTACTGATGAGGCCGGGGCGCTCTTCGAACTGTCCATCGCCATTGCTCGCCATCACGGTATCGCCCAAGCGGAGATGAGAGCGGAAGGCAACTTCGCCGACCTCTGCATGACCCGCGACCGACCGGGGGCCGAGGACCACGCCAAGGCCGCTCTCGCGCTCGCGCGGCGCCGGGGCCAAAGAGGGACTGAGGCGTTCGTCGCCGGCAACCTCATGTACATCCTCACGATGGCCGGGCGCCTCGACGAGGCTTTCAGGCTGGGGACCGAGCTCTTCGAGGCGGGTGGCGACGAGCGCCCCGGGGCAGAGGAGATCAACCTCAGTCTCGCTCATCTCGAGGCGCTTCGTGGCAACGTCGACGCCGCCCGCGAGCACGTTTCGAGGTGCGGGGCGGAGAGCGACGACGTGCAGTACCGAGCGATGTACGCGTCGGCCGAAGCCGCCGTCCTACTCGCCGAAGGGGACAGTTGCCACGCGCTCGAGGCCGCTCGCCGTGCGATCGACGAAGCCGTGAGTGGAGATCTCGGCGTCACCCACGAAGCGGTCCGATCTGTGTTCCCTATCGCCATCGAGGCGGCGATCGAGGTCGGCGACCTCGAGGAAGCCGATCGGCTCGCCTGCTTGCTGGCGACGCGCCCAGCGGGCCAGGTCCCCCCATTCCTCAGGGCGCAGGTCACCCGCGCCAAAGCACTCGTTGCCGACGCACGAGGCGAGGACGAGCTCGTGGAGGAGAATCTCGTCGAGGTCGAGGCGACATTGCGAGACCTGGGCTACACCTATTGGGCGGCGCGCGCCCAGCTCGACCGAGCAGAATGGCTCGCCCGCCGACAAAGGCTCGACGAGTCAGCGAGGCTCGCGAGCGACGCTGCCGCCACCTTCGAAGCGGTCGGGGCAGCGCCGATGCTTGCTCGCGCACGGACCCTTCTCGAGACCCAGGTCGTCGGGTTGGTCAGCGGGACAAAGTCGCCAACGCAAGGCTGACGGTCCGGTCGTCGTTCTCAGGTCATCGCAGGTTGCAGGAGTCGGACTCGTTCATGCGGCCAACGACTGCTGGACGACGGCAGCTTCGCCAGCGCCCTCAACGTCGATAGGTGGCGGGGCGATGATTGCGAGCGCCGGCAGCTTGCAACCAGAATTGAAGCCGGACCATCCGTCACGGCCCGCCAACAGGCGTCTGACGGCCGGGCGAAAGTGAACCGGAACAGGGATCTGATCAACTGCGGCAGCGCCTCCACTCCCGACCGAGGCCCTTATCGCATCACGGCGTTGCTGGCCGATCCGGCCAGCGGCAGGCGGACACGTACTGCGAGGTTGCCGAACAATACGCGGCCCATCCTCAGGCGAAGTCGCTGGGGCCCGGCGGGGGCCCTGTGGTCGAGGCACCGTCGGCTTGCTTCAGCGACTACCCGTGACCGCTGGCGAGATCAAGCAAATCGGGAAGGAGTCTATTCGACGCGTCGGCCAAGGAATGCGGCCAATTGGTCCTGGGGTGGCGCGCCAGCCGGGCACTCGGCCTCCGGTCCAAATGCGCCTGCAACGCGCACCTGCTCAGGCGGCGCCATGCGCGCTGTAGCGAAGGCGGCCTCGGTAACCTCGGGGTCGAAGTCGAGCTGCTGGTCAGTAGCGCGGGCAATGTCCCAGCCGTGTTGTGCGATCTCCAGGGTGGCGAAACCGACGGCGATCATCCCGGGTACGCTTTCGAATGGCATGTTCCAGGTGGCCTCGATGACGCCGGGCGCCGTCAGCGCCTCTCGCAAGTTTGCCGCTCGGGCGCTGTAGGTCGCCTCCGGATTGTCCCCGACGTTGTCCTTTGCGAAGATGGAACCGTCGAAGTCGCCTCCCCGCGCCGCGGCATCAAACATCTCGACGCAGGCGATGGTGTGGTTGAGCAGGGCCCGCAGGTTCCACTCGCCACAAGGAGTCGATGCCGAGAACTGGTCGGGCTTGACGTTCGCGACAATGCGCCCAGTTTGATCCACGGCCTGCTGAAACACGCTGATTGAGTCCATGGGCGAGGTTTTACGCCGTGCGAGCCTGGCCCGCACAGGGTGCGAGTCGATCTGCACCGCCGCGTGCCAACGCGCTCGTGCGAGCCTTGGTCCTCCAACCCGATCCCTAGGGCGCTCTCGGAGATGGTCCGGGCAAGGCTGTAGTTGGCCTGCGACTTACGAACGGCTCAGACGCTTGCTCTGCAAGCGCGGTTATGACGACGGTGAAGTTGCTTGACTGCGGTGCGGTCATTGGAACGAGAGCATTGACCCCATCGGCGGCATTTGGGCCGACGCGGGATGGCAGGGGTGCTCCTCGAGGTGATCGAGCAGCCTGGCCAGGCTGGCCTCCGCGACGCAGACGACGCTGTCGGCAGCGCCGTAGTAGAGATGCAGCGTGTCGCCGTCGTCGCGCAGGATCCACCCACAGGGAAACACCACGTCGGGCACGTCTCCTTCGCGCTCGTAGGCCTCGTGAGGCCCGAGGACCCACTCGTTACCGCGTGCGAGCACCTTGGTGGGGTCGTCGCGGTCGAGTAGTGCTAGCCCGAGTCGGTAGATCGATCCCGACACGGTGGTCCGAACCCCGTGATAGCAAAGCAGCCAGCCCTGCTTGGTGAGCAGCGGTGGCGGACCGAGGCCCACCTTGTTGGCGTCCCACCAGCCGCCCCTTCTGGCAGGAAGCAGGATACGCGAATCGCCCCAGTGACGAAGGTCGGGGCTGAACGACAGCCAGATGTGGGCGCCGAGCCCGGGCATCCCCGACACCGGCCGGTGGATCAGGGCCCACCGGCCGCCGAAGGTGGCCGGGAAGAGGGCGGCATCCTTGTCCTCGGGCGACATGAGGACGCCCTTTCGTTCCCAGCTCGTGAAGTCCCGGGTCGTGGCAAGCAGGACCAGCGGGCCCGCGGTCGAGTAGCCGACGTAGACGACGAAGTACTCGTCGCCCACCTTGGTGATGCGCGCGTCTTCGATGCCCCAGTGCTCTTCGAAGCTGTCACTCATTGGGTGAAGCCCGCGCACCGGGTCGATCTCCCAGCCGGTGAGCCCATCGTCACTCGTCGCGGCGACGAGCGCGGACAGGCCGGTGCGGTACTCGACGCGCAGTAGCAGCAGCGTTCGGCCGTCGACGACCGTGGCACCCGGGTTGAACACCGCGTTGACCATCTTGGGGAAGTCATGCGGTCGCAGGATCGGGTTGCCCGAGTACCTCCGCAGCAGTTCGCGATGGTCGGCCTGGCTCATGGGCATCCACCACCTAACTGGTTCAGCCGTGGTCTCATCGTGTCGATAGTACGCGTGTCATCTTCCCATCGGTCTGAGCAGGAGGCCCCGTGCACGACGGCTCGGTGATCGCAACCCCGACGACCCCGGTCCGGCGGTTGCGCGACCGGCCCATCGTCGAGGCCGGTGCGCTGCTTGGCTACGGACCGCTGTTCAACGCCGGTGTCCTGCATCACGCCGGCGTCTACCACCTCTTCACCCGGGCCGTGCGGGACGGCTACCGCCCCGGTGACGGCACCGGCCCGCGTTTCGTCGACTACGTCTCCGACATCGTGGTTTTCACCTCGGTCGACGGGCACCGCTACGACTACGGCTACGTCCTTGCCAAGGCAGGCATCGGGGGCGCGCTTTGCTTTGAGGACCCGCGGGTGCAGTGGGTGGAGGACCGCGGCAACCGGCGGCTGGTGATGACCTACACGCACCTGCCACCGCCCGGCGACGGACCGTGGCGCATCGGTGCCCACCACTTGCGCTGGGACGGCAACCGGTTCGAGCTTGACGAAGCGACCGGCCGGCTACTCGGGCCACCCGACGTGGCGAACAAGGACGCAGTGGTGTTCACCCTCGCCGATGGCCGCGTCGCGCTCATCCACCGTATCCACCCCGACATGCACCTCGCTGTGTTCGACGACCTCGAGCATTTGTGGCACGCGCCAGAAGATTACTGGGACGCACACCTAGCCGACTTGGCCAGCCACACGCTGCTCGTGCCCTCGCCGGGAGCGCTCGGCATCGGCGCCGGCGCGCCACCGGTGCGCTCTGAAGCGGGGTTCCTCCTGTTCTTCCATGAGCGCCGGGCAGACGGCTCGTACACGATGAACGTGGCGCTGCTCGACGAGACGACCGGGCGGGTCCGCAGCCGCCTGCCCGAACCGGTCCTCGAGCCCGAGCTCGACTGGGAGCGCGCTGGGGACGTCAACGAGGTGGTGTTCGTCCAGGGCGCCCACCTCGACGGCGACGACATCTATCTCACCTACGGTGCCGCCGATCGCTGCGTAGGTGCCGCGGTCGCGTCGGTCCCTCATCTGCTGGAAGCGCTCGCTGCCGCTCGTCGCGGGCGGGCCGCCTGACCCCGGCGTCGGAGAGCGCGGGCCTGCGCCATCGTGGCCACGAATGCGAGCGTCGACTCGGCTCCCTGGTTGTGATTCACGCCCTCTGGTTCGAGGCCGTCGAAGCCGCCCCCAACGGCAGCATCGAACACGGCGACACCGACGTCGTTGTCGCCAAGGAACCAGCCCGCCGCGCGCCGGACCGCGTCAGCCCATCGAGGATCTCCCGTATAGGTGTAAGCGCGGGCGCAGGCGTCGGCCATCGCCCACGCCTCGATCGGCTGCTGGTCGAACGCCGGCTTTGGGTCGCCCGGCCCGCGGCCCCCGACCGGGGCAAAGCTGAACCACCTCTCTCGGCTCTCTTCTCGGACCAGCCAGTCCAAGAGGAACAGAGCGCTCCCCGCCCCCTGCCGGTCGCCACGCGCCAGAGCTACCGCGAGGCACGCCTCAGGAATCAGAGCGTTGGCATACGAGAGTCGCGGCTCGGGCCACTGCCACTCGGGATCGAGTGCAGCGCCCGGCAGCAGGTGGGCGGCGTCGCCGACGAGCCGGCGAGCTCCATCATGGTCGGCGATCACGCCCAGGACTGCCACCGCGCCCAGCCCGGCGTACGCCATCGCCCGTGGGTGGGCTGACCTGAATCCCACAGCGGCGTCGAACAGCGCGAGCGCACCCGTGCGCACCTCAGGCCATGGGGCGATGGCCGCGGCGGTGCCGAGGCCGAGAAGGGCACGGCCGGCGGCGTCGTCGCTGAGTGGATCGTCGGTCCAGTGCGCGTCGGATGCCAGACGCAGCCGGAAGCGGCTACCGCCGTCGTAGGCTCGGGTGAGAAACCGCAGCGCGACGGTTGCCAGCCGACGGGCGTCGGGCTCGGATGCCAGTTTCGACACGACGGCCAGCAGCCGCCCGGCATCGTCGGTGCAATAGCCAAAGTCGCAATGGGGGCGCTCGTAGCAGGCGTGCTCGATGATGCCCACTTCGTCGGTCAGCCGGGCCAGGTGCCGCAGCGACGGGAGGGGCCAACGAGTCACGCCACCGCCCGCAGCGCCACCGCCCGAGCGACGAGGAGGCGGTAGGAGGCGCCGACCGCCGGCCACACCAACACCATCGATGCTCGCCGGGCAGCGGCGGCCATCCGCGCCGCTAGGCCGGGTTCGTACAGCACACGGTATAGCGCGTCGGCCATCGCGTCGACGTCGCCGTGATCGACCAGGATGCCGGTCCCGCCGGTGAGGAGCTCCTCGGCGTGCGGGAAGCGGGTCGCCACCACCGGCTTGCCCGACGCCAGCGCCTCGACGAGCACACCCGAACTCACCTGGTCGCGCGAGTCGTACGGCAGCAGCACCACGTCCACGGTGCGTACCAGAGCGCGCAGCGAGTCCCAGTCTCGGTAGCCGTCGTCGAAACGGACTCGGTCGTCCACCCCCAAGGAGCATGCTTGCGCCTGGAGCGCCTCGCGGTAGTGCTCACCGTTCGCCGCCCGGACCTTGGGGTGTGTCTGCCCGGCGACGATGTACGATGCCGCCGGAGTAGCGAGCCGCAGCCGGGCGATCGCTGCGATCCCGTGCTCGATGCCCTTTCCGGGGCTCAACAGCCCCCAGGTCAGCACCGCGGGCCTTGGCACATCTGCCCGCACCGGTCCGGACCAGTTCGCCGCGGCGCCGTGTGGGATCACGACCACGGATTCGAGGCGCGCGTCGTGCACGGAGATGATGCGCTGACGAGCCGCCTCGCTCTGCACCACGACAATTGCCGCCGCCTCGATGATCCGATCGAGGATGTATCGCTGGTGCGTGCTCGGCTCCAACAACACCGTATGCAGCACCGCCACAAGCGGCACCTCGAGGCCGTCGATCAACCCGAGCACGTCCTCGCCGTCACGGCCTCCGAACAGCCCGTACTCGTGTTGAAGAAGGACGGCCTCGAAGGAGTTCAGCGCCGCCAGCGAACGGCGCAGCGAGGCCGCATTCCCCGCCACCCACTGCTCGACCACCTCATCCGACGGCGGCGGCTCCGGGCGGTCGAGGACACGCACCACCCCCGCCTCCCAACTCGACGGACGCGCGGCGATCGCCGCTCGCAGGTTGCTTGTGAACGTCGCCAGCCCACAGGTGGTGGGTGGGTAGGTGCCCACCAGCGCGACCGCTCGCTTCGGGATGCTCGGGCCGAAGTCGTCCAGCGGCCCCGTCGCGTCCTTCCAACTCGAATCGGGCACTTCCATCCCAAACTCGCTATTCCGCACCGGTCGCTGCGACGTCACTTCGCCCAGCACGTCAACCAGACCAGACCGACCCCCCGCTCAGACGCTGTGCTCACTTCACTCTCCTCCATCGAGGTAACTCGCTCTTGGCGCGCACCGAAAGGGCCGAACGACACATTTCTCGGCACTGCTGTTGCTTCCGTGGATGGCTTCGACGTCCCGGTGCGTGGACCGACCTCTGGCGCCGTGACCCCGGTCCTAGAGGAGCACTGGGGTGAGCGCCGGCCATGATCGTCGAGCCGATCATGAACTCCGGTGTCATCCTGCCCGACGAGGGTACCTGCAGGGGCTGAAGGATCTCTTGCATGCGGAGAAACGGGACGCCGGACCGGTATTGGGTCGCACGTGCTCAGCTTGACCGAGCCGAGTGGCCTCATCGCGGACGGCACCAAGCGGGTCGAGACCGACGACGATCTCGTCGTCAGCGACCGCTTGAACTCAGGTAGGCGTCGTGTCCACAATCAGCAGGCTGCACGGGCAATGGTGCGACACTTTGTTGGGCACGCTACCCAGGACGAAGCGCCGCACCCCCGTCATCCCGCGGTTGCCGACGACAACCAGGTCCGCGCCAACCTCCTCGGCGATAGCGACGAGGAGATCCGCTGCGTCACCGGGTCGCGCGTGCGTCTCGACCGGTACGCCTTCGTGGCGTATCTCGTCGGCTGCGCGCGCGCAAACGAGCTCGCTTGCGGCCGCAATGCCCGCGTTGACTTCTTCGAGATCCTCTGTCCATCCTGGGAAGCTCGTGGCCATCGCCGCGTGACTGGTTGACACGATCTGATAGGCGTGAACGATGTGCAAGACCGCGCCGCCCAACTTTGCGAGGCCTGCCGCGTGGTGCAAAGCGCCGGCAGCGGTCTCCGAGCCATCCGTTCCCACCACGATGACGTGATACATCTGACGACGTTTTACACGATCGAGCGCCGCGACGCCGAGCCTTGGCCGGGAACCTTAGGGCGACCGCCCGACTTGGCTAGGGCTGACGCGACTCGCATCGAGATTCGCGAGGTAGGCGCTGGCCACCATTTCGTCTATCCATCGAGGTACCGGGACGACGGCGTCCGCGTCGCTCACTTTGCCGAGGGCGACCGCCTCTAGGCATCTCGCCTGAAGCGCGAAGCCAAGATCCATCGACTCGATCGAGTTCCCGAGCGGACGCGGGCCGTTCAGATTGACCATGTGGCCGCCCGTGAGGAGATGAATCCTGCGGCCGTCCTTGAGGATCACCGTGTCGATGCCCTCGCCCGAGGTCCGGACCTCCTTCACGCTCGAGTGTGCCGCGATCTCTCCGACCGCGATCTCGGTCGGGAAGTGACCGGCGTTCGCGAGGATGACGCCATCACGCAAATCGGGAAGGTCGGCATCTGTCACGACGTCGCGCGCTCCCGTCACGGTGATCACGACGTTCGCCCCTGCTAGTGCCTCGGCGCGCCGGGGCACGAGGAACCCGTCGAGACATGCCTCGAGACGCTTGACGGGATCAGGCTCGACGACGGACACGGTCGCGAACGCGCTCTTGAAGTTGGCCGCAACGCCCTTGCCGCAAGCCCCGTAGCCGAAGACCGTGACACGCTGACCGTGCGTCATCCGGTTCGTGATGCGCAGGAATGACTGGAGCACGCTCTGGCCGACCGCGTGGTAGTTCTCGGCGAACTGCTTGACCGGGCTGTCGTTGATCACGAGCAACGGGCGCCCGATCCGCTCGCGAAGTGGCGCCAGCCGCATTCGGCCCGACGTGGTCTCCTCGGTTCCGCCGAGCAAGTGCTCGTAGGGGGCCTCCAGGTAGCGGACGAAAAGGTCGCCGCCGTTGTCGACAAGGAGGTCCGGCTCGGAAGCAAGCACTTCGCGCAGGTAGCCATCATGCTCTTCAGCGTCGGTGGTCGGACCGCCGACGACTTCCACACCATTGGCACGTAGGTAGTCGACGGCCTCGACCTGCGTACTGCCGAGATTCCCGGTCGAGAGCACCTCGGCACCTCCCCGCCGAAGGGTCAGGAGCAGCGCGACGGTCTTAGGCTCGAGGTGGATCCCCGTTCCTATCCTGGTCCCGGCGAAGGGCTGGGAGGAGTCGAACTCCTTGCCGATCCCGGCGAGAAGGCGGCAGCTTTCGACGACCCATCCGACCCGTGATCTCATGGCAGCGTCCTCCGTGCGATTCGGGTGTCAGTCAGGCTGGAGGTCGCAAAGCCATGGCCGCTGCCTCGTCTTTTGGAGTCTGCACCCTGCCTCCGGGCAACGGGCAGGAACTGTCACCCGGTCGTCTTCGGCTATCCGGGCGATCGAACACTGCGAGTCGCCGCTCGCGTTTCCTGGCCAGTGCGCCACCACGCGCGACGTCGTCGCCGCAGGGCTGCCTTCTGGGTCAGGAGCTTGCCTGGTTGTAGATCTCGAACGTGGTTTCCTGGGGTGGAGCCGTGAAGCCACCTTCGATGCCCTGTGTCATGGTGGGCATCAGGACTCCATCGCGGAAGCGCTCCCAGCTTTCCTTCGAGTCGTGGACTGCGATGATGGTCCAGCCGTCAGCCGACGGGCCAGCGGCATGAAACGACTGCCCATCCGGCAGGCTGCCGTCGCTCGGATGCACGGCCGCGAGTGACGCCTCGTATTGCTCCCTTGTGCCGCCGGCAAATTGATGCACAACCCCGTAAGCCATCTCGTGCTCCTTTCCCGTTGGTTCAGCCTTGCGTTCAGGTCGGATCACGCCCGCGCCGATCCGATGCCGCCCGAAGTGTCCCACACCCAAGATCGGCGGGCGAGACCGGGACGCAGCTGTCGTCGCCGCAGAGATGAAGGCGCCCTGCCCCCGTCGCAGCTCCCGGAGCGCCCGCACGAGGTTCCGCGCGGCAGCGTGGACCGGCGCGCTTACCGGTCATGACGGAGACTCTCGATCAGCTATGGTGTGCGCTTCGCAGTCCGGGGCCAAGGCGTCCCGCGGCGACGCGCATCGAGAAGGAGGTGCCAGTTGATCCAAGTTCGCTCCCACTCAGCAGCCAGGACGACGCGCGCCCTTCTGCTCGTGTTTCCTCACTGAGGTCGGGTTGCGGCGCTAGAAGCGCCCGTCGACCTTCTTCCCCTCGCACGCTCCGGGTGTGCGCGCCTTCGTCGCCGAATGCTCGGCTATCGAGCGTGCCTCGCGACATGACACGGCTCCGGCAGGGGCCGCGTGCTCGCAACCCCACCGACTCACACGATGTCGGTTCTCCAACGGATCCTGAAATGAATCCCCAGCTCGCCCTTCGACTCGCCTACCAACGACAAGCGGTTCTACGACGCGAACGCGCGTCGCGCCTGCCGCGCGCCCGAGCCTCCAACTGGTCGCCGGTGATGGCGGCTCACGCGTTGGCGCGTGTTCGGCGCGGCCTCGGTTGGGTGCTGATCGAGATCGGCCTCCGGCTTGCCGTCTCGAGCAAGGGCGGACGTCCTTCGCGCGTCGGAGCAAGCGAGGCGCCGTGATCGAGACGGACCATCCAGAACCTTCAGGCGTGGTGGATCAGCCAGCCAATCCCCTGGTAGAGACGATATCCGAGGTAGACCACCGTGCCCACCACAAGCACTTTGAAGTGCCAGGGCGACTTGACAGGAGCCTCCTCCTCGTCGGCACCCTCCTCCTCGTCGACCTCCTGCCCTGCGTTGGACTCCTCTTCGTCAACTTCCTCCTCCGGATCCACGACCGTGCCGCAGGTCGGACACCGGTTCCGGGGCTCGCCGTTCGCCGAGCGGTCGTCCGGCTCGTCGGTGCCCGACGCGCCGGCGTGAGCCGGGTCGGCGTCATCCGGCTGCGCTTCAGGCGAGCGGGCCACGAGCTCGTCGTCTTCGACCACGCGACTGCACTCGTGGCACCACGGCATGGAGGTGAGAGCTCCGATGGGCCCGGTCAGACCGGTGGCACGCCGTGGCGCCGGTCTGAGAAACGGCGACTCTTCGTGACCACCAAAGCGAGACGCTTCGCCAATTCCTCCCGAAGCTCGTCGGGCTGCACCACGGCATCAACGACGAGGTCCGAGGCGAGCCGGAGAAGATCGACGTCCTCCTCGTACTCGCGCCGTCGCTCTTGGACGAAGGCGTCCCGCTCGCCGAGGTCTTCGATCGCCATGATCCGGTTCGCATAGACGGCGTTCACCGCGGCCTCCGGTCCCATCACCGCGATGCGCGCGGTCGGAAGCGCCAGGCAGGCATCCGGTTCGAACGCCGGCCCTGCCATCGCGTACAGGCCAGCGCCGTACGCCTTGCGGAGGATCACCGAGATCTTCGGCACGGTGGCCTCCGCGACTGCGGTGATCATCTTGGCGCCGTGGCGGATGATGCCCTCGCGCTCCACCTGGGTCCCGATCATGAAGCCCGGAACGTCGGCGAGGAAGAGCAGCGGCACGTTGAAGGCGTCCGCGCACCAGATGAAACGAGCCGCCTTGTCTGCCGAGTCGCTGAAGAGAACGCCGCCCTTTTGCATCGGGTTGTTCGCGACGATTCCGATGGACCGGCCCTCGAGGCGAGCCCATCCGATGACAAGCTCGGGCGCGAACAGAGGCTTCAGCTCGAAGAAGGAGCCATCGTCGGCGAGGGCGTCGATGACATCGTGGATGTCGTAGCCAGCCCGGTCGGACTCGGGGATCGCGCCTGCAGAGAGCACGCGCGCGGGCGGTTTGCCAGGTGCGTAGGGAGCCGCCTCTCGCCATGTGCTCGGGAGATAGGAGAAGTAGGCCCGAGCCGCCTCGATGGCGGCCGCGTCGTCGTGGACGAGGTTGTCACCGCATCCCGAGACCGTGGCATGCATTCTCGCCCCACCCATTTCCTCGAGCGTTGCGATCTCCCCGACCACCATTTCGGCCATCCTGGGCGACCCGAGGTACATCGAGGCGTTGCCTTCGACCATGAACACGACGTCGCAGAACGCCGGGATGTAGGCGCCACCAGCTGCGGACGGGCCGAAGAGACAACAGATCTGGGGAACGCGACCGGACAGGCGTACCTCGTTGTAGAAGATCCTGCCTGCGCCGCGCCGGCCGGGGAAGAGCTCGACCTGGTCGGTGATCCGGGCTCCGGCCGAATCGACGAGATAGAACACCGGCAGCTCGTGCGCGATGGCATGCTCGGTTAGCCGCACGATTTTCTCGACGGTTCGTGCGCCCCAGGAGCCGGCCTTCACCGTCGGGTCGTTCGCCATGACGCATACGGGCCGGTCGTCGACCCGGGCGAGGCCGGTCACGACGCCGTCGGCGGGGAGATCCTCGCCCAGGGCGTTCGCGAGCAGCCCGTCTTCGACGAACGTGCCCTCGTCGCACAGTAAAGCGATTCGGTCGCGGACGAAGAGCTTGTTCCGCGCCCGGAGGGTGTCGCCACCCTTGGCGAGATTGCCCTCGAGCGCTCTCGTCGCCGCAGCCGAAACGCGCTGCGCCTCGGTCGGCTGCGCCTCGGTCGGCGGACCTGGCGGCTGCGCCTCGGTCGGCTGCGCCTCGGTCGGCTGCGCCTCGGTCGGCGGACCCGGCGGGGACGGATCGGTCATCTCTGCTGGCGGAGCCGGACGCGGAGCTCGATCGGCGTCGGCCCGAGCTCGAACCGCTCCCGCAAGGAGCGCTCGAGATAGCGCAGGTAGGTAGGCGGAAGGCGCCGGGTCGCGAAGAGCGTGATCGTGGGTGGGTCGATGGCGCCCTGCACGCCGTAGAGGATACGGGCGCCACCCGGCGCCGGGTGAGCCGCTTGAGCGCTCCGTAGGCCGTCGTTCAGGCGACCCGTCGGGATCCGACGATGGTACGCGGTCATCGCCTCGCGCACGGCCGGGAGGAGACGGTGCACACCGAGACCGGTCTTGGCAGAGACCCGCAACACGGGCGCGTACCCGAGGAAAGCCAAGCGGTCCGCTACGGCGTCACTGACCTCCAGGCGGCCCTCGGTGGCGAGCAGGTCCCACTTGTTGAGAAGGATCACGACCGGGCTCCCCGAGGCGTCTATCCGCTCGGCCAAGCGCTGATCCTGGTGAGTGACGCCTTCGGTCGCGTCGAGGACGAGCAACGCGACGTCCGCATGGTCGAGGGCCCGTAGCGCGCGAACGAGCGAGTAGTACTCCGGTCCTTCGCCGCTTCGCGCCCTTCGCCGCATCCCGGCCGTGTCGATGAGCTTCACGGTTCCGTCCTCGGTCTCGATCAGGGTGTCGATGGCGTCGCGAGTGGTCCCCGGAAGATCGTGGACGACAGACCGCTCCTGTCCCGAGAGGCGGTTGAACAGCGTTGACTTGCCGACATTCGGGCGTCCGACGATGGCGACCGCAGGGACGGCAGGATCACCTGTTCCCTGACCTCCGGTCGGCGCACCGTCAGCCGAAGCGGCTGCCGGTGCATCCGTGAGTGTCGAGTCTTCCGGTAGTTGCTTCACCACCTCGTCGAGGAGATCTCCCACGCCTCGCCCGTGGAGGGCGCTCACCATCGCAGGGTCGCCCAGGCCGAGGCCCGCGAACTCCCACGCGTCGACTTCCCGACGGTCCGAATCGACCTTGTTGGCGACGACGATGACGGCGCCACCGTGGCGGCGGACCTGTCGCGCCACGACGGCATCGTCCGCGGTCACGCCAGTCGTCGCGTCGAGCACGAGGAGCACGAGATCAGAGGATCCGAGCGCCCGGAGCGCCTGCTCGGTCACCATGGCGTCGAGGGTGTCCCCACGCTCGACCACTCCGCCGGTGTCGACGACGAGAAACGACCGCCCATTCCACTCGCATTCGATCTCCAAGCGGTCACGCGTGACGCCGGGGCGGGCCTCAACGATGGCGATCTGGCGGCCGGCCAGACGATTCACGAGCGTCGACTTGCCGACGTTGGGGCGCCCAACGACGGCAACGACCGGTAGCCGTGAGGACGTCATCGCGGGGCTCGGCTCGCTGCCAGGAGGCGCCGTAAGGACGACCCGTCGGTCGGGACGACCTCCACGGGACGCGGGAGGTCCTCGACCGAGGATCCGTCGATGAATCTGCCCTTCGACAGGCAGACATCAGGTAGCAGGTAGCGGCCCCCTCCGGGCTCCCCTGCGAGCGTCCGCGAGAGATCTGGTCCGGTGATGAGGCCGGCGACAGCGATGTTGCCACCGAAGAAGTCGTTTCGGACTGTGAGCACCCGCACCCGATCAAACCCGCAACGGTCCAGCAACGGTCGTAGCGTTTGCCCGCCGTAGCCCCCGGTGAGGATCGTGATCTGCTCGTCTCGCGCCGCACGGCGCGGCCGGGCGACGAGGTTGACCGCCCCACGCGTCCTCGGGGCACGGTAGCCCTCGGCCGGTGCGCCTTCGACCCAGGCAAAGAAGCCGGTCCGAGCGGGGATGACATCGGCCACCTGCGCCGTCCCGGCCTCGACCTCCTGCTCGAAGGCTTGTTCGAACGCGCGTACCATCCCGACGCCGTTCTCATGCTGGGGAAACCCCTCATAGACCTCGGGTTCGGGAAAGGGTAACCCGGCCAGCAAGTAGTACTCGTCCGAGGCCCACACGACCCGGCGGCCCACGGCGCGGCTGAAGCGCTCCTGCCACTCCCCCACGGTGTCGACCGTCGTCCTCGCCTCCTCGGTCGTGTGCGGCCGCATCGCCGCCTCCTTGGAGTAGCGACTCACCCCGAGCGGGACGATCGCTGCTGTCACGAGCTCGGGAAAGCGGTCGAGGATGCCGGCGAGGGTCTGGTGCAAGACGGCGCCGTCGTTCAAGCCGGGGCAGACGACGACCTGCCCGTGCACCTCGATGCCGCGGTCGAGGAGGCTCCGAAGCCACCTCAGGCTGATCGCGCCACGGCGGTTGCGCAGCATGCGGGATCGGACGTCGGGGTCAGTCGCGTGGATCGAGACGTAGAGCGGCGACAGCCCCTGATCGACGACTCGTTCGAGGTCGACCTCCGTGAAGCGGGTGAGCGTCGTGAAGTTGCCGTAGAGAAACGAGAGCCGGTAGTCGTCGTCCTTCAGGTACAGGCTCCGTCGCAGGCCCTTGGGCAGCTGGTAGATGAAACAGAACTCGCAATGGTTGTCGCAGGTTCGCACGCGGTCGAAGATCGCGGCGGAGATCTCGAGCCCGAGCGGTTCACCTGCTTGCTTTACGACCGTGACCTCGAGCTCGATCCCGCCACGGACGACTTGGAGGTCGACGACGGGTTCGTCCGCGAGCAGCTGGTACTCGATGACGTCGCGGGGCACCTGCCCGTTCATCGAGCTCAGCTCGTCGCCGGGCCAGACCCCGAAACGCTCAGCCGGCGAGTGCTCGGCCACGGCCACTACCTGCGGTCGTGGCATTTCCAAAGGCTAGCCTGGTCTACCGTGAGCCCGGCTCGAGAGCAGCAGCCCGAACCCGAGGCCGGCTGCATCCATCTCCCCGAGGCCAGCCGAATCGATCTCGTCCTCCTCGCACAGCCGCGAGGCTTCTGCGCCGGTGTGGAGATGGCTATCAAAGCGCTGGCTTGGATGGTGCGAGTCTTCGAACCTCCCGTGTACTGCTATCACGAGATCGTCCACAATCGCCTCGTGGTCGAGGAATTCCAGCGCCAGGGCGTCGTGTTCGTCGACGACGTCGAGGAGGTGCCCCCGCTGGCGCCCCTCATGCTGTCGGCCCATGGCTCGGCCCCCGAGGTGGAGGAGGCGGCAGCCGCCAAGGGACGGGTCGTGGTCGACGCCTGCTGCCCCCTCGTCACCAAGGTCCACCACGAGCTCAAGGTGCGGGCCCGCAAGGGTTACACGATCCTGTATGTGGGTCATGCCGGCCACGAGGAGGCAGTCGGGACGATGGCGGTCGCCCCTGAGGCGGTCCGTCTCGTCGAGCACGAGGAGGACGTCGACCGGCTGGACCTCGATCCGTCCGCCCCGGTGGCGCTGCTCGCCCAGACCACCCTCGCCCATGACGAGTGGGAGGGAATCGTCGAGCGCGCACGCAGCCGGTATCCGGACCTCTGGATGCCCGGACGCTCGGATCTCTGCTACGCGACGACCAACCGTCAGGGTGCGGTGAAGGCAGTGGCGCCCCGCTGCGACGCGATGATCGTGCTCGGTTCGGCCAACTCGTCGAACACCGTGGCTCTCGCAAAGGTGGCGGCAGCCGCCGGTTGTCCTCGGGTCCTCCGCGTGAACGCCCCGAGCGAAGTGCCCGACGACCTCTCCGGCGTGGTGGGCGTCACCGCTGGCGCCTCGGCTCCGGAATGGCTGATCGGCGACGTCCTCGACCGCTTGGCCCCGACGAACGGCGTCGAGGTAGTGCACACCACCGACGAGGACGAATACTTCCCTCCCCCGCCGGAGTTGCGTGACCTGCTTCGCTGGCTGGGCGTTGCGGCCGGCCTCGCGCTCGGTGCTTCGGTCGAGGGCGCGGCGCCCACGACGACGGACCGCCAGGTCACCGCCGCCGGCATGCTCGTAGGCGCGTCGCCCGGCAGCAGCGCGTGAATCCTCGAGTGGAGCGCCGGCGGCGTTCCGTCGACGAGCTGGTCGATCGTGTCGCCCTCGATGACCTCGTCGCCGCGCAAGGCCCGCTCGAGTTCGGTCCCGTCGTGATCGTGATCGCGGCCTACAAGGAGCGTGACAACATCGCCGAGGTCGTGGGCGGCATGCCGAAAGAGATCTGCGGCCAGCCCGTCTCTGTCCTCGTCGTGGTCGACGGCGAAGACGACGGCACGGGGGCCGAGGTGCGTGCGGCCGGTCACTACGCTTGCATCGCTCCGGTGAACCGCGGTCAGGGCGCGGCCCTGCGGCTCGGCTACCGGGTGGCTCGCGACTACGGCGCCCAGTTCATCGTGACAGCGGACGGGGACGGCCAGACGAACCCCGATGACGTAGAGGTCGTCCTCGAGCCCGTGATGTCGGGGCGGGCCGACTTCGTCAACGGTTCGAGGCGTCTCGGTCAGTCTCACGGCACCGACTCGGTGCGCAGCATGGGAGTCGTCGTGTTCGCAGTGCTGATCTCCCTCCTCACGCGGACACGGGTCACCGACACAGCCAACCCGATCCGGGCGTTCCGAGCGGAGCTGCCGGCGGAGCTCATCCTCGAAGAGCCCCAATATCAGGCGTCAGAGTTGTTGATCGGGGCGATCATGCACGGATGTCGTTTCGAGGAACGACCGGTGACGATGCGGGCCCGCCGCACCGGTGCCTCCAAGAAGGGTGGCAATCTCCTCTACGGTCTCCGCTACGGCCGTGTCGCTCTCCACACGTGGCTGCGAGAACGCAGCCGGCTGACTCAGCCCGTCACCACTTGAGGTTCCACGCTGGGCGGCCGGTCACGCTGGGCGGCCGCCGCCGATGGTCCGGACGCGTCGACCGCTGGCGACGGTGATTCCGAGGGCCGCTCGCCGCGGCCAGGAACGCCCCTCCAGCACCAGGCGAGTAGGCCCACGAGCACGACGATCGCGCCGGAGGCCCCCAAAAAAGGCACCCAGGGCTGGACCGCGAACAACGCCCCCGCACTGACGGCTGCAACCGCGGTGGCGGCGGTCTGCGCCGTCGAAGCGGCGCCCTGGGCTCGCCCCAGCTGGCGACTCGGGACGCTGTGGGCGAGCTGTGAGGTGAGCGCCGGCCCAGCGATTGCGACAGCGACCGCTTCGGCCGAGCCCAGGCCGATGAGCAACCAGACCGAGTGGAGAAACGGATACGCGGCCGCAAAACCCGCCGAGACGAGCGTCGACCCCGCCGCCAAGTGACGACGGTCGAAATGATCGACGAGCCAGCCTCCCGGAACCGACATCGCGGCAAAGGGCACGGCGAACAGCGTCCAGGACAAGCCGATCTGCCAGGCCGAGGCGCCCCGCAAGTGAAGCAGCAGGCTCCAGCAGACCTCGTAGACGCCGATGACCACGCCGGTGCCGGCATAGCCGAGCGCGACGCCGAGCACGCTACGGTCGCGCCACAAGGCGACCTTCGAAGCTGCGACTTGCGGACGGCGTGAGCTACCTGCTGGCAGTGCGAGCAGCATCGGCACGCACGCGAGCAGCGATGCCAGCGCCGCGGCAACGAAGAGCCAACGCATGGCCGAGACTCCGACAATCCCGCCGATGAACGGGCCGATCGCGAGCCCGACGGTTCGCGACCCGAACAGCGCGCCGTAGGCGCGACCCTGCTGCGGCGGCGGAACGATTTCCCCCACGGTGGCGTTGTTGGCGACGTCGACGACACCTGCGCCGGCACCTTGCGCCGCCCGGACAACCAGCGCCGCGAGAGGAGTTCCGATCAGGGCGAACCCAATGCTCGCGACCGCGTAGGCAACCAGTCCGCCGAGCTGAATCGGTCTTCGTCCGATCCGGTCCGAAAGGCGGCCGATCGGGTATTGCACGAACACGGCAGCAAAGAAGAAGGCCGCCATCGCTGCGCCGACGAGCGCGACCGGAGCGCCCTGCCTTCGCAGATAGAGCGGCAGAAGCGGGATCACGCACCCTGCTCCCGTCCACTCGACGAAGGTCGAAACCGACAGGGCGACGATCACGCGTCGCACGCTGGGTGTCTGGGCGCTGGCGACGGCTGCGGGAGTGGCGGCGCTCACATTGGCTTCTTCTCGCGACGCGAGCGCGCGGAGTGGCGTCCCACTCGCGCGCGAGCGGTACCAGCCTCCACAAGCGGTGCCGTGGTCGAGTCCACGAGCGCGAGGAGACCTTCGTGCACCAAGGCCCGCAGATCGCGGTCGAGGGGCGCCAGGCCGAGCAGCTCGGTGAACCACAAACCGTCTGCCGCCAGCCTGACCAGGCTCGCGCTCGCGGGCGGGAGGCCGTCGGTCACGAGCGCGTGCTGCCAGGCTGCGAAGCGCTCGCGCAATGGCTCCAACAGCTCCGTGTCGGCTGCGACACCGGCGATCACGGCCGCTCCGAGGCGACGTTCCCGGCTGGCGGCCGCGTCACCGGGTGGTCCGAACGTAGCTTCGAGGTAAGCCCGCGTGAAGGCTCCGGGCCGACCCGAGAAAGCTCCCCCGCGCTCGAGGTCGGCATCGAACAACGAGCTGAGGCGTTGGACCATGGCCGCGACAAGAGCGGCTCGCGACGGGAAGTGGTAGAGCACCCCACCTTTGCTGATGCCGGCCTCGGCTGCAGCGGCCTCGAGCGTGAGGTGCGCGACGCCTTCGCGAAGGACAACCTCTTCTGCCCCGAACAGGATCCGCTCTCGCGTGTCCGCTGCTCGTGTCACGAAGAAACTCTACCGTCCAGACGGTAAAGTTGCCGACTCACTCCGGCCTCAGTGTTTGCCGAAGACCCACTCCTGGAACCATTGCCAGGTCTTTCGAATTCCGTCCTCGCGGCCGATGCTCGGGGCATAGCCGAGAACTTCTCGGGCGAGGTCGTACGAGGCAAAATTGCGCTCGACCTCTCCGGGTCGCTTCGGTCGGTACTCGACGGGGTGGTCCGGCACGCCCGCAGCGACGCGGCAAAGGTTGGCAAGCTCCTGCACCGTGGTCTCGATGCCCGATGCGATGTGCAACACGGTGCCGCCAGCCACATCGCTCTCCAGTGCCAACTGCAAGGCGCGGCAGATGTCGTCAACGTGCGTGTAGTCACGCGAGGCCGAGCCGTCGCCGTAGATGGTGATCGGCTCGCCAGCGTCGATGGCGCGGAAGAACTTTGTCATTGCGCCTTGCTTGCGCTCGCTCCATGGCCCATAGACATTGGCGAAACGCAGGGCGACCGTGCGCATGCCGTACGACTTCGCGAAGGCGTGCGCGTAGCCTTCACCGGCCAGCTTGCTCGCCCCGTACGGCGAGATCGGCCTGGGGAGCGAGAGCTCGTTGACCGGTGGAGTGGCGTCGCCGATGAGCGCCCCACCGGTCGAAGCCAGCACGGTGCATTCGACGCGGGCTCGCCGAGCTGCGTCGAGGACCTGGAAGGTACCGAGGACGTTGACGTCGAAATTCGCGGCCGGGTGCTCGACCGACATCACTACGGAGCCTGCGGCCGCGAGATGCACGATGGCCTGGACCCCGGCAAGAGCAGCGTCCAGCGCCGCAGCGTCACGAATGTCACCCTCGATGAGCTCGACCTGGACGCCCTCGAGGTGGGACGCGTCTCCCGTCGTGAGGTTGTCGAGTACACGAACCGTGTATCCGTTCCCGACAAGCCGCCGGACCAACGTCGCTCCTACGAAACCTGCACCGCCGGTGACCAGGAGCCGTCGCGTCTCAGGCATCTGACATCAAGCGCGGAAGATAGCAGGCAGAGACCCGGGGACCCCAAGACCCCGGGACCCCAAGACCCCGGGACCCCAAGACCCCGGGGACTCCGAGTGCGGTTCGGTCCGGACGTAGGGTCTTGTTCTCGTGTTCAACTTGCCTCCACAAAACATAGCGAGCGCTCGCTATGTTTTCAGGAGGCAAGATCGCGACGGAAAGCAACTCACGTCGGGGACCGAGCTCCTCCTGAGGACATCCGGCATCGTCGACAAGCCGTCCGACGCGCTCGGGCCCTGGCGCATCAACCGGCGAGCGGCCGTCACCGCGGGAGGCTGGCCTCCGCAGCGTCGAACGCGGCCTGGATGCCAGCGCGCAAGCGTGCCGACAGCTCGGTCGTGGCCGACCGCCTGACCCGAGCTCGCCTGCGGGCGGTGCCCCGGTCCGATGCCTCGCCGGGCTGGGATGCCTCGCCAGGCTGCAATGCCTTGCCGGCGTCAGGGTCCGCGTCGGCGGAGCTCTTGGCCAGGATCGGCGGCCCGATCACGAGGTTCACCCGCCTCGGGCGAGGAAGCGAGGAGCCGCGCGGCATGGCACGCTCGGAGCCTCCGATGCCAACAGGCACGATGGGAGCGCCCGTGCGCAAGGACAGGAACGCGACGCCGTCGCGGAGCTCCCCCACCTCCGGCCCCGACCGACGGGTGCCTTCAGGGAACATGACGAGCGGCTCCCCGCCGGCGAGCACGGCCTGGCACCGTTCGAGCGCTTCTCGGTCTGCGCCCGAACGATTGACTGGGAACGCGCCGAGCACCTCCAGGAGGCTGCCCATCGCCTTCGACTTCCAGACCTCGTCCTTGACGATGTAGCGGAGCCGCCGCTTGGTGATGCGGGCAACGATCAGCCAATCAACATAGGAGCGGTGGACCGGTGCCACGATGAAAGCGCCCCCTGCCGGTAGGTTCTCCCGGCCACTGACGGTGCCGGGAAAGTACAGCCGGGACACACCGACCGCGATGATGCGACAGATCCGGTACAGCACGACCTCCGCGCGCGACGGCGTTGTCGACACGACATGCGGCTCGGTCACAGGTGGGAGAGCACCTCCTCGACGACGGACTCGACGCTGCGTCCCGTCGAGTCCACCACGATCGCGCCCTTCGGTGCGACGAGGGGGGACGTCATCCTCGTCGAGTCGAGCTCGTCGCGACGCCGGATCGACTCCTCCGTCGCCGCGAGCCCGCCCGGTCCCGCGCGCTCTTCCGCCGCGCGTCGCGTCGCGCGCTCGCTCGAGTCGGCTGTGAGGAAGACCTTCAGGTCTGCGTCGGGAAGCACGACGCTGCCAATGTCCCGGCCCTCCACGACTCCCCCGCCGTTGGCCTCCACCCACGCGCGCTGGCGCCGCACGAGCTCTGCACGCACTTCGGGGTGCGCTGCGACGATCGACACCGCCTCGGTGATGGCGGGTTGGCGGATCGGTTCGGTCACATCCCGGCCGTCGACAACGACGCGCTCGCCCACGCTCAGGTTCATCGACCGGGCGAGCTCCGCGCACCGCTCGGCGTCGTCTGGCTCGATTCCATGCTCGAGTGCCGCGAGCGTCACCGCGCGGTACATGGCACCGGTGTCGAGGCGCTCGAGGTCGAGCCGGCGCGCGACCTCCCGCGCCACGGTCGACTTCCCGGCGCCGGCCGGGCCGTCGATCGCGATGACGGGCCGGCGAGCGGCGGTTCGACTGATGCCGTAGCCGTGCTCGGCAAGCGCACGGCGAACTCGGTCCGCGGCGTCGGTGGCCACGGTCAGGATGAGTACGCCGCGTGGCCGGTCCTGCGAATGGAACATCTCGAGATCCTCGATGTTGACGCCGAGCTCTCCTGTGATCGTCGTGACCTGGGCGAGCACGCCCGGACGGTCGGGGATCACCACGTGCAACTCTGTGACCGAGCTCGGTCGGCTCGCCCGCGGCGGGAGGTTGCGCCGGGCGAGCTGGGCGTGGTCCAGCAGCGCGACAAGGCTCGTGCGGTCGTCAGTTGCCACGATACGTCGGACTTCGATGAGCCGGGAAACGAGGGCGTCCAGGACCGGCACAATCGCCGGCGCGTTGTCGCGGCAGATGTCGGGCCAGATCGCAGGAGATCCGGCTGCTACCCGTGTCATGTCCCGGAAGCCGCCGGCGGCGAGCCTCAGCAGGGCGGCCTGGGTGTCGGCCGCTTCGGCAGCGAGGCCCATGAGGGTGGCGGCGGTCAGATGCGGCACGTGCGACACCATCGCCACGAGCTCGTCGTGGCGGGCGGGCGCGAGCGCAACGAGGTCTGCGCCGAAGCTGCCGATGACCGATTGGATCCTGGAAAAAGCGGCAGGGTCTGTGAACGAAGTGGGCGTGAGCACCCAGGTCGCACCCGCGAACAGCTCCGGGTCGGCGCCGTCGGGGCCTTCCTGCTCGGACCCGGCCATCGGGTGTCCCCCGACGAAGCGCGGGTGAGAGATCTCCGTGACGATCGGGCCCTTGACGCCGCCGACGTCGGTGACGACGAGCTCGCCCGATTGGTCCCCCGCGAGGAGCCCGATTACCTCGGCTGCGACCGCGGCCACGGGAGTCGCCACAAAGGCGACGGTGGCGAGACGGTCCACGCCGAGCTCGTCGACGGCTCCCAGCTCGTGGGCGCGCCGCTGCCTGGCCTTGTCCAGGTCGCGGCCCGTGACCCACCATCCTCTGGCCCGCAAGGCGAGGGCGATCGAGGTGCCGATGAGCCCGAGGCCGGTGACCTGCGCCCGTCGTGAGGCCGTCACCTGCCCGGTGGCAGCCACCTCACTCGGGGAGGTCATCGCGAAGACCCCGTGCTCCCTCGAGATAGACATGGTGGAGGGCTTCCCGGGTGCGCTCGGTGTAGAAGTGCATGAGGACCCGTACGCAGCGTGGCATCGCGCCGACGACACCGAGCTCACGGGCACAGATGAGCGGGACGTCGCCGAGCCCGAGGGCCCGCGCGGCTGTTGCGGGGAACATCGAGGAGACGTCGTCGGTAGCGGTGAACAGGACGCTGACGAGATCGTCGTGACCGATTCCGTTTCGTTCGAGCATGGAGCTGACAAGCGCTTGGACCCGGTCACTGACCTGCTCAGCAGTGTCCTCCTCCAGCGTTGTTGCGCCCCGAAGAGCCCGTAGGACCGCTGCCATGGGCGGGCAGCCTACTTATCGGGTCGAGGTGGCGTGGACGGCGGCTTCCGCGAGCGCCCGGATCTCGGAAGGCTCGAGCGGTCTCCAGGCTCCGGGGCGGAGCGAGCGGTCGGCGATCGGCCCGATCCGGGTGCGGACGAGCCGGATGACAGGATGGCCGATGGCCTCGCACATCCGCCGTACCTGCCGGTTCCGCCCCTCGTGGATCACGAGGCGGAGCACACCGGGCGAGACGGCCGCCACGCGGGCTGGAGCCGTCGTTTGGCCGTCGTCGAGCACGACTCCCTCCCTGAGCCGCCGGAGCGCGCCCGGGCCGGGTACCCCGGTGACCTCGGCGAGGTACTCCTTCTCGACGCCGAAGCGTGGGTGCGCGAGTAGCTGCGCCAGCCGGCCGTCGTTGGTGAGCAGGAGAAGGCCCTCGGTCTGGCGGTCGAGACGGCCGACTGAGAACACGCGTGGCGCAACCGGGACGAGGTCGAGCACGTTCGGGCGTCCCTGAGGGTCCGCCGCGGTCGTCACCACGCCGGCGGGCTTGTTCAGCAGGTAGTACACCAGGCCCGGCAGGATGCCGACCGGCGCGCCGTCGACCTCCACGGCATCCTTGCCGACCTCGACGCGCCGGCCGAGTGCGGCGATCTCACCGTTGACTCGGACCCGACCCTCGGCGATGAGCTCCTCGCAGGTCCGCCGGCTCCCGTAACCGACTCGTGCCAGCACCTTCTGGAGCCGCTCGCCTTCGACATCGCTCACTCGACCGACTCGGACCGCAGCACCTTCTCGAGCATCTCGACGGTCGACGCCGGCGGGACGAACGCGGCAAGCGGGGGAAGGTCCTCGATCGAGTCGAGGCCGAGGCGCTCCAGGAACATCGAGGTCGTTCCGAACAGGATCGGTTGACCAGGACCCTCGTCACGCCCGACGGCCTGCACGTAGCCACGTGCGACCAGCATGCGCATCACGCTTTCCACGTTGACGCCGCGGATGGCCGCGACCTGCGATCGGGAGATTGGCTGCTTGTAAGCGACTACGGCGAGGGTCTCGAGCGCCGCCGGTGACAGCTTCTGGGGACCTCCGTCGAGCACGAAGCGTTCCACGTAGGCCGCGTACGCCTCGCTGCTCTGGAAGCGGTAGCCACCGGCAACCCTCGCCAGGGCGAAACCGCGACCGTCGGCCTCGTAGGACGCCGCGAGGTGACGGCACAGCTCCTCCACCTCTTCGACGGGCAGCTCGAGGAGCTCGGCCAGCAAACCGGGCGGCACAGGCTCGGTGGCGACGGTCAGCACGGCTTCGATGGCCGCAGATTCGGCGCGGCTCTGGACCTGGCTGGCGACTTCGCTCGGCGGCGAGTCGCCGGCCAGGACCTCGGGACCATCCCCGTGCGTGCGTCCGGGCCCGTCCTCGGGCAAGTCCTCCATCCCCGTCTCGGGCGTCAAGCCCGGCTCGTTCGCGCTCATCCTCGGTAGTCGAGGTCGCCGAGCGACACCGAGGCGGGTTGACGCCAGCCAACTGTCGCGACCGGTTCATCAGCAATCCCGTCACGCACAGAGAGCTCCTCGGGCGCACCGGTCCACACCACCCGGAGCTCGCCGAAGGTCGTGGCCTGTTCGAGCTCGACGAGACCTTGCTTGTACAGCTCGAGGAGGCCGAGGAAGTGGACGACGACCTCCATCCGGGTCATCGCCCCGGCGGTCAACGCGCGGAAGGTCATCGGTGAGCGCCCCGGCAGGGAGGCGCTCAGTGCTTCGACGACCTCGGCGACGGTGACCTCGTCGACCAGGACGTGGTCAACTTCGACGTGGGGCGCAGGCCGAGGTGCGAGCGCCCGCAGCGCCGCTGATCGGACGTCTTCGGGACCTAGGAACGCGAGCAGGTCCGGCTGGAGCCCCTCGAAGCGTTCGTCAAGACCCGCGAGCCGTGGCCACGACTTTGAAGCCGCCAGCTCGGCGGCCGCGAGTTGGGTGCCGGCAGCGGAGAACGTGGTGCACTCGACGAGACGCGCCAACAGGTAGTCCCGCTCTTCCAGCAGGGCCAGACCTTCCTCGTCGGGCTCGTCGCGGCCGGGAAGGAGCCGCCGGCATTTCAGTTCGACGAGAGTCGCGGCGATGAGGAGAAACTCGGTGGCGACCTCGAGGTCGAGCCGCTGCAGGGCCTCGACTTCGGCCAGGAACGCGTCGACGATGTCGGCGAGCACGACCTCATAGAGGTCGACACGCTGCTCGGTGATCAATCTCAGCAAGAGGTCGAAGGGCCCGGCAAAGACGTCGGTGCGGACCTCGTATGCCACGAGAAGCGAGGTTACCGGCCACATGCGTGCGGCGGTCGGATACCTAGAGGATCAACGAGTTCCCGGCATCAGGGCGCTGCCCGGTATCCTGCTGCCGATGGAGCGGGTGTTCTCTGGAGTGCAATCATCCGGTGCGCCGCACGTCGGCAACTATTTCGGCGCGTTCCGCCAGTGGGTCGTCGACCAGCACACCGCCGACTCGTTCTTTTGCGTCGTCGATCTGCACGCTCTCACGATCGAGCACGACCCGGGGCTGCTTCGGAGCCGCACGCTCGAGACCGCGTCGTGGCTCTTCGCGAGTGGGCTCGACCCGGATGTCTGCACGGTATTCGTCCAGAGCCACGTTCACGAGCACACGGAATTGTCGTGGCTGCTCGAGTGCACCGCGACGATCGGTGAGCTGAGCCGCATGACCCAATTCAAGGAGAAGAGCGAGGGAAGCGAGTCCGTGCGCGCCGGCCTGTTCACCTATCCAGTGCTCATGGCCGCCGACATCCTCCTCTACGACACGGACAAGGTGCCGGTCGGAGATGACCAGCGCCAGCACCTCGAGCTCTCACGTGACCTCGCCATCAGGTTCAACAGCCGTTATGGCCAGACCTTCGTCGTCCCCGAGGCAGAAGTTCCCAAGGTCGGTGCCAGGGTCATGGATCTCCAGCACCCGGATCGCAAGATGTCGAAGTCGGTGCTGTCGCCGCTCGGAACGATCGACCTGATCGACGAGCCCGACGCGATCCGTCGGAAGATCCGGAAGGCTGTCACCGACACCGACGGCGAGGTCCGCTACGACCCGGAGCACAAGCCGGGTCTCGCGAACCTGCTGGAGCTCTTCGCGGCCGCATCCTCGCGCTCGATCGAGGAGGTGACCGCTGCTTACGACCGGTACGGCCCGCTCAAGGCGGATCTTGGCGAGGCGATGGTCGAGATTCTCGCGCCCGTGCGTGAGCGCTACGCGGAGATCACCGCGGATCCCGGCGCCGTCCCTCAGCTGCTCAAGAAAGGCGCCGTCAAGGCGGGAGCAGTCGCCTCGCAGACCCTCGACCGCGCACGGAAAGCGATCGGGCTGCTGGACCCCTAGCGCGGGCTGGCGCCGCTCGCCGGCAAGGTGGGTCCGCCCGCGCGATGACCCGCGGCGATCTCAGATGACCAGGCTGAAATACCAGTTCTCGACGTCGCCGAGAACTCTCGAGAGCAGGCCCTGGTCGAAGAGCACGAGTACAAGCACGACGACAAGGAAGCCCATCCGCATCCGGTAGTACCCTGGCAAGGCCGAGGTCGGAATGAGGCGCTCGACGAGTGAGGAACCGTCGAGCGGTGGGATCGGGATCATGTTGAACGCCGCCAGAACGATGTTCACGATGCCGAACCAGAACAGGATCTGCTCGACGAGGGCGAACGTCGAGGGATCGTAACTGCAACCGAAGAGGTTGCACACTGGCGCCGGCGTCCACACGTGCACGGCGAGCTCGTGGAAGGCGAGGCCCGCGAGCGCCGCGAGGATGATGTTGGTTGCCGGTCCGGCGAGTCCCACCAGTACCGCGTCGTTCCTGGGATGGCGGAGGCGATCGATGGAGACGGGAACGGGCTTGGCCCATCCGAAGATCGGTGCACCGGTCACCGCGAGGATCAGCGGCAGCACGACCGAACCAATCGGATCGATGTGCTTGATGGGATTGAGTGTGAGCCGACCGGCGCGTTTGGCCGTGTCGTCGCCACACCAGAGCGCGACGACGCCGTGACTCACCTCATGGAGGATGACGGCAGGGATGAAAGCCCCGAAGAAGATCAGGGTCTGCTCGGTCACCACGTGGTGTCGAACCGCCAGTACCGCGACACCGACCGCGATCGCGGCGATAACGATGTAGGTCGGGAGCTGCTGGCTGGACCTCAAAGAGCGCCACCGCGCTCCAGTGGTCAACGTCGAACCGAGGCGCAGTCGATGCAGAAGGCGGTTGCCGGCTGGGCCTCGAGGCGAGCTGCGGAGATCGGCTTGCCGCAGCGTTCACAGATGCCGTAGGTGCCCTGGTCGAACTTGCGGAGAGCTGCTTCGACGTGCTCGAGCGATTCCCGAAGCTGGGCGGCGAGCGCCTCGGCCTCGCCGCGCTCGGCGGTCACCTGTGACGAGTCCGCGAAGTTGGCGTCATAGGTGAGGTTGCCGCTCTCGCCGAAACCGATCTCCTGGAGCTGGTGCACGAGAGACGCGCGCTCTCCCTCGAGGAGCGTGCGGTAGTCAACGGCAGATGCTTCGTTCGCCACGCCGTCAGACTACCTCGGGGCGCGAGCGGACTCGGCCCGCGGAGTGTCGTCAGCGGCCAGAGCTGATGGCCGACTCGAAGCTGAGCGGATCGCGGACGCTCCTCGAGGCCTGCGCAGCTGCCTTGGCGCCCCTCGTGACGAGAGCCCGCGGATGGGCCTGTTCGTAGACGCGCCGGAGCAGCTCCGGCGAGACCTTGGTGTAGACCTGCGTCGTCGTAATCGTCGCGTGCCCGAGCAGCTCCTGAACCACGCGGATGTCGGCACCGTGCTCGAGAAGGTGTGTCGCACAGGAGTGACGGAGTACGTGCGGTGACACGCGGCGCTCGAGCTTGACCTTGACGGCCGCGGTCCTGACGACCTGCCAGACGGCCTGGCGGGACATCTTCCGGCCGCGGGTGGAGATGAACAGCGCTTCCTCGTCGGCGCGGCGCGCCCATCTCGCCGGCGCCATCGCCGGCCTCCCTCCGGGTCCGAGCCAGGCCTCGAGGGCCCGAAGCGCGTAGCTTCCGACGGGCACGAGGCGTTCCTTCGAGCCCTTCCCGTACGCGACGGCCACGCTCCGGCGGGTGTCGAGATCGCCGAGCCGAAGGCCAGCCAGCTCCGAGATGCGCATCCCCGTCGCGTAGAGGGTCTCGAGGATCGCGCGGTCGCGCAATGCTCGAGGGACCTCACCGATCACCGCGGAGAGCAGGAGCTCAACCTCGCCCTCTGAGAGCGCCTTCGGGATGGCCTGGGGGATGCGCGGCGTCGAGACGCCCTCGGTCGGGTCGCCCGGCGCGCCGCGCTCGTCGACGCAGAACCGATGCAGCCCGCGTACGGCCGCGAGGGCTCGCGCCGTCGAGCTCGGTCGTCGTGTCTCGCCCAGCAGCGCGACGTAGGTCTCGATGAGGGTGGTATCGGCCTGCACGAGCGTCACACCGCTATCGGCCAGGAACCGCTCGTAGGCCGCGAGATCGCGCCGGTAGGCGGAGATCGAGGCGGCTGCCCGCCCCCGTTCCACGGCCAGATAGGAGAGGAACTCCTCGGCGTCCCGGCTCAACACCGCCTGCGCCGCCACGATTGCCCTCAGCCGAACGGAAGGGAGCCCGGGAGCGGCACGGTGAGAAACGAGCGAGCCAGGAGGAGGCCGACGACCGTCTTGGCATCGGCGATGTCACCTGCCGCAACGAGCTCCTCGACCGAGCCGAGGGAGACTCGCTCCACGACGAGATGCTCCTCTTCGATCCCGTCGGCCGCGCGGGCGCCGACCTTGAGGTCCTCGGCGAGGAAGCAGTACGTCAACTCGTCGCAGAATCCCGGCGAGTTGAAGAAACGGCCGAGCTCGGTGAGCGTCCCCGCCTCCGCTCCGACCTCCTCGGCCAGCTCCCGCGTCGCGCAGAGCTCCGGAGCCTCGCCCGGAACGTCGAGCTTGCCGGCAGGCAGCTCGAGAAGCGCCTGGTCGACCGCGCCGCGATACTGACGGACGAGGAGCACGTGCTCGCGGTCGCTCTCCAGCGGTACGACGCAGACGGCGTCGAAGGTTCGGACGATCTCACGCTCGAAGGTGAACCCGTCCGGGCCCACGAATGTGCCCGTGACGACGCGCAGCCGCTCGCCCGAATACCGAGATCGTTCACCGATCTGGCGGAACGCGACCCGCTCTTCTCCCGTCGGTGACACCCCGGTTGTCAGCTCGGTGAGTGGAGCGTCCGCCTCGGGATCAGGAGGGGACATTGTCGAGGTCATAGAGCCGAGGAGTGCGTTCGTGCGCTCGGTTGAGCGCCGCCCCGACCAGCCCGCGAAACAGCGGGTGAGGCCGGTCCGGCCGGCTCTTGAACTCCGGGTGGGCCTGGGTGCCGATCCAGAACGGGTGCCCGGGCAGCTCGATGAACTCGACAAGCCGGTTGTCCGGTGACGTGCCCGAGCACCTGAGCCCCGCGGCGGTGAGCCGATCGCGGTAGCGAGGATTGACCTCGTAGCGGTGCCGGTGACGCTCGGAGACGATTTCGGACCCATAGATGGCTGCCACTTGCGACCCCGGCTGAAGCTGGGCCAGGCACGCTCCGAGCCGCATCGTGGCGCCCTTCTCCTCGACGTCGAGCTGGTCGTCCATCAGGTCGATGACCGCGTGCGGCGTCGATGGGGCGAGCTCTCGACTGTTGGCGCCCTCGAGGCCCACGACGGAGCGCGCGAAATCGACGACCATCATGTGGAGGCCGAGGCACAGGCCGAGGCACGGAAGCCCGTGCTCGCGCGCATAGCCTGCGGCGGCGATCTTGCCCTCGAGGCCACGCTCGCCGAAGCCTCCCGGAATCACGATCCCGTCGAGGCCCTCCAGTCGGGTCGGGGCAAGCATGCCCGTCACCTCCTCGGCTTGGACCCAGTCGATCTCCACCTTCGTTCCGTGATGGAAGCCGGCGTGCTTGAGCGCCTCGACAACTGACAAGTAGGCATCGGGAAGGTTGACGTACTTGCCGATGACCCCGATGCGGACCACGTCGGATGCGGCACGCACCCGATCGACGAGGGCCTCCCAGCTCGCTAAGTCGATCACGCGATCGGTGTCGTCGAGACGCAGGATCCGGCAGACGATGTCGTCAAGGCCCTCATGGTGGAGCACGAGCGGGATCTCGTAGATGTTCTCGGCGTCGACCGCGGAGACGACGGCGTCGGTCGAAACGTCGCAGAGCAGGGAGATCTTGCGCTTCAAGTTCTCGGAGATGGGCCGCTCGCTCCGGCAGACGATCACGTCGGGCTGGATGCCGCGGCCGCGCAGCTCGGTGACAGAGTGCTGGGTCGGCTTCGTCTTCTGCTCACCGGTGGGGCCCGAATGGGGCACGAGCGTCAGGTGTAAGTAACAGACGTTGTCCCGCCCGACGTCGCGCCGGAACTGGCGGATGGCCTCGAGGAACGGCACGATCTCGATGTCGCCGACGGTGCCACCGACCTCGACGATCACGACGTCGATGCTGTCGCGGCCAAGCCGGCGGATCCGTTCCTTGATCTCGTCGGTGATGTGGGGGATGACCTGCACGGTCTTGCCGAGATAGTCGCCCCGGCGTTCCTTGGCGATCACCGACGAGTAGATCTGCCCCGTCGTGGCGTTCGAATCCTTGTGCAGGTTCTCGTCGATGAACCGCTCGTAGTGCCCGAGGTCGAGATCGGTCTCACCGCCGTCCTCGGTGACGAAAACCTCACCGTGCTCGAACGGGTTCATCGTGCCGGGGTCGACGTTGATGTAGGGGTCGAGCTTGCACATCGTGACCCCGAGACCACGCGACTTGAGGAGTCGGCCGAGGGAGGAGGCCGTGAGTCCCTTGCCCAGGGAGCTCATCACGCCGCCGGTCACGAACACGAACTTCGTCACGCTCTCCTCCCGTCCCGGTGTCACTCAAGGCTATCGGAGCGCTCGGAGACCGTGACGGACCTCGCAGCGAGCGCGAGCAGCTCTTTCGCGTGCCGGCGCGCGGCCACACTGTGGGGGTGGCCTGAGAGCATCCTCGAGAGCTCCACGACGCGGTCCTCGCCGGTAACAAGCCGCGCCCGCGCCACGGTCCGACCAGCTTCCTCGCTCTTGGACACCAGCACCTGCTGGTTCGCGAACGCGGCCACCTGTGCGAGGTGCGTCACGACCAGCACCTGATGGTCGCGCCCGATCGCACAGAGCGCCCGCCCTACGGCAAGGGCCGCTTCGCCGCCCACTCCGGCATCGACCTCGTCGAAGACGAGGGTCGGCGGCGCGGCGGACAGGACGAGGCGGGTCGCGAGCATCGCCCGGGCGAGCTCCCCTCCGGAAGCCACCTTCGTGAGGGGGAGAGCGGGCTCGCCAGGGTTCGCGCCGAGAAGGAACTCCACGTCGGCGCCTGCCGGGTCGTTGCCGATTCGCACTTCGAGTCGGGCGCCGGGCAGCGCGAGCTCGTGAAGGTGTGCCTCGATCGCAGCGGCGAGCTTGGGTGCGGCGTCCCGGCGCTCGGCACCGAGTCGCTCCTCCGCCCTCGCGAGGAGCTCGGCCGTGGCACGGCGGCGGTCCTCGAGCAGGCTACGCGTTTCGTCTGCCGACTCGAGCTCGGACAGTTGTTCGCGGCCCGCGCGCTCGAATTCGAGGACGTCGGCGAGTGACGGGCCGTACTTGCGGCGGAGCTCGACGAACAGCTGTAGGCGTCGGCGGACCACCTCGAGACGCTCGGGATCCTCCTCGAGACGCTCGCCACGCAGGCGGAGCTCCCGGGCGATGTCGTCGACGTCGGCCTGGGCGGCTCGCAGCCGGGCACCGAGGTCGGACAAGGCGTCGTAGCCCGAGAGTTGAGAGATCGCCACCCCGAGCAGGTCTGCGGCCCCAGAGCCGGCATCACCGACCGAATTGTCGGGTCCCGCTAGGGCGGCGCGTGCTTCACCGACGGCGTTCCTGAGTGCCCCGATCTGGGCGAGGAGGGACTCCTCGGCTGCGAGCTGGGCGTCCTCGTCGATCGCCGCGATCGCCGCCGCGGCGATCTCGTCAACCTGGAAATGGAGAAGGTCGACGGCGCGCGCGAGCGCCCGCGCGTCGCCGCCGAGCTCGACTAGGCGAGCGTCGACGGTCGCGAGCTCCCGTTGTGCCTGGACGACGAGCTCGACGTCGGCTCCGGCAAAGCAATCGAGCGCCTCTCGTTGCGCCGTCTGGCGGAGCAAGGACTGATGTGTGTGCTGGCCGTGGAGGTCGACGAGGTCGTCACCGAGGTCGGACAAGAGCGCTGCGGGTGCCATCCGGCCGTCCACGTAGGCGCGCGACCGCCCGGTGGTCGGAACCGCGCGGGACAGCACGACCTCTCGGTCACCGACCACGAAACGTCCTTCCACCACCGCCTCAGCGGCGCCTGCCCGCACCATGGTGGCATCGGAACGGCCTCCGAGCAGCAGCTCGAGAGCTTCGACGACGAGGGTCTTGCCTGCACCGGTCTCGCCGGTGAGGGCGGTCATGCCAGGGCCGATCACGAGGTCGAGGTCGGCAATGACACCGAGGTCCCGAACTCGGAGCTCGAAGAGCATCGGCGCTGTCAGCGATCGGTCAAGCCGAAACGAGCCCGGAGAGCCGCATGGAAGTCACGGACTCCGAAGCTGACCAGGCGAGCCGGCTCTGCGGCCGCACGGCAGAGGACGCTGTCGCCCACGACCAGGGGGACGAGGCGCGCTCCATCGATGACCACCACGGCGCTACGGCCGTCGAGCACTGTCAGCCGGACCGACTCCTCGGGCTCGAGCACGAGCGACCGGTCGAAGAGCATGTGCGGTGACACCGGTGTCAGCACCATGGCTCGAAGCCTTGGTGACACGATTGGGCCGCGCGCGGACAGGTTGTAGGCGGTCGAGCCGGTCGGGGTCGAGATGAGCAGCCCGTCCGCGACATACGTGAGAAACGGGCGTCCGGCGATCTCGACTGCCACCCGAATCGTGTGCCCGGGCTCGGTCTTCTCGACGATCGCGTCATTAAGCGCCATGTAATGACCCCGGACGCTGCCGGCGAGGTCGACTTCGAGGGCCATGCGCTCCTCGACGAGGTAGTCACCTGAGAGCACCCTCTCGAACGCTTCCTCGATGCCCGCCGGTTCGACCGCGGTGAGATACCCCATGCGGCCCAGGTTCACTCCCAGCACGGGTACCCGTGCTTGGAGAACGAGTTCCACCGTGCGCAGCATCGTGCCGTCGCCACCGAGGCTGACGGCGAGCTCGAGATCATCGCGTACAGGCAGCTTCGACTCCGACTCGGCGTCGCGCACTTCGATCACGTCACGGCCTCGGCGCTGCCACCATTGCGTAGCCGTCATCGCCAGCTGCCACGCAGCCGATCGCTGGGGATGGACCACGAGAAGGATGGCCGGCATACCGCCATCCTTGCGGTCCTAGTCCCCCACCGCCACCCGCGAGGGCGGCTGTGGGCTCAGCTCGTCGTGGCCTGGGACTTGCTCGCTGTACCAGCCTTCTTCGCTCCGGAGGCCCTCTTGGCAGGAGCGGCCTTCTTGGCCGGAGCGGCCTTGCGTGCCGGAGCGGCCCTCTTGGCCGGAGCGGCCTTGCTTGCCGGAGCAGCCTTGCGTCCCGGAGCGGCCCTCTTGGCCGGAGCGGCCTTGCGTGCCGGAGCGGCCTTCTTGGCCGGAGCGGCCCTCTTGGCCGGAGCAGCCTTCTTTCCAGCAGCCTTCTTCGTCGCAGTCACCGTCCGGGTGGCCGCGTCTCTCACCGGAGCAGCTGCCTTGGTGGTGCGCTCGACGAACTGCTGGACGACCTTGATCACGTCCTGGTTCGTCGCCAGGTTGAACTGCTTGATCTGCCGGCGAATCTCGTTCCTGACGAGCTCGGTCAGGTGCTCGGCTCCGCGGCGGCCGCGCTGGACGAGCTCGTCCGCCCAGTCCTCCGCGTGCTCGCGCCCAGCTTCGCCTTCCCTGGCCAAGTCGCGAGCGAAGGTCTCAACTCGCTTGCGGCTCGTTTCGGTGAATTCCTTGCCGGCTTCTACATACCTCTCAAGGGGCTTCTTCTGTTGTGCCATACCTTCAGTATACCGGCGCGCTTGCAACAGTAAGCACTTTCTTCGGAAGACCGAGGGAGTCTGCTTGCTCCAGTTAGCAGGCCGGTGAGCGACCTCTTTCGCTGAGCTGGCCGTTGACCAGGGCGAGGAGATCCGGTGCCTCCAGATCCGGTTTCGGGTCGACCTCCCCGTGGCCGGGAAGGGTCACACCGGTGAGCACCAGCCCGAAACGGGTCTCCAGACGCCTTGCCAAGAGGCCATCGGTCGAGGGGCGATCACCGACGACCATTTCCACGTCGCCGATCCGTTCGTGCACGAGGCCCACGGTGGGAGGAAACGGCTTGCCGGCGATCGTCGGAACCGTCTGGCCGGCGCGGGCGACGGCAGCGAGCAGGGCTCCGGCACCGGGAAGCAGCGCTCCCGGCGCCGGGAAGGTGGCGTCGTCATTGGTTCCGATGAGGCGAGCACCGGCGTGAAGCGCAGCGGCTGCTTCCGCGAGCGACGAGTAGTCGAACGACGGATCCATGCCGACGACGACGGCGTCCACGTCCGCGCCCTGCCCGCCCTCGCCCGGCTTGAGGGTGACGACGCCGCGCGCAGCCAACTCCTCGATCACCCCTGGCCCCCCGAGCACGAGTGCCCGCTCCCCTGGCTCGAGCAGCCCCGCCGCAGCCATCGCCGAGGTCAGGACATCCTGGGGGCCGGTCGGAACTCCGAGCCTCTCGAGCTTCGCAAGATGGTCCGAGCGCCTGGGATACGAATTGTTCGTGAGGAAGACCACCCTCGTGCCCGCGGCCCGCAGATTCGCCACGGCCTCGGGTGCACCCGCGATCGCCTGCTCGGCAAGCCAGATGACGCCATCGCAGTCGAGAAGCCAGGTCACGCCCGAAGATCCTGGCAGAGCATCGAGGCCCTGTGTTACGCAAGGGATGATGGCCCGCCTGGAACCCTTTGCTGCGATCCGTTACGACCGAGCACGCGTGGATCCCGACGACGTCGTGTCACCGCCCTATGACGTTGTCGGGCCCGCCGAGCGGGCCGAGCTCGCCGCCCGCAGCCCCTACAACGCCATCCACGTCGAGCTCCCGGTGCCCGACGTTGCAGCCGGCCTGGACCGGTACGAGCACGCCGCCCGGATCTTCACCTGCTGGCAGGAAGACCTCGTCGTGCGGCGTGACGTGCTCCCGGCCTTCTACCTCTACCGCATGACCTTCCACGACGAGCACGGCCACTTGCGGGTGACCACGGGACTGCTCGGCGCACTGGGCCTCGATCCCGGCAGCACGGGACAGGTCCTTCCCCACGAGCAGACGATCCCGAAGGATCGCAGCGACCGGTTGGCGCTCTTGCGGAGCACCGGGCTGAACACGTCCCCCATCTGGGGACTCTCGCTCGCGAAGGGACTCACTGCCGCCTGCAGGGAGGCGGTCTCGAAGGCCGGGGAGCCGGGCTGGCGGACCACAGACCCCGGTGGTGTGGTCCACGAACTGTGGCCGCTCACCGATGAGCGCCGTATGGCCGGGATCGAGGCGCTCGCCGCGAGCGCCCGGGTGCTCATCGCGGATGGTCATCATCGTTACGAGACCGCTTGCATCCATGCCGCCGAATGCCGCGCGAGAAACGGCGACCGGCCCGGGCCCCACGATCTCGTGCTCGCCTTCGTCGTCGAGCTACTCGAGGAAGAGCTCTCCATCCGGGCGATCCACCGCCTCGTGAAGGGGATCCCCCCAGATCGCCTGGCGATCCTGCTTGCCCCGTACTTCCGAATCGAGCCCGCGCCGGACGACCTCGTCGCGCTTCCCGCCACCATGGCGCCTGGCGTGATCGGCCTCGCGACCAAGGATGGGTTCAAGCTCCTCTTCCCCCTGCCCGCGCTCGAGGAGGCGACCGAGGAGGACCTCGACTCCAGTCGCCTCAAGGTTGCCCTCGCCGCCCTCCCCGATCACGAGCTCACTTACCAGCCCGGATGGCACCGGGCGACTGCGGCTGTGCGGGAGGGCCGCGCGGATGCAGCATTTCTGCTGAGGCCCGTGCCGGTCACCAAGATCGAGGATGTCGCGTACGGTGGACACCGGATGCCCCCCAAGAGTACCTTCTTCGAGCCCAAGCCGCGCACGGGCATGGCCTTCCGTTCGCTCACGGACTGAGCGGGCGAGCCCTCAGTCGTAGGTCCAGGTCGCTCCGGACCGCAGCAAGGAGGACAGGTCACCGGGTCCCTTGCGGGTCTGCGCCTCGAGCAACTGCTGATCGACGAGGCTGCCGTAGTCGGGGCGCTCGACCGCCCGGAAGACGCCGATCGGAGTCGGCTCGTGCGGCCCGGTCGCAAGACGCGACAGCGAGAACGCCAAGCTGGGGTTGATCCGCTGCTCGTCGTGCACGACCAACTTCTCCTCGCCCACGTCGGCCACCTCGACGAGGCGGAGCCGACCTTGCCCGTCGGAAGCGACCCCGTGCTCGCCGTCGGCCCCGAAACGGATCGGTTGCCCGTGCTCGAGCGGGATCAGCATGTCGGCACGGTGCTCCTTGCCGGTGATCGCTTCGAAGGCGCCGTCGTTGAAGACGTTGCAGTTCTGGTAGACCTCGACGAAAGACGCGCCCGGATGGTCGTGCGCGCGTCGGAACGTCTCGATCATGTGCTTGCGATCGAGGTCGTGTGTTCGAGCGACGAAGGTTGCCTCGGCGCCGAGCGCGAGGCTCACCGGGTTGAACGGCGTGTCGAGCGAGCCGAACGGTGTCGATTTCGTGATCTTGCCGACCTCGGAGGTCGGCGAGTACTGACCCTTTGTCAAACCGTAGATCTGGTTGTTGAACATGAGGATCGTGAGCTTCACGTTGCGGCGGAGCGCGTGGATCAGGTGATTGCCGCCGATCGACATCGAGTCGCCGTCCCCGGTCACCACCCACACGTCGAGATCTGGCCGTGTCACAGCGAGCCCGGTCGCGATCGCCGGGGCGCGGCCGTGAATCGAGTGCATGCCGTAGGTGTTCATGTAGTACGGCAGACGGGCCGCGCAGCCGATTCCGGAGATGAACACTGTGTTCTCGCGCCGGACTCCGAGCTCAGGGAGCAACAGCTGTACGGCAGACAGGATCGTGTAGTCGCCGCAGCCCGGGCACCAGCGCACCTCCTGGTCACTCGCCCAGTCCTTCCGGCTCGTCGTGGGAACGGCAACGTCGGTCATGGCGCACTCTCCTCGAGCCGCTCGATCTCCTGCAAGATGGCCTGTTCGACCTCGCCTACCCGGAAGGGCGAGCCCTGTACACGTGACAGGACCTTCGCGTCAACCAGGAAGTCGGAGCGCACCAGGCGGGTCAGATGGCCGAGATTGCTCTCCGGCACGAGGACGGCCTCATAGGACCGAAGCACCTCGCCCAGATTCGGCGGGAACGGGTTCAGGTGAACGAGGTGCACCTGTGCCACCGGCTTTCCGAGCTTGCGGACCCGCTTCACACCGGCGGTGATCGCTGCATAGGTCGATCCCCAGCCGAGGAGCAGCACCCTCGCGTTGCCGGAGGGGTCGTCGGCTTCGACGGCCGGCAGGTCCTTCGCGATCCCGGCAATCTTGGCAGCGCGTATTTGGACCATCGTCTCGTGGTTCGCGGGCTCATAGGAGACCGTGCCGATGCCGTCCTGCTTCTCGAGACCGCCGATCCGATGCTCGAGCCCGGGGGTGCCGGGGATCGCCCAAGGCCTGGCGAGGGACTCCGGGTCCCGCACGTACGGCCAGAACGCCGGCTGTCCGGCTGCGTCGGTCGCGTTCGGCTCGGTCGCGAATTCCACGGAGATGTCGGGGAGGGATTCGACGTCGGGAAGGCGCCAGGGCTCGGACCCGTTGGCCAGATAACCGTCCGAGAGCAGGTAGACGGGTGTGCGGTATTTGAGCGCGATGCGTGCCGCCTCGATCGCGGCGTCGAAGCAGTGCGAGGGCGTCTTGGCCGCGACAATTGGAACTGGGGCCTCGCCGTGACGGCCGAACATCGCGTGGAGGAGATCCGACTGCTCGGTCTTGGTGGGGAGGCCCGTGGATGGCCCGCCTCGCTGGATGTCGACGATGAGAAGCGGCAACTCCAGGCTCACGGCGAGACCGACGGTCTCCGCCTTCAAGTCGATGCCGGGGCCGCTCGTCGTCGTCACCCCGAGGGCTCCGCCGAAGGCCGCCCCGAGCGCGGCTCCGATACCGGCGATCTCGTCCTCGGCCTGAAGTGTCCGGACGCCGAAGTTCTTGTGCTTGGAGAGCTCGTGCAAGATGTCCGAGGCTGGGGTGATCGGGTAGGAGCCGAGAAAAAGAGGCAGCTTCGCGAGCTGCGAGGCAGCCAGCAGCCCCCAGGCCAGTGCCGTATTGCCCGTCACATTCGTGTACGTGCCCGGGAGATGCTCCGCCGGAGCGATCTCGTAGGAGGACTCGAAGATCTCCGCCGTCTCACCGAAGTTGTAGCCGGCCCGGAAGGCGAGGGTGTTCGCCTGGACCACGATCGGAGTGCGGGCGTAACGCTGGGCGATCCAGCGCTCGGTGTCGAGGATCGGCCGATGGTAGAGCCACGACAGCAACCCCAGTGCGAAGAAGTTCTTGCTCCGCTCGGCGTCGCGTGGCTTGGCCCCGGTCGGCTTGCACGATTCCAGGGTGAGCGAGGTCATCGGGATCTCGTACACCCGAAAAGCCGAGAGGCTGCTGTCTTTCAAGGGGTCGGTCTCGTAGCCGGCCTTGGCCAGCGCCCGCTCGTCGAAGGAATCGACATTGACCACCAGGGTGCCGCCGGTCGGCAGGTCGTCGATGTTCGCCCTCAATGCCGCAGGGTTCATCGCCACGAGCACGTTCGGCGCGTCGCCCGGGGTCAGGATCTCGTGGTCGGAGATGTGGATCTGGAAAGCCGACACGCCAGCCAGGGTGCCGGCGGGGGCGCGGATCTCGGCTGGGTAGTTCGGAAGCGTCGACAGATCATTGCCGAACAGGGCGCTCTCGTCGGTGAAGCGGTCGCCCGTGACCTGCATCCCGTCGCCAGAGTCCCCGGCAAAACGGATCACCACCTGGTCGATCGTCTCGACCCGGCCCGGCTCGTGCCCCGGCTTGGTCTTACTCGTCATATGCCCTCCACTCGGCTCGCCGGCCTTCTTGCCGCCACACTCGTCGTCAACCTTGTCACCCGCTTGCCTGTGGTTATCGGCAGTGTACCGGCGGACCTTCGCCCTCCCGTGATGAGCGGGTGTGATGAGCCGGGCGCAAGGCTCTGCGGCGTCGTTATGCGACGGTGACCGAGTCGTCGAGATAGACGTCCTGCACGGCATGGATGATGCCAACGCCCTCGCTCAGCGGGCGCTGAAAGGCCTTCCGTCCCACGATGAGCCCCATGCCGCCGGCACGCTTGTTGATGACAGCAGTACGAACCGCCTGTGCGAAGTCGCCGGCGCCCGATGACTCGCCGCCTGAGTTGATCAGCCCGATGCGCCCCGCGTAGCAGTTCACGACTTGCCAACGCGTGAGGTCCACTGGATGGTCGGTCGTGAGCTGGTCGTAGACCAGTGGATCGGTGCGGCCGTACTTCAGCGCGATGTAGCCGCCGTTGTTCTCGGGCAGCTTCTGCTTGATGATGTCCGCCTCGATCGTGACCCCGAGGTGATTTGCTTGCCCCGTGAGGTCGGCGGAGAGGGCGTAGTCCGCCTCGGGGGTCTTGAAGGCGGCATTGCGCAGGTAGCACCACAGAATCGTGAAGAGCCCGTGACGGTGCGCTTCTGCGAACATTGCGCTGACCTCTCGGATCTGCCGAGTGCTCTCCTCCGACCCGAAGTAGATCGTCGCACCCACACCGATGGCGCCGAGATCGACTGCCTGGCGGACCGAGGCGAAAGGCACCTGGTCTCCTCGGTTCGGGTAGGTGAGCAGCTCGTTGTGGTTGAGCTTGACGATGAGCGGGATCTTGTGGGCGTAACGCCGAGCGATGATCCCCAGCACACCGAGCGTCGTGGCGAACGCGCTGCAGTCTGCGGCAAGCGCCAGCTCGGCAAGATTCTGTGGGTCGAAGTACGCCGGGTTCTTCGAGAAGCTGGCCGCCGCCGAGTGCTCGATTCCCTGGTCAACCGGCAGGATCGACAGGTAGCCGGTGCCGCCGAGGCGGCCATGGTCGAACATCTGCTGCAGATTCCGAAGTACCGCCACCGGCCGGTCACTCTGGAGAAGGACGCGGTCGACGAAGTCAGGCCCAGGGAGTGAGAGCTGATCCCGCTCGATCGTCTTGCACTCGTGGCCGAGCAGGGAGTCGGCCTCGTCCCCCAGCGCCTCGCGGATGTTGATCCCCACGATGTCCTGCCTCCTCGTCGGCGCTCTGGCTGGCGGCGCTCGGCTCGATCCTAACGTTCTGCCCGGCGGCACCCGGATCCGTCCGGAGCTCTAAAGGCTCGTTCCCCTGGCAGTAGGTTCACCGGTATGGACGAATCAGCGGTTCCCGAGGGCTCGCCGGTCCCCCAGGCGAGAACGGCCCGACCGGCGACGCGACGGGGAGGCCAACGCGCGGGCTTCCTGGAGACGCTCGAGATCACCATCGACGCGCCCGACGCGGAGGCGGTCGCCCGTTTCTGGATGGGAGCCCTGGGCTACGAGCGACTCTACGAGCGACCACCCTATGTGGCGCTCGGGCCGATGCCGCTGGGAGCAGCAGGGCCCCGGCTTCTCATCCAGCAGGTCGACTCGGTCGCGTCCGCGAAGAGCCGCGTCCACCTCGACTTACGCATGTGGGACCCGTCCGCAGAGGTACGGAGGCTGGAGTCGCTGGGTGCGACCGTGGACCGGGTTGTCTCCGAGGCCGGGACGACCTGGACGGTGATGGCGGACCCGTGCGGAACGCCGTTCTGTGTCTGCCCCGCCCGAGCCCCCAGCTCCTGACGGCTCGGGCGAAATCGGGCGGAGGTCGGCCGATGAGGCCGAGGCCGCTCCCGTCGGGTTGTGTTCTCCGCTAGTCCCAGAGGGACTGCGCGGCGTGCACTGCCTCCAACCAGGTCGCGTCGGCAGGGACGACTGGCATGACCTCGACGCTCTCGAAGAACGGACCGTAGGCTGCTGACGTCTTCATGTCGGGCGTGTCCTCGTCGACGATGGTAATGAAGGTCTTGCCGTCGGTGCCGGCGAGCAAGGTCTCGGTCCCTTCCGGCATGCCGGCTTTCAGGAACACTTCGAGCGCTTTGCGGGCGTTGTCGACTCCTGGGCTGAGCTTGCTGATCACGACGTACTTCATGTCCCCCCCGGTTTCTCGAACGGGCAGACTCCGCGCCCGAACAGTGTGATCAGGCAACAGCGGACGCCGCCGGCCCCTCCTTCTAGCCTTGGGGGTGCGGAGCCGTCAACACGCTGTCAAGCTCCGCCCGCCCACCAGATGGTGACCAGGTCGGCCCCCGAGGATCCCAGGTCCACCGGGCGGCCTGGCTCGACGCCGAGGTCCCTGAGCGCCGAGGCCACGTCGCCGGCGCGGCTCGGGTCGAGGCAGAGCCGGCGCCTCGTCACCTCCACCAGGTCTTCGAAGGATTCGTACTCGGACTCCCCCGGCCGGGACCAGACCACGTGCGACGGCGCCATCCCGAGCGCTTCAATGATCGCGACCGCGTCGTCGGCCGTCGGGACATCGGGTCGCGTCAGCCCGTGAAAGCGTTGCCACAGCGGGTTGAGCGAGGTCAGCGGGTGGCGAGCGGTGATCTCTACGACGACACGCCGGCGGGCGTGGGCGGTGAGCTCGCTGACGAAGGGCCCGAGGTCCGCGACGTTGTAGAGCACGTGGTGGCAGGTCACGACGTCCGCCGACTCGATGTTTCCGGCGATGTCGGGCCAGCGGCCGCAAACCTCGTGGATCGGGATACCGACCCGAGCCGCCGTGTCCGCGAGGACATCTAACATCTGCGAGTCGCTGTCGATCGCGGTGATCGCGGTCGCGCGGGGAGCGAGTGGCAGGCACGCCGCGCCCGCTCCGGTGCCGACGTCGAGAACCGAGCCGGGTGTCTCGAGAGCTTCGAACGCCCGCGCGAAGGAAGGACCCGCGGGTGCCTCGTGTCTTCGCTGGGCACGGCGGGCGAACACCTGGCGTGGCAGCACCCAGGGCGATTCGGGCGTGGCCGCGAGGATCTCGGGCGGGATCGCCCACGACTCGAGATCGAGCCGCCACTGGTCCAGCAGGTCAGCCGCGCCCACGACTTCGTTTCAAACGTTGAAGCGGATCTCGAGCACGTCGCCGTCGTGCACGACGTACTCCTTGCCTTCGAGGCGGACCTTGCCCTTGGCGCGAGCCGCCGCGAGTGACCCGAACTCCAACAGTTCGTTCCACCGGATCACGTCGGCCTTGATGAAGCCTCGTTGGAGATCGGAGTGGATGACGCCAGCGCATTCGGGTGCCTTGGCTCCCGCCCTGAAGATCCACGCTCGGGACTCGTCCTCGCCTGTGGTCAAGAAAACGCACTTCCCGAGGATGTCGAACGCGGCCTGTGCGACCCGGACGAGAGCGCCCTGTCCGAGGCCGAGACCTTCGAGCAGCTCCGCACGCTCGTCGGGGTTCAGCCTCGCGGCCTCGGCTTCGAGCTGGACGGAGACCGCGAGCACGTCGACGGCGCCCCCGACCTCCTTGGCCACCGACGCGACGAGCTCGCCGCCTGCGTCGAGCTCATTCTCGCCCACGTTGACCACTGCCATGGTCGGCTTGCCCGTCAAGAGGAAGAACGGCCGCAGTGCCTCGCGGTCGACTTCGTTCAGGTTCGAGCGGTAAAGCGGAGTGCCCTGCTCAAGAACCTTCAGTGCCGCCGGCGCGGCCTTGAGACCCGCGGCGATAGCGGGATCGAGCGGAGCAACCCGGCTGCGCTTCTTGGTGAGCTGCTGCTCGAGCGTCGCGACGTCGGCAAGCACGAGCTCGAGCTCGAGAACAGAAACTGCGGCGAGAGGATCGGCCTCGCCGGGCACGTTCTCGTCCTCGAAGCTGCGGAGTACCAGGCAAAGGGCATCAACCTCGCGCACTCCCGCAAGAAACCGGCCTCCCAGGGCATCACCTCGCTCACCCCCCTTCCCGACGGCGGCGATGTCGACGACTTCGAAACCGGCGTAGACGATCTTGCGACTGTGGCTCATCTTCGCGAGAGCGTCGACGCGCGGGTCGGGCACATGAGCCACCCCTACCTCGGTCTCGATAGTGGAGAAGGGGTGGGAGGCGACGACGGCGTCGCCGCCCGTCAGCGCATTGAAGAGGGCTGACTTACCGGAATTGGGCAAGCCGACGAGGCCAACACGGTCCACAGCCTTGACGGTACTTCGCTGGTTGCCTCGCGCGAAGGGCTTCCCCCTCCCGAGGGTGGGGAAGTCTCCCCCGGACGGCGGGATCTGCCCGCCTGCGGGCTGTTCTCCGGGGAGGCGTGTGCGGCGCATCCTGAAGCTACGAGCTGCCGAAGGCGGCAGCCGAAGCCAAAGGAGGCCGAAGGGTCATGAGTACCGAATCTGTCCAGTCGCAGCAGCTCCCGACGACCGCCGGGATGAACGGTCAAGCGGTCGCTTCTCTCGTCACCGGGATCGTGTCGTTGGTCTTCTGCTGGGGTGGGTGGCTTTTCGTCGCCACCTCCGCGATCGCAGTCGTCACCGGCATCCGTGGCGGACGCGCCGCCAAGACCGGCAAAGGGCAACTGGGAGTCGCCACCGCCGGCCTCGTCATCGGCGGTCCGGCCACCGGAGTGGCAATGGCGGCATGGGCGCCGGGAGCCGCGGCTCCGATGGCGAGAGCTCCGGTAGCTGCGAGCCCGGCGACAAAGGGATAATGACGAGCAAACATCTTGTCCTCCTTGGCTGATATCGAGTCCCCGTCCGTCGGTGACCCGTATGCCAAGGGTGCGCTTTGGAGGTGGTCGGGTAGAACAGCGCCGAAGTGGGCAGATCCCGCGGTCCAAGCGGGAATTCCCCACCTTCACAGTGGGGCAACGAGATCAGCCCAACGCAGCTAGGCGGTCCTGGGCGTCGAAGAGGTCGGGCGCGAACGAGGCGACCCGGGCGAACAGCTCCCGGGCACGCGGCAGGTCTCCAGCTCTTTCGTACAGGTCGCCCAGCGCGTACCACTGCCGGAGATGGCACTCGTCGGGGTGGCGGAGCGACTTCCCACTAGGCCCAAGGAGCGCGATGGCGCCTTTGATGTCGCCGCGGTCGGCGTGCATCCCGGCCACGACGAGGCGGCCCTCGACGAGGACGTCCCGGTCCACACCGGCTTGGCGCAACACGTCCCAGGTCTTGACTACGGCCTTGTCGTGACCGAGCGCCCGCTCGCAGTCGGCGATGACCGGGTGCTGGTCGAAGGACCCGGTGAGATCGTGGAACGCCCGAAGCTCCCGGGCCGCCTCTCGCCAGCGGCCGAGGCGGTAGAGCGTGAGACCGTACAGCTCCCGGACCGCCCCGACGTCAGGTGCCAAGCGGGCGAGAACGCGCAGCTCTGACAGCGCCTCCCGGTAGCGGTCGCGCTCGTACGCTCGGGTCGCGATAGCGAGGCGCCGCTCCAGCCCTGCGGAGCGATCGGGACCGAGTGCTCCCCGGAGCTCGTCGCGAACCTCGAGCGGCAGCTCGCTGTCCTCCGCCCGCTTCCGAACGCGACGTTCTCGCTCGGATTCGCGGGCGGCGGGAGGCTTGGGATCGTGGCGCGACTGGGAGCGCCGATCGGCCGGCGAACGCGGATCAGCTTGTGGCGCCGGGGCCGCACTGCGGGCGCGACGTTGTCCCGGGGCACCGCTCGGATTGGCCACGATGGAGAACGTTACCGCCCTTGAGGGCCGAGCCCCCGCCCAGGCCAGAAGGCCGTGAAGGCGTCGTTCGAGGCTTGAGCCCTCGTGGCAACAGGCGGACCTGGACTGGCGTCCGAACCGTGAAGGCGTTTGTCGCCCTTTCGTCGGCGGTGCTCGCTGTGATCCTGATCGGTGTGGGGATCGCTGCTCACGTGCAAGCGCCACTTCCCGGGCCAGTGCTGGTCGCTCTCCCACAGGGCACGGTTGGAGGCGACATCGGAGCCGGCCAGTTGAACGTTGCCGTCCCATTCACCTTCGAATGGACTACTGGCGCGACGGTCACGCTGCTGCGCATTCAAGCGATCGCCGTACCCGGCTATCGCACACCCGAGTTGCGCAGCGTCACCACCGACCTACCCAAGGGCGATCCCGTTCTCGACCGCACGTTGGTCGGGTCGAGCGGCTCGAAGTTCTCGTTCGCACCCGACTGGAGGATGCAGAACCGTCCGGGATCCACTGAGGCGGTCGCTGGAATCCGAGTGTTCTACGAGCACGAGGGTGTGGTCTTCTCCTTCTCGATCGTCGGGGGAGCATGGGCTTGTTGGTCCACCGCGTCGCGTCACTGCGCGCTGCTGCACCGACCGAGCTCAGCTGACCCCCGGGCGCACGGGCGCCAGCTGGCCGTTCGGAGAGGGCGACTTCCCGAGGCGGGCCTTCTCCTCGCTGGCCATTCGGAGAGGGCCCCTCCACCTGGCTCTCTAGGGAGCAAGCTCGGCGTCGATGCCTGTAGTTGTTGCGCCGCTTCCGACGACCACGACAGTCGCTGACTTCTCAGACGACGCACCGTTGTACCACTGGGTCGCATACGTCCCGGTGACGCCGCAGGCCGGGACGAACTCGACCTTGTAGCTGCCCGCGAGGAGGTCGCCGATCACATAGGAACCCCTTGCGGTCACGCCCACGATCGTCGGCTCACCCGAGGCCAGGGAAATCGCTTCGGCACAGACGCCCGTCAGCGGCTTGGTACCTGACCCCGAGACCGTGCCGGTGATCGCCCCCGTCGGAACCAGGTTCGCGTTGATCCCGAAGGTCGTCGACCCCGCGACCACGGTCACGGTCATGGCGGTCGCGGACGTCGGTTGGTTCTGATACCACTCCTCGTCGTACCCACCGGGACCCGCGAAGCAGTCGGCGTCGAACTGCACGTCATAGGTGCCTGGGGCGAGCCCGGTGATCTTGTACCTTCCACTCCTGGAGGTCTCCGCGGAGCCACCCGGATTGGCCGACGAGCTCGGGTTATAGGCGTAGACACAGGCTCCCGGTACGCCATGGCCGGATGCCTTCACGATCCCGGCGAGGGTCCCGCCAAGATGCAGAACCTCCGTACCGGTGTTCGTGGCTTTCCCTGCGAAGACGGCGAAGGTGTGTGACGCGGCCTCAGCGCCGTAGTTCGCGCTCGAGGAAGTGAATCCGCACGGGGTGAAGGCGACGACATAGATCCCGGTCTCGAGGCTCGTGATCGAGAACGTGCCCTTGTTGGACGTGATCCCAAGGGAGCCGAACGAGTAGTTCGCGGTGTAGGCCGAAACACAGATACCGGCGAGCGGGACACCTTGGGGGTTGTGCACGGTTCCCCGTAGCGTGCCTCCGGGCAACATCGCCGCGCCGATACCCGCGGTCGTCCGGCCCGCCTTGACGACGACGGTCGCCGCCTTGCCCTCGCCGGGGCTGTCCGGGTACCACTGCGGTGCCAGGTTCTGATCGAAACCGCACGCCGTGAACTCGACCCTGTAGCCGCCCGGGCTGATCCCTGTGAGATCGTACGTGCCGCTGGAGTTGAACTCGATCGTCTCGGACACGGCGCCGGTCAGGGTATCGGTCGCTGAGACGCAGATCTCCTGGAGAGGGTGACCTCTGGAGTCGGCGATGGTGCCGGAGATCTCCCCGCCTGGCTCCAGCGTCGCATTCACTCCGGCAGTCGTGACGCTGGCGGGGGCCCACACGAGATCGGCCGTCGTGTCGGATTGTTGCGATTCGAACCACTGTGACGCGAGATTGGTGCTGAGCCCACAGCCCGAGAAGAACTCAACCGCGTACTGGCCCGGCGGCAGATTTGCGAGCTGATAGCTGCCGTCGACTGCGGTTGGCTCGATCGCCTGAAAAACGGGTCTTCTGCCGGTCTCGTGGGTCAGACAGCCCAAGGTAGTGACGGGGCGATGCCAGCTCTGTCCAGCATGATCA
>Ga0209415_10001187_pt1 | contig 49671 bp, 38 predicted proteins | sample PeaSoiSIISIP2007_FD_187696 | JGI IMG/M metagenome (GOLD analysis project Ga0209415, IMG submission 187696) | Peat soil microbial communities from Weissenstadt, Germany - SII-SIP-2007 (SPAdes) (version 2) | ecosystem: Environmental > Terrestrial > Soil > Wetlands > Peat | place: Germany... | reverse complement strand
GGCTGGCCCTGCTGGGTGCCGGACCAGGGTGGCGGGGGAAGGGGCTGGCCCTGCTGGGTGCCGGACCAGGGTGGCGGCGGGAGCGGCTGGCCCGGCCACGGCGCCCCGGGAGCGGCCACCGGTGACGGCGGCGTGGGCGGAACGGCCCGAACGTGCCACCCCGGCGGAGCCGGGGGAGCCGGTCTGGCGTGCTCCGGGGGGCCGCCCTCGGGGGCCGACGTCACTGCGTCGAGGCCTCGACCCCCACCGCAGGACCACCCACCGGCCCGCAATCCAAAGTGCCTGATCGCGAGTACTCAACGGTATGCTCCATCGCAGGGAAGGGAACGGCCCATGGATACCGAGTGGATGAGTGAGGGCCGGTGCCGGGAGGTTTCCCCGGCCATGTTCTTCCCGAGCGACGGACTCGGTGTCCAAGAGGCCCAGCGAATCTGCGCCGACTGCCCAGTCGCCGAAGCATGCTTAGAGTATGCCCTCGTCAACCGCATTGATCACGGAGTGTGGGGGGGCCGATCCGAGCGGGAACGCCGCCGCATCCTGCGCCGTCGCCGGGTCTCCGAGGTCACCGTCTCGCACTGAGCGCTCCGTCTTGCGACCGGCCGGCCGCGAGCGGCCCCGAGGAGGGCTCCCCGGGCAGACTCCCCGTCGCCGCTGACCGATGCCCACCCCCAACCTCGAGTGCGTGGTCAACCTGAGCGAGGGGCGGGATCTCGACCTCCTCGACCGCCTGGCTGCGTCCTGCTCGACCACGCTGCTCGACCAGCACCGCGACCCGGACCACCATCGCAGCGTGTTCACGCTGGGCGGCAACGCGAGCGAGGTGGAGGCGTCGGCTCGCTCGCTCGCCACCCTCGCCGTCTCGACCATCGATCTCGCCGGTCACGAAGGGGTCCATCCCCGGTTCGGCGCCGTCGATGTCGTGCCCTTCGTCCCGCTCGGCTCGGCCGACCTCACGCCGGCCGTGGCCGCCCGGGACCGCTTCGCGCGCTGGGCCGGGCGTGCCCTCGGCCTCCCCTGCTTCCTCTACGGACCGCTCCCCGCCGGCGCCCGCACCCTGCCCGAGGTGCGGCGCCTGGCCTTCGGAGCGCTCTCCCCCGACACCGGTCCGAAGACGCCCCACCCGAGCGCGGGAGCCTGCGCCGTGGGGGCTCGCCCGGTGCTCGTCGCCTACAACCTGTGGCTGGAAGGGGCTGACAGCGCCCTCGCCCAAAGGGTCGCCGCCCGGATCCGCCGGCCGGCGGTGCGGGCGCTCGGCCTCGGGCTTCCGGGCGCGGTCCAGGTGTCCTGCAACCTGGTCGACCCCGCCCTGGTCGGTCCCGGCCTGGTCTACGACGAGGTCAGCGCAGCGCTGGCCGGCAGCGGGGCGCGGGTGGCCAGGGCGGAGCTGGTCGGGCTGGTGCCGCGCTGGGTCCTGGCGGCGGAGCCGCCGGAACGCCGGGCGGCCCTCGGCCTGTCGGCCGACGCCACCATCGAGGCCAGGCTGGCGGCGCTGGCCGCCGGCCGGGGACGGCCTTAGGAGGCGTCGCCGACGGCCCGGCGCTGCAGCGCCCGGGCCCGGCGAAGGCGGCGGCGCTCCCGCTCGCTCATTCCTCCCCAGATGCCGAACTTCTCCCCGTTGGCCAGGGCGTACTCGAGGCAGTCCTCGCGGACCACGCAGCCTCGGCAGACCTCCTTGGCCTCGCGGGTCGACGCGCCGCGCTCGGGGAAGAACAGGTCGGGATCGACGCCCATGCAGTTGGCCTGTGCCTGCCAAGTGCGATCGAGTCGTCCGTAGAGCAAAGAAGCGAGATCCACCGGTAAGCCTCCCTCAGTAAATGGCACCGATGTAACTACAACTGTGTCATCTTCCCTCATGCCAATGCCGAGCGCAAGGGGCAGTTTCAGACACAGAAAACCCTGGTGGGAGGCGGATCGGCCGCAGAGGCCTCCGACCCGACCCCTGTGGATACACGCTAGTGGCCCGCCGGCCACCACGCTCAGCGGCCTGGTCGGCAGCCTGGCGAACGCGTTGGGTGGGGCGGGTTAGCCGGCCGGGCGCATCACGCGCCGGTGCTGGAGGAAGTCGACGAGGACGTAGCCACCGAGGGCGTCGGGGGTCGTGTAGAAGGTGCGGCCGCCGTTCACCCGGGCGATCTGCTCTACGAACGGGTAGTGGGTGCGTTCCAGGTCGAGGGCGAAGGTGTTGATGGTGATCCCGGCCCGGGTCGTGCGGACCACCTCGGCCATGGTTCGGCGGAGCGTCTCGGCCACCGGGGGGTAGTTGAAGAAGACCTCGCCCCGCTCGTCAATGTGGGCGGTGGGTTCGCCGTCGGTCACGACGATGATCTGCTTCGTCCCGTACTGGTGCGACAGCATCTTGCGGGCGAGGGCCAGGGCGTGCTGGAGGTTGGTGCCGTAGACGTAGTCCCACATGGCGGTCGGCAGGTCCTCGGCCTTGATCTCCCGGGCCACCTCGGAGAACCCCACGATGCCGAGGAAGTCGCGGGGGAACTTGCTCGAGATGAGCGTCTGGAGGGCCATGGCCATCTTCTTGGCCGGCACGAAGTTGTCCCGCATGGGCATGGACATGGAGAGGTCCACCAGGAGCACCGTGGCCGACCGGGTCAAGGCCTCGGTCTCGACCACCTCGAAGTCGGCGGCCTGCAGCCGCACCGGGGTCCCCGTGCCGTTGCGGCGCACCGCGTTGTGCAGCGTGGCCGGCAGGTGGAGGTTCAGCGGGTCGCCGTACTCGTAGGGCTTGGTGGTCTCCTCGCGGTCGTGGCCGAAGCCCGACGCCGCCGACTGGTGGCTCCCCACCCGGTCGCGGGTGATCTGGGAGAAGAGGTCGTTCAGGGCACGCTGGCCCAGCTTGCGCACGCCCTTGGGCGTGAGTTCGGTGCGACCCCCCTTGTTCTCGATGAGTCCGGCCTCCTGCAGCGACTTGGTCAGCTGGGCCAGCTGCTGGAGCGACCGGGCCGCGTCGTCTCCCAGGTGCTTCCTGACCTCGTCCATGTCGACCTCGTTGAGCGCGGCCGGCGAGGACGCCGACTGCAGCATCTCTTCCATGTTGTCGAGCTGGCCCAACTGGGAGGCGAGGTCGGTGGCGTCGCCCATGCCCATGGGGTCGGACCCCGAGAACCGGTAGCCGCGGTCCCAGCCCGCCTCGGGGAAGGCCCGCTGCAGGTTCGAGGCCAGCCGCTCCATCTGCCAGCGCAGGTCCATGTCCTCGAGGAGCGAGTCGGCCAGCGAGCGGAGCTGCTGACGCTGCTCGGGCGAGAGCGAGTTCCACATGGCCTGGGCCGCCGCCATGCGCGCCGCCAGCTGCTCCAGCAGCTCGTCGAGGTTCTTCGGGTCGCCCGGGAACATGTCGCCGAACTGCTCCATGAACTGCTCGAAGGTCGGATCGAGCGGCTCGCCCGCCTCGCGTTGCTCGAGCATCCGGTTGAGGGCGCTCATCGCCTCGCGCATCCGCTGGAGCTGGGCCGGGTCCGGGGAGGACAGGGCCTCGGACATGCCCTCGAAGTAGGTCTGGGCCACCTGCTGGCGCAGCTCCTCCATCAGCTCTTCGAACTTCTGGCGCGCCTCGGTCGACACGAAGTCGTAGGCCTGCAGGCCCTGGACCTTGCCGGCCAGGTCCTTGGGCAACAGGTCGAGGGCCATCCGGCGCTCGGTGGCGACGTCGTCGGTCACCTGCTGGCGCCGTTCGTCCCCCGAGGCCCGGGCCTCCTCCTGGAGGGCCGAGACGGCCTCGCGCTCTTGGTCGATCACCTCGTCGAGCGCCTCGTTGATCCGGCCCAGCTCTCCGCCGGGGTCGCCCTGCTCCAAGAGCTCGGCGCGCCGGCGGCGCATGCGCTCGATGAGCTCGCGCAGCCCCATCATGCGGTCCCCGTTGGGCATCCGCATGCCGCTGCGCAGCACCCGGCGCAGCGCGTCGTTCAGGTCGCCGCCCGCCAGGATGTCGTCGGTCAGCTCGGCCAGCAGGTCCTCGGGATCCAGGTCGCCGAACTCCTGGGACCCATCCCAGGCCATGTAGTCGTAGCGGGCGGTCACCGAACGGCCCTCAGCGCCGCCGCCGGTACAGGGCGCGGCTGCCGGACGCGTCCTTGTTCAGCCGCTTGGTGAGATGGAGCCCCTCCAAGAGGAACTCCAACGCAGCGGCCATGAGCGCCGGCGACTCGCCGGCGTCGGGCCCGGCCAGGGCCCGGGTGGGCGGCTCGAGCTCGGGCAGGTCCGCCAGCACCGCCAGGTAGCTGGTGGCCGGCAGGTCGTCGCCCGTGTGGACCACCACGCCCTCGCCGAACGCGCCGATGACGGTGGCGGGGTCCTGCAGGGTGACGCGGCGGCGGAACACCGACAGCACGGCTGCCGAGGCCAGCTGGGCGACGACCTCGTCCTCCCGGCCCTCCTCCAGCGCCTCGACCTCGATCTTGCCTTGGGTGGAGGGGACGATGGCGCCGAGGTCGCTCACGCGGGGGACGACCACGGGCTCGCCGGCGCGCAGCGCCCGGCGCAGCGCGTTGGCGACGATGGTCTCGTAGTTGGCGATGGTGAGGCGGACGGACACGCCGCTGCGCTGGTTGAGGTGCGGACTGCGCCGGGCCAGCTGGCTCAGCTCGGCGATCACCTCCTCCAGGTACTCGGGCACGGTGACCGGGTGCCCCTCTGGGAGCGTGGCCTCGGCCTTCATGATGGCCACCTCGGTCTTCGTCTCTGTGGGGTAGTGCGTCCGGATCTGAGCGCCGAAGCGGTCCTTCAGCGGCGTGATGATGCGACCGCGGTTGGTGTAGTCCTCCGGGTTAGCCGTGGCCATCAGCATGACGTCGAGCGGCAGGCGCACGCGGTGCCCGCGGATCTGCACGTCTCGCTCCTCGAGGACGTTGAGGAGGCCGACCTGGATGCGCTCGGCCAGGTCCGGCAGCTCGTTGATGGCGAAGACGCCGCGGTTCACGCGCGGCACCAGGCCGTAGTGCAGGGTCAGCTCGTCGGAGAGGTAGCGGCCCTCTGCCACCTTGATCGGGTCGACTTCGCCGATCAGGTCGGCGATCGAGGTGTCGGGGGTGGCCAGCTTCTCGCCGTAGCGATCGGAGCGGTGCACCCAAGAGATAAGCGTCTCGTCGCCCTCGTCGGCCACCTTCAGTCGGGCGTAGCGCGAGGTCGGGTGGTAGGGGTCGTCGTTGATCTCGGAGCCCAGCACAATGGGGAGCCACTCGTCGAGGAGTTCGACCACCGAGCGGATGAGGCGGGTCTTGGCCTGACCGCGCTCGCCCAGCAGGATCACGTCGTGGCCGGCCAATAGCGCGTTCTCGAGCTGGGGGATGACCGTGTCCTCGAACCCGAGCACGCCGTCGATGAGCGGCTCCCCGCTCGTGATGCGCTTCATGGCGTTGCGGCGGAGCTCTTCTGAGACCGGAACCGACTCCCACCCGGAGGCCCGCAGGTCCCCGAGGGTCCGCGGGAGGTCGTGAGGCGGCGCGGGCGGGTGCGCCTGAGGGGCTGCCATGCGCCGATGTTAGGGGTTCTCGGACGGTCCCACGGTGCGGCCGGATTTCGGCGCGCGGTCCCTCCCCGGTCCCCCGGCGCGCCGGCCCGGCAGGAGTGGCGAGTTGTGCCAGCTCGCCACGGTTCTGGAAGGACGAGGCCGACTTACTCAGAGGCTCAGTCAGACGAGCAAGCTGGCAGTCTGGCTGATCCTTTCCGAAGGTGCCTGGGCACAAAGCTGAGCCACCTTGGGTCATCGGGCCCCGCTGACGGCGGTTGAACTGACAGCCCCCGCTGAACGTGGCGCGATTGCAATCGGCAGGTCAAGCGACCGCAACCGATGGGCAAATTTGATCGTTGCGTGGCACCGCTGTCGCCGACCGCGCGCGCGCCGCCATGCATGACCGCACAGGACGGTTTCGGACCCACACAGTTCGACCTCTACGCTCATTGGGTTGACGCGATCGATGGCTCGTCTTCAACGGGGGCCTGGCAATTGGCTTTAGGGCCTTCACCTCGGCTTGGGGGAACAGTGCTGAAAACGATCGACATGGTTTGCATTTACGTTCGGGACTGGAAGACCGCCCTGAATTGGTATCAAGAAAAACTTGGACTTGCTTTGGTTTACGTCGACGACGACCACGAATTCGCGGTCGTTGGACTGCCCGATGGTGGACCAGTGCTTCACATAGTTTGCGATCCGGAACGGCCAGTCGGGGGACGGAACCGCTGCGTGCCCAATATCAGCACAGTGGATTTCGACGCCACCCTTCACGAGCTACGCCAAAACGGCGTCGAGATCCGCTCTATCCAGAATGAAGAGGATGACGACTACCGCCTGGCCACGATTGCCGATCCGGAGGGAAACGAACTGAACATTTACGTGATGGCCTCTGGCTGATCTCGGTGTCCGTCAAGTAGATAGGTTCGTCTGTTCCATTACTTCGAACGTCCATTACTTCGAACGTCCATTACTTCGAACGCCCATTACTTCGAACGCCCCGGCTGCCCATTGGTGGCGATTGACAGCGCCTCACCCGCGCCCGGGGGCGGTCGCCGGACTTTCCGGAACCAGTTGCCAGTCATTGGCTCGGTTCGGTGTTCCTCATTTGCAGAACCCTGGCCGGGCACCCACCCGCACGACACCCATAAGGCATCCACCCTCTCCCTCTTCTCAGTGTGTAAACAATTGTTGCGCGGGTGACGCCCCGGGCTGCGGCTCGCGACCGAGAGGTTGGTAGGCGATGCTGACAACGGCCAACGTCGTAGTTCACCGAACTGGGGTCCGGCCACACCCGAGGAACCGGCCAACCGACCTCGATAGGCAGCGGCGCTCCGGCTGGCAGAGTGGGTTCGGCGCCGTCGTCGGATCGGCCGGTCGAGGCTGATGACGGCCGAGGATCTGTCGGCGTCCGAGCGACCCTCCCGCCCCATATCAGCCAAGCGCCGACCCAAGACCGATGGGACTGGGTCTGAGCCGGCGGTCGCGCTCGGCATGGCGCTCCGTGCCCGCGCTACCGAAATCGCCCAGACGGTTCTGCAAACCTGGGAGACCGGAAAAGGCGAGTTTCACGACGAGAACGAGCGGGTCCGTCGGGACGTGCTGCGTTTCGCGTTGTCCGGCAATGAACAGTTCGCGCACTACCTCATTACCGGAGAGCACCAGACGGCTGCCCAGCTCCGATCCATATCGTCGCCGGGGCGTGCGGCGGCCAACCAGACGGTCTCCCTGAGCGACCTGACCGAGCTGGCCCTTTCATGGCGCGACGCGCATCTCGGGTTCATCCGAAAGGACGGGAAGCGTCTGGGCGTCCCACGCTCGGTCATTACCTTGGCCGAAGTGGCGATGCGTGTCGGAACCGACCGTGCCCTCGTGCAGATGGCCAAGCAGTTCGACCGCCGCCGTGACGAGTTGCACGCCGAACTGGCCGCCGAGCGAGGTCGGCTCGCCCACGAGGCGCTCCACGACTCGCTCACCGGACTTCCCAATCGAGCCTTGGTCCTCGATCAAATCGACCAAATGCTGGCTCGCGCCCGACGGACGAACATACCGGCCGCGGCACTGTTCCTCGACGTCGATGATTTCAAGGACATCAACGACACCTTGGGCCACATCGCTGGTGATCAGCTACTGGCTGGCATCGGAGGCAGGCTCGCCAGCGCCGTTCGGAAAGGGGACTCTGTCGGGCGACTCGGCGGTGACGAGTTCGTCGTGCTGGTCGAGGGCGCCTCGCTGGCCGCCGGTGCCGAGGTCGTGGCGGCGCGTATCCTCGACGTGTTTGCGACTCCGTTCGAGACCTCGGGCAGCGACGCCCCACTCAAGGTAACGGCCAGCATCGGCGTTGCCACTGGCGACCGAGCGTCGCCCGAAGAGCTGCTGCGAGACGCCGACATCGCGCTGTACCGGGCCAAGGCTGCTGGCAAACGGTGCGCTGTGGTCTTTTCCCCCTCGATGCGAATAGCCGTCCAAGACGATCGAAATCTCCAGGTGGATCTGGCCGATGCCCTGGAAGCTGGCCAGTTCTTCTTGCTCTACCAGCCCACCATGGACCTGGCCACGGGCGGTTTGACTGGCGTTGAGGCGCTCTTGCGCTGGCGCCATCCAGAACGCGGGGTTGTGCAACCGGACGAATTCATTCACGCCCTCGAATCGAGCGGCCAGATCGTCCCAGTTGGTCACTGGGTGCTTGAGATGGCATGTCAACAGGGGGCGAGATGGCTTGGCCTAGGCCATCAGATCACGGTCTCGGTCAACATCTCGACTCGACAGCTCGAAAGGGACCGCCTCGTCGATGACGTTCGCAACGCTTTGTCCGCGAGCGGCTTTGATCCCGGCCTCCTGATCTTGGAGCTGACGGAGAGGACTTTGACCAACGACGTTGACGCGACGATCGCTCGACTCAACCGATTGAAGGAAATCGGGGTGCGCCTCGCCATCGACGACTTCGGCACTGGCCATTCGTCGCTCGCCCACCTGCGACAGTTTCCGATCGACGTGCTAAAGATTGACCGGACCTTTGTCTCGGGAATCGCGGATACAAAGCAGGCCGCGGCCCTGGTCCACACACTGATCCAACTGGGCAAGGTTCTCGGACTCGAAACCATTGCCGAGGGGGTTGAGAATGACGATCAGCGATCGTGGCTCCAGGCCGAGAAGGCTGACAGCGGACAGGGGTTCCTCTTTGCTAGGCCACTCGACGTGGAAGCTGTGGATCGTCTCTTGACGGCAACCGACAACGTGGAGGCTCTTGTCCGCGGTGACGTAAACGTTTGACCTGCTGGCCCGACCAGCACGTCGACAACCTCCGGGTTGAGTCGTTGGGCTCTCCGTGGCGCTCACTCGAACGCGTTGACTGAGCGGGCAGAACTGACCGGTCAGCGGCTGATGGCCCCTGACAACCGCCGTTCCCGCCATGCGCCTAGAGGAGCGCGGGTGCATTTGTCTGTTTATCAGCCGTCACAAACCTACTGACCGGCCGCTGATTTCACTTCGGCATGATCCGGAGGCGCACACGGACCCCACCCCCCGGGAGGCTCACCCTGTCAACATCCAGTGGGGCATGCCTTCGTCACTCCGCCAGCCGAAGATGACCTCATCTGGTGTCGAGGCACGCGCAGAACCTCGAGGCGGCACGCTCCCCCGACGTTGCGTACTCTGACGCCAATGGCGGATACAGGCAGGCGCTCGCCGTCGATCATCCGGCGGGACCGAACGCTTGCTCGGCTGCACACGGTGGCGGACGCCCGCCGGCTTGCTCGCCGACGCGTACCGCCAGCGGTGTTCGACTACATCGAGGGTGCGGCCGGCGAAGAGCGCACGCTGGCCGCCAACCGTGAGGCGATCGAGGCCGTGGGTTTCGTGCCGCGGATGGGGGTCACCGCCGGGGTTCCCGGCCCCGACCTAACAACAACCGTGCTCGGCGTGCCCGTGTCGATGCCGCTGCTCGTGAGCCCGGTGGGGTTCACCCGGATGATGGATCCCGCGGGCGATATCGCCGGGGCACGGGCCGCGGGGGCGGCCGGCACGATCTTCACACTCAGCTCCATGTCGGGACACACCATCGAGGAAGTCGCCGCCGCTGCGTCGGGCCCGATTTGGTTCCAGCTCTATTTCCTCGGCGGCCGGCCCGGCGCCGAGCAGCTCGTGGCGCGGGCTCGTGATGCCGGGTACGGCGCGCTCGTGGTGACGATCGATACACAGATACCCGGTAATCGCGAACGCGACCACCGCTACGGGCTGTCGCCCCCGTTAGCCCTGGACCGCAAAACCGTGATGAAGATGGCGCCTCAGGCGGCCACGCATCCGTGGTGGCTGCTTGACGTCGTGCGAGATCGTTTCCACCTGGGGCTTGTGAACGGCACCAGCATCGTCGCTGACGGTGGCACCCTAAGCGAGGGCGAGGCCCTTCTTCGCTGGATATCGGCGCCGCCGCTGTGGGAGGACTTCGCCTGGTTACGCGAGCAGTTCGGCGGTCCGGTGATCTGCAAAGGAATCGTGACCGGCGACGACGCCCGGCGCGCCGTGGACGCCGGGGTGTCGGCGATCATCGTTTCCAACCACGGTGGTCGACAGCTCGACGGAGTCGCCGCCGGGCTGCCGGCGCTCGTCAAGGTGCTCAAGGCCGTGGGCGACCAGGTCGAAGTACTCGTCGACGGTGGGTTCCGCCGGGGTGCCGACGTCGTGCGCGCCGTGGCCCTGGGTGCCCGAGCCACGATGATCGGGCGGCCCTGGGCGTACGGACTGGCCGCGGCCGGCGAGCTCGGCGTGGCCCGCGTGCTGTCGATCATGCGCCAGGACATCGACCGGACGCTCCGACTGGTTGGGGCACCGTCAGTTAACTCGCTCGATCCGACGTTCGTGTCGCCGCCCGAGTGGTAAGCGCAGGGCATGGGCGAGCACGAGCAGTGACGAGCTAAAGAAACTTCCTAGTTTGAGAGTTGTCCCCGCATTTCCATCCAGATAGCGCAGCTCGGTAGCGCAGCTCGGGGCAGGAGATCGAGACCGCGCCCGCCTACTCCCGGGATCGGCGGCGCTTCAGACGGGCGTTCGGATCTCCGCCGATGCCGGCCCAGCACATGCGCCACACATGCTCGGCCACGACCTCCGGCAGCTCGTTGAGCCCGCCGCCGTGCACTGCGTGGGCCATCGTCTGGACGAAGTGCAGGATCAGTGACGCGTCGAGGTCGGGGGCGTCCGTCCTCGCGTGACCCGCTTCGCAGACCGCCACGATGGCGTCGGCAACAAGGACGCGGTAGGGCTCGTAGACGGCCTCAACCGCGTCGGGGAACGTCTCGAGCAGCCGTTGGCGCTCCCGACCCCGCCAACGGGTGATCCGTTGCTCGTGCTCGTTGTAGGTGATGAGAATCGGCTGGGTGACGATGTGCTTCAGGCGCTCGACGGGCGGCTCCGATGGCGCGTCGAGGAACACGGCGGCCTCGTGCATCGATTCCTCGAGCATGGCGAGCAGAAGCTCGTCCTTGCTGCCGAAATACCGGTACAGCGTCTGCAGGGCAACATCGGCGCGCTCGGCCACCTGCTTGACCGTGAAATCGAGAATCTCATATTCCCCCACCAGCTCCCAGGCGGCCTCGATGATGTCGTTCGCGATATCCCGGCCGTTAGTGTCCGCACCTCGAGCCATCCGGGCGGCCGCCCGCAACTCCCACTGCTTGGGCGGGAGCGTCGGCGGACGGCTCCGATCGTCCACGCGACTGGCGTCGCTCAGAGCAGCCTTCCGGGACGACCTCACGCGCCGGTTCGCGATGTCCGGCCGACGGGCGGCGCCTTGAGCTGCTCGGGGAGCTTGGCGGCTAGGCATCAACGGGGATCCTGCCGCGGTCCTGAGGTCCTCTTAGTGTGGCCATACAGACGAGATGACGTTCGGATTGACCTGCCGGGAGATGGGTCGACGAGCCTCGGCGCTTCACAACGTTTGCCTGATGTCCCCCACCATAGGGGAACAGGTGTTGAGCTGCGAACTGCTCGGGACGCCACCGTCGCACACTGAAGGGTCGCTGCCTCCGACCGCCAGCCACGCGCCGCTCGACTCAATCCCAGACCACGTTGATCTCGGTTGGACCACGCTCGTACATGCCAATGATCTCGGGGGCAGGCGCATTCGGATCGAGCCGCAGGTTGGGAAGGCGATCGACCAACGCGCCGATGCCGGTCAGCATCTCCGCTCTCGCCACGTGCATCCCGAGACAGATGTGCGACCCCCCACCGAACCCGAGCGAGGTCCGCAACGGCCGCGTCATGTCGTATTCGTCGGGCCCCTCCCACCGAACGGGATCACGGTTCGCCGCCCCGATGGAGATGTGGATCACGGCACCGCCGGGGACCTCCACGCCCGCCAACGTCGTGTCGTCGACCACCCACCGGCTGAACATGGGATCAGTTGGACACCATCGAACGGACTCCTCGATCGCCGCGCGCAGTTTCGACCGGTCCTCGCGGATCGCGTCAAGCGCTCCGGGGGTCGTCAGCAGTGCCGTCAGGGTGATGCCCATCTGCTTCCAGGTGGTACCGGAGCCGGCAGCCAGGAGCAGATGGGAGAACGACAGGATCTCCTCGTCGCTGAGGCGTTGTGTCGTTCCGTCCTCGGCCTTCAGCTCCGCCTGGCAGAGCACGGTGATGAGGTCATCCTGGGGCTCTTTGCGACGGGCCGCGATGACCGGGACCAGGTAGCGGGCGAGCTGCGCCACCGCCTCGACGCCCTGGAGCGAGGCCCGGACGTCCAGCGCCTGATCGACCGACAAACCGAAGCTGCCGGTGATCGTCAGGACGGGGATCGCGGCATCGAAGTCGACGTTGAGCTCTGCTCGCCCCTCCGCCTCGAACCCGTCGATCAGTCCGTGAACCGTGTGGTGAATCCAGTTCTCGATCCACCACTTCGCCTTGTTCGGGACGAAGGACGGCTGGACGAGCGAGCGGTAGCGCCGGTGCTGGTCTCCATCCATGCCCAGCATGGAGGAGGCGATGCCGACGCCGCCTTTTTCGACATCGGGGGGGGAGGATTGAAACCGGCTGTCGTCGCGGTACACCTCGTCGCACAGTGCGAATGAGAACACCGAGAAGTGTTCTCGATCGGGCTCCGGCAACCCGTGGAAGCCCATCGGGCCCTCGGCACCGATTAACTCGTGCACCGTGCCCTCATGGATTGGACCCGTCTCACGCAAGCGGTGGAGCATCGGGTAGGGATCGTCGGTATAGACGCCGTACGATCCGTGCCCGCGGCGGCGGAGATCGAAGAGGTCGCGGATGCGCTCACGATCAAGGTTGCCGGGCTCGCTCACTCTCGTCCTCCTTCAATGCGGGTTGCCCTGCGAGTCGAGATAGTCCTCGACTACTACCTGCTCTCGAATCAGTCGGTCGTATGCAGCGGCGTCGAGCCCGAGGATCTCCCTCATCACGTATTCGTTGTCCTCTCCGAGCGCCGGGGCCCCCCGCTCCCACGCCATCGGAATGCCCCTGAAGGGGTGCCCGAGGTGGTGGAACGATCCGACGTCCCGGCTTGCGAGCGGCCGGATCCACTCGCGGGACACGACCTGAGGATCGGACGCGAACGAGCCCTCGTCGAGCACCGGTGCCGCCGCGATGCCAGCCGCCTGCAGTTGGTGGAAGGCATCGAGAACTGACAGCTTCGACGCCCACTGGGTGATCGCCTCGTCCAGCTGGTCGTGCGCGCGCAGGCGCCCCACTGCGCTCTCCAGGCGAGCGTCCTTCGCTAGGTCGGCGCGACCAATGACCCCGGTGAACGCCTTCCAGGACTCGTCATCGACGACGGTCAGGGCGATCATCCGGTCGTCGGCGCACGGATACAGCCCCTGCGGGGCGCGGTGCTGGTCCCGGTTGCCGTGGCGAACAGGCTCCTCGCCGAGTTGCAGGTTGACGAACACGTCACCAAGCTGAGCGAGGACGTTCTCACTCTGCGCCAGCTCAATGACCTGCCCCCGTCCCGTCGCGGCCCGGTAGTGCAGCGCGGCAAGCACGGCAAAGGCGCCCGCCGGACCCGTCGCAGCGTCCATGTACTGGGTCGTGGGCGTCTCGAACAGCCCGGTACCGGCGTGCCCGCACAGCGAAGCGAGGCCGGTCAAGCCGTCGAATTGGCCGCCGAATCCCGTGTAGTGGGCCCAGTCGCCGGTCAAACCGGCCGGCGGGAGACGCAGCACAATCAGGCGCGGGTTGACCGTTAAGAGCTCCGTTTCGTGGATCCCCAGTTGGTGCAGGGTCGTCATCTTGAGGTTCTCGACGAAGACGTCGCTCACCGCGACCAGCCGCATGAACAGCTCCCGCTGCTCAGGATGACGAACATCGAGCGTGCAGGACCTCTTGCCCCGGTTGACCGAGTTGTACATCGAATGCCGGTTGTACGGACGGTCGACTCGGCCTTCAGCGAGCGGACCGTACCCACCGACCAACACCGAGAGCAGCATCGCCGGGTCCGGGCGGGGCTGGAGGCCGCGGGTCGTCGGCGGGAAGACCTCGGGGCTCTCGACCCGGATCACCTCGGCACCGAGGTCAGCGAGGTGCAGGGTGAGGAGCGGGCCCGACCAGACGGTCGTCAGGTCGAGGACGCGCAGTCCTCGTAAGGGTGGGACATCAGGGTCACGGGCGACTGCTGCCGGTGCTGGCTCCGGCCTCTCGACAGGATCCGACCGGAACTCCGACTGCCCGAGGTTCGGGGCGGAATGTCGAAGCCTCCAGCCTCCTTCGGCGTGCCGGTACGGGGCGCCCGGCAGGAGGACCGGTCCTATCTCTGGGTCAACACAATGGACCCAGAAGCCGCGCTGGTGGAGGTGGTCGGCCGTCAGCAACTCCTCGGCCTTGTGGACCGGCGCGACAGGCCACCCCAGCGACTGCCCGGCTTCGGTGATCTGTTGCCGGGTCCGACTCAGCAACCACGGATAGAGAACGCCGTCGAGGATCTCTTTGGTCTCTGGACGAGCGAAGGCGTCCGGACGGGAGAAGGCTTCCGTCAGTTCCGGACTGTCGAGAACTGTCAGCATCTCCTTGAGCTGCTGGGTCGTCATCATCAGCGCCACGTATCCGTCGGCGCACGGATGGACCCCATTAGGGAGAAGGATCGAGCTGCTGTCGAGCCCCCTTGGGGCCATGTCCTCCCGGCCGCGGTATTCCCACCCGAGGTGAAGCGCGATCCTCGTCGGATTCGCGGCGAGTGCCTCTACCGCCGCGCAATCAACGAAGGCACCCACGCCTGTCGCCCGAGCGCGGAGGATCGCCGCCAGCGCACCGGTGGCCGCGGTGTGACCCACTGTGCACTCCCCGATCGACATGGGGAGGCGTACCGGGCCATGCCGGTCCCGGAGGAGCGCTCCCGCGAACGCCTGCGCGACGAGGTCGGACCAGGTGTAATCCGTGTACGGCCCTGTGGCACCAAAGCCTGAGATCGCCAGGACGCACGTCGGCTTGTGCCGGTTGAGGATCTCCTCGCGGTCGATATCCCAGTGCCGGAGCTCGGCGGTACCCGGCGTCTCGATCACGAGATCCGCGTCGTCAAGCAGATCCCACATCATCGGGGCCGCGACCGGGGCCATCTCGATCACGATGCTGCGCTTGTTCGTGTTGAGATGCGTGAACTTGCCCGCATCCGCTCGGAGCGGGTCGGCTGTCGGCGGCTCCACCTTGACCACGTCGGCACCGAGATCCGCATACACCTTGCCGCACCAGCTCGCCGCGACGCCGCGGCCGACCTCGACGACCCGGACATCGCTCAAGACTTGACGCATGACAACTCTCCGTGACCCTTCGGCGTCGGTATTTCGGGCCTCAGTGACCCAAACTGGTCGGCGTCATTACTCCGCTGCCCCGGCTAGCCGGAGTGAGAGCCTTAGGGTCGGCGTGCGAGGTGGCTCGACCCACCGCCGCACCCCAGTTCGACCGATGACGGGTGGAGAAGTCGACGTTGTTCGGCCCGGCGCTCCTGGGCCATCAGACGAGCCGGTACAGAGTGGCTGCGTTCTCCCAGAGGATCTTCCGCTTGTCGGCCTCGCCGAACTCTGTGAACCATTCGTCGGTCAATGCTTTGGAATTCGGCCAGGTCGTCTCGGAGTGCGGGTAATCGCTCGCCCACATGATGTTGTCGATACCGATGTGGCACCGCTCGCGGAGGCCGACTGGGTCCTCCATGAACGTCGCGTAGACCTGGCGCTGGAAGTAGTGGCTTGGCGGCTCCTTCAGCTCGCTCTTCGTCCAGTGTCGGTGCTTATCCCACAGGTGGTCGGAGTAGGACTGGAAGAAGGAGATCCAGCCAATCTGACCTTCGACTGCGACGAACTTGAGGTCGGGATGCCGCTGCAACACCAAGCCGTGAATCAGCTCGGAAAGTGACTCGGCCATCGTCAGCTTGCTCATCACAAGCCCAGTCATGAAACGGGGAGCACTCTCGTAGATGCTGGCCTGAGGCGTGCCGGGGCGGCGGCCCCCGACGTGCAACCCGACTGGGAATCCGGCGTCGCGGAACGCCTCCCACATCACTTCCCACTTGGTGTCGCCATAGTCACCCTCCGGCGGGAAGAGCGGGATGTAGCCACTGACAAGGCCGGGCTGCGACGACGCGAACCTGATCTCCTCGGCAGCCCGTTCAGCGGTGTCGATGGGGATCGCGGCCACCCCGAGGAGCCGTCCGGGCGCCTCCGAAGCGTAATCCGAGAGCCATCGGTTGTAACCACGCACGCTGTTCAGGCGGAGCTCCCGGTCCTTCGACGCGAGCGGACCCCCGACATAGAGCACCTCAGCATCGACGCCATCGACGTCCATGTCCTTCACCCGCTCCACCGGATCCCAAGCTCCGGCCCGCTGCTCCTCGAGCTTCCGTACGTTGAGCTTGAACTCCTCGGGCTTCTTCCCGGCAAGGTTGTCGAGGGTCATGATCGGGGCCCGCTGCCCCTCAAAGACTCGAAAGTCACCCTCCTCGGTTTGCTCGATCCGCGGCGCGCGGTCACGAAACTGCGGATCGAGATAGGTCTGCCACGCGTCAACTGGCATCGAGACATGTGAGTCGGATGAAATGAGGCGGTAGTCAGTCATTGGCCCTTTCTTGCCTTTCACGCGCTTTCCGGTCAGACCGTGTCGCCCTGCGGCTCGAGTAGCCGTCGCTGTGAGCCAGGGTAGATCATGGTTCTACTGGCTGTCGAGGGTCGCCGCCGCACACGTTCCACAGCTCCGGGCGGGCCTTCGGGCAACGGCTCCGACACGCCGCCAGCTGCCGAAAGCGCCGTGGCCGGGGCCAATCCCCACGGTCAACCGGGCATCCGAGACCGCCGCCCGACCGCTGGACCTGGGTCGATGCCGGCCGCTTCCCAAATGGGGCGCCGTGGGTAAGCAGCGACTCCGGTGATATTGCGGGCGCGATCGGATGCCAGAAACGCGACCGCAGTGGGGCAGTACTCCGGGGTGCCGGCTGCCGTAGCGCTACTAACGCACGGGGCCCGATGGCGGTTCGATCGCGGTCTCAGGTGCTCAGCGCGCCGCGCTGCGGCTCACCTGTCTGGTTCGTCACTCAGGGGAGTGGATGACCTTGATCGCGCCGGTCGGGCACCCGGCGGCGGCGGCTTCGATCAGATCGAGAGGATCACCGGCCGGGTCAATCACTATCGATTTCGTCTCGTCATCAATGTCGAACGTGGCCGAGGCATATACCGCACACACCCCGGACCCCATGCAAGCGTTCCGATCGATCTCTATCCGGTACGGCAAGCGGTCCCCCCGTCAGGTGATGATGCCGGCTTGCTTCAGTGCCGCAATGTCGTCCCACTCGTAGCCGAGATCGAGCAGGACCTGTTCGGTATGTTCGGCGTGCTCGGGCCCGCGGCAGAGGGTCGCCGGCCGCTCGTCGAATTGAACCGCGCCCGTAGGCAGTCGAAAGTTGCCTGCCTCGTGCTCGACTTCGGCGATATATCCGTTCGCGACCACCTGGGGATCCTCGATCAGTTCGGGAACCCGGGCATAGGGAGCCCAAGGGAAGCGGGACCCGAGGAATGCATCCCGCCATTCGGCGAGCGTCTTCGATTTGAACAGTCGCTCAAGGATGTCGACCATGTCAGCGGGGTGTTCGAGGATCGCCTTGCCGGTCGCAAATACCGGATCAGTCAGGAGGTCCTCGCGTCCGATCGCTCGGGCCAGGTCCGGCCAGTGTCGGTCGGGCTGAAGCAAGAGCAGGCTGAGATACCGACCGTCCTTCGTCTCATAGGTGTTGGTCAGCGGATTGAGGGACATGCGAGCAGCCTGCCCGGCCACGGGTGCGGCGGCCCAGTTGCCCTGGAGGCCCGAGAGTACGTCTGACGCGAGGGTCCATATCGCGGTGCTCAAGAGCGACACATCGACGACTGACGGCTCACCGGTGCGCTCGCGTCGGAACAATGCACTCGCCACACCGAAGGCGAGGTTGGTGGCGCCGGTGCGGTCCCCAAATCCTCCGCGCTGACCGATGGGTCGCTCCAGCGACGGCGGAGTGAGGGTTGCACCCAGGCCACCGCGTGCCCAGAAGGCGGTAGCGTCATAGGCCGGCAAATCGGCGTCAGATCCTCGCAGACCATGTCCGTGTCCCCGCGCGTAGATGATTCGAGGGTTGACGGCCCGGAGATCTTCGACGTCCAGCCGCCAACTCCTGAGCGTCGCTGGCAGGAAGTTGGTGAGAAACACGTCGGCCGATGCGACGAGCTTCAGCAGCAGGTCCCGGCCGGTCGGCGTGGAGACATCGAGCCCAACGCTTCGCTTACCACGGTTGTGCATCTCCATGTTCTGGTTGATACCGGTCGACGATGTCCTGATGATCCCCTGACTGACGAGAGCCCGGTAACCGTCCCCCAGGACCGGGTGCTCGATCTTGATGACGTCAGCGCCCCAGTCGGCGAGGAGCGCTCCCGCCGCTGGAACGAAGACGAACTGCGCCAATTCGATGACGCGAACGCCTCCGAAGACGTCGACCGAAGGTTCCGAGGGCGTCATGAGGGGTTGCCGACGCTCAGATGCTTCACCTGTTGCAGCGATCGGAACCCCTCGATCCCCCGCTCCCGGCCGATACCGCTCTGCTTGTATCCACCTGAGGACGCAAAAGCACCCGAATAGCCCCCGTTGACGCTGACCGCGCCGGCACGGATGCGCTCGGCGACGTTCACTGCCGTGGCCAGGTCGTTCCCATGGACCTGGCCCGCTAACCCGTACACCGTGTCGTTTGCGATCTCGACCGCGTGATCGAGGTCTCGGTACCCGAGCACGCAGATGACGGGGCCGAAGATCTCGTCCTGGGCCGCCGGGTTCGAGTTGTCGGGGACGTCGAGGATGGTGGGCTCGAAGTAGTAGCCCTTCTCTCTGCCCTCCGGCCGCTTGCCGCCGGCGGCGACGGTCGCGCCCGCCTCGACCGCGGCGGCGACGTAGCGCTCGTTGCGCTCCCGAGCCTGGGCGTTGATCAGGGGCCCGATGATCGTGCTCGGATCGGTCGGTTCGCCCAGCTTGAGGAATCCGGCCATGCCGGCGGCTTTCTCGACCACCTCGGCCTTCCGGTCTTCCGGCACCACCATGCGGGTGGGCGCCACGCACGCCTGCCCGGCATGGGCGGCGAACACACCGCTGCAGCCCATCGCGGCGCGCTCGACGGCATCGGGCAGGTACAGCTGCACCGACTTGCCTCCGAGCTCCAGGATGACCCGCTTCACGGTGCTGGCCGCCTGGGACATGATCGCCTTCCCGACCGCCGTGGAGCCGGTGAAGCTCACGCAATCGACGCTCGGATGCGAGGTCAGGAGTTCCGCGCCGCTGGCGCCGCCCTCGACCACCACGTTGAGCACACCGGCGGGCAACCCCGCCGCCTCCGCCGCCTCCCCGATCATGAGCGTGGCGATCGGAGTGAGGGGACTCGGCCGGAGGATCACGGTGCTCCCGGTCAGCAGCGCCGGCACGAACTTCCAGATCGTCGTCTGGATCGGGAAGTTGTACGCGGTGATGGCGGTGACCACCCCGATCGGCTCCCAGCGCATGATGCTCGCCGCAACCCGGTTTCCGGCGATCACGTCCCGGAAGGGACGAGGGGTGTGCTCGGTCTCAGGCAACGTCAGGTAGAGCTCGCACGCGGCGCGGAGGTGATCGAGCGGCATGTCGACCTGCGCGCCCAGGATCGTCTGCGGGGCCCCCGCCTCTGCGGTGAGGGTCGCCCGGAGCTCCTCGGTGCGGCCGCGGAGATATTCGCCGATCGCGAGCACCTTCTCGACCCGCTCCTCACGCCGCAGCCCGCTCCAGATCCCGCTGTCGAAAGCACGCCGCGCGGAGAGGACGGCGTCTTCCATCTGGGGCACCGTCAGCGTCTCGACGTCGGCGATCGTCTCCTCCGTGGCCGGGTTCTCGACCGCGAGAGGAGCCCCCTGTCCCTGGACGAACCGTCCGTTGACGTAGGACTTGCGGATGTCGGCGATCTTGGTCGTCATGAGTCTCCTCAGTGGTGGCCTCAGTCGAAGTGGACGGGGATGCCATTCGGGCCGCGATGTTCGAGGCCGATGATTCGCACGTCCGGCGCGTCCGGGGCGAGGCGCAGGTGGGCGAGGCGGTCGAGGACGGCGTTCATGGCCACCCACATCTCGGCGCGCGCGACGTGCATGCCCAGACAGATGTGCGGACCGCCGGCGAAGCCGAGATTGGGCTTCGGGCTGCGGTGCGGGTCGAAACGCTCCGGCTCGTCCCAGCGTGCCGGATCACGGTTGGCGGCCCCAAGATTCATCTCAACGACGCTGCCGGCGGGGATTTCCACATCGAACAGCGTGACGTTCCGGGTCACCAGCCGCCGGAAGATCGGATCGGTCGGCTCCCAGCGGACCGCCTCGTCGATGGCTCGGCGCAGGAGCTCACGGTCTTCGCGGACCTCATCGAGCAGATCGGGGTTCTGAAGAAGGGCCAGAAGCAAGATCCCGAGCTGGCGCCAGGTCGTACCGGATCCTGCGGTGAGGATGAGCCTCGAGAACCCGTAGATCTCCTCGTCGGTCAGCAGATGGCGCTCCCCGTCCTCTTCGATTTCGGTCTGCAAAAGGGTGGTGATGAGGTCGTCCTGGGGCTCGGCCCGGCGTGCCTCGATGACGCTCTTGAGCATGGCGGTGGTGCGCTCGTAGCGCTGCATCAGGAGGTTCTCGTCGACCTGCTCCCGTCGTGCCATGCCGCCACCTTCGGCCCCCTCCCGGAAGTCGAGCGCTTCCTCGCGCGAGAGACCGAAGCTGGACGTGATCGTTTGCAGCGGAATTCGGGAGCAAAGCTCAGCGTTGAGCTCGGCCCGCCCGTGGTGCTCGAAAGCGGAGAGCGCCTCGTCGACGAGCGAGGCGATCCAGCGGTCGATCCACCACTGCGCTCGCTTGGGTGAAAACGCGGGCTGGACGAGCGCTCGATACCGGCGGTGCTCCTCCCCGACCATCTCGAGGATGCTCCGGCCGAACATCCGGGTCGTGAAGCCGGAGTAGAAGGTTGAGGAGAAGGTCTCGTTCTCCCGGAGGACAAGGTCGTTCGCCTCGTACGAGAAGGCCGAGAAGACCGGTGCATCGGGGCGCAGACTGAGACCGCCGGCCGGGTACCCGAGAAGCTGGCGGATCGAGCCGCGGTGGACCGGCGCCTGCGCCCGAAGCTCGGCGAACGCCGGGTACGGGTCCTCCACCAGGATGCCGCCGTCGGTCGCCATGACGTGGCGCTCGACGTCGTAGAGCTCCTTGTAGCGCTCCGCTTCAGTTGCTGGCGCCACTGCCCCTCCTCGAGACTGCCGTTTCACCAGGATGGTAGACCAACGTTCTACTTGAGGCGAGCACGACGGCTCATGCCACCAACGCTGGCGGATCCCGGCTCGAGCGAGCCACCGAGCACCCTGTTCGGATCGGGCGACCGGGGATTCTCCCCCTTGATCACACATCCGCCCCCCAATGGGACAGCACGCCGCCGCCGCGGGAACGAAGGCCCACATGGTGACGTCGATGACCCGGATCCGCTCAGCGGCCCCGTCACGAGTCGAGGCTCGGGATCACGCCCGTTCGAAGACCGGGAGTCGAAAGGCGCCGCCGGCGTCCTCGCAGTCGATGAAGGTGACCCGCACCAGCATCCCGAAGGAGATGTCGTCGTAGTCGAAACCGACCGGGTTGCTGATGAAGAGGGGGCCTTCGGCGAGTTCGACGAGGATCGTCGTCCACGGCACCTCGAGTTCGCTGTAGTAGGAGCGTTGGAATGTGCACCAGCTCACGATCCGGCCGCTCCCGCTCGTCGCCTGCCAGGAGAGCTCCTTGCTACCGCACTTCTCACAATTGGACGCGGGCGGCCACGAGAGATGGCCGCAGACGTCACAGCGTTGGAGGCGGAGCTCGCCCCTGTCGCACCACGCCCAGAAGTCGTCGTGCGCCGGTCCGCGGACCCGGTTCGGCCGCCTCTCCGCCACCGTCACCGCGCCCGTGTGAACACGATCGGGTGTGCCGAGTCGGTGGTCGCGAAGGAGAACAGCGACACCTCCGCGTCCTCAATCTGCCGCTCGCCGGCCTCGTGGCGCAGCTGGCGGACCACCTCGGCGATGAGGTTCCACCCCTGGAGATAGGACTCCGAGAGCATGCCTCCGCCTGTGTTGGTGGGAATGGTGCCCCCGAGAGCGGTGTGGCCAGCCTTCCAGAACTCGAGCCCGTGGCCCGGCTCGGCGAACCCGTAGCCCTCCAACTGGTTCACCAGATGGATCGTCGAGGCGTCATAACCCTCGAAGTGGTCGACGTCGGTAACCGTGAGCCCGGCCATCCCAAGTGCCTGGGCACCTGCGGAGGCCAATTGCGGGCGAAGGCGCTCCCTCACCATCTCGTGCATCTTCGAGTCCTGCACGTAGGAATTCCCCCACCCGGCCACGAGAACGGGGTGATGCCGACGTTCGTCGGCGCGGTCGCGGTTGGTCAGGATCACGCAGACGGCCCCGTCGTTGACCAGGCACAGGTCGAGCACCCGCATCGGACGAACGATGTAGCGACTGGCGAGGTAGTCGTCGATGGTCATCGGTGTCCGCATGATCGCGTTCTCGTTGCGCGCGGCGTGAGAGCGAACGGTCACCGCTACTTCGCCGAGATCGGCCTCGGTGGCGCCATAGGTGGCGGCGTAGTACGTGAACATGAAGGCCCAGTGGGCGGCCTGGGAGCTCCATCCCCAGGGGTGGTAGTAGTAGTAGGAGTCTCGGCCTGAGCCGCTGTAGGTCTGCCCGCCGTAGTTCCGCCCGGTCGCTCGGGACGGCAGGGAGTGGACGATGGCCATGGTCTGGCACGCCCCCGCCGCCAGGGCCTCCAGCGCGCCCAGGAACGGCATCATGCCTCCCCCCCGCATCACGTAGCGGGCCTCGATGCCAAGCATCTTGGCGAAGGACGCCGGCTCGGGGCCTCCGTAGGTGAACGAGGCGCACAGGCCGTCGACGTCCCGGCGTGTGAGCCCGCTGTCGGAGAGCGCCCGTTCGAAGGCCCGGCGGCCCAGTGTCTCGGCGTTGGGCGCCACGTACTCGGGTCCTCCCGCCCGAGCGGCGCGGTAGTCGTCGCCGAAGTCCGTTTCGCCCACACCGACCACCGCGTACGCGCCAGCCACCTCCGGACCGAGCGAAGACGTCATGGTCGAGGCGCTCGTCACTTCGGTCGGTTCGAAACTGGGTCGGTGCGCATTGGGCGATCGCCACCGACATCGTGCGACGGGCAGCCGCAGCGCCTACGCCCGATGCCAACGCACGGCGACGGGACGCGAACCCCCTCAGCCATCTCGACAGATCGGGAGGGATGTCGGGATGGTTCGCCGGACCCGACCGGAGCACCGAGATCGTCCGAAGGCCGGAGCCACAATCTTGCCCGCGTTCATCGCGGCATCCTCGCGCATGAGATCATGTCCGCACCACAGCCGTCGAGGCCACCCACGACACGCTGAGGGCGTCCCTGCGCCGTCGGAGAGGGGAACGGCGTGCGGCCACTCCGACGGCTGGTCGACGTACTCGGTCCGGCAAAAGGTGTGGCCGCTTGACAACTTAGGGGCGTGCGATGTCTAGCCGAGACCGCTGCCGGCAGCGACGTGTTTGCGCACGGCCGGCATCACCTCGCCGAGGAGGACATCGAGGACCGGCTGCGGGTCGCCGCCGAATGTCGCCAGGTTGAAGACGAAGTGCCGGGCCCCGGCGTCGTAGTATTCCATGAGCTTCTCGGTGACTTCCGCCGCCGTCCCAGCGGCCGCCACGCTGTCGACCATCTTCCGGAAGTCCTGGTCGTAAGTGCTGCCCATCGTCTGCGCCGCCGCCTCCCTGGCGGCGTTGCCGTCGCGGTCGATGTTGACGAACACCCACACGAGCCACTGGAACCCGGCGAGCTCGCGGCCCTCCTCGGCGGCGATCTGCTCGATCGTCCTCACCGACGTCGCATAGCGGCGAGGCGAATACATGTAGGGGAACCACCCGTCACCGAGCGTCGCCGCTCGCCGCATCGCCGGCTCCTTCCGGCCAGCCACGACGATCGGCGGCCCGGGGGCCTGCACCGGAGCTGGGTGGATCCGGACGTCCTCGACGTGGTAGTAGCGGCCGCGGTGGGTCACCGGCTCCGCCGTCCAGAACCGGCGGAGCAGCGGGATGGCCTCGTTCGTCCGTCGGCCGCGCTCTTCAATCGGCACCTGCATCGCCCTGAACTCCTGGGGGTACTCGCCGCCGATCCCGACGCCGAGGACGACGCGCCCGCCGCAGACGTTGTCGAGGTCGGCCACCTGCTTGGCGATGAGGGCGGGCGGATAGAGCGGCAACAGGAGGATGGAGGTCCCCACCGTCACCCGCTCGGTCAGCGCTGCCAGACGGGCGAGGTTCATCATGACCTCGGGGCTCGGGTTCCGCGACGCGATGTGGCCACCAATCCAGAGCGAGTCGATGGGCCGTTCCTCGAGCCGCTGTACCTGAGCGGCACTTCCCCCCCCCACGAGGCCGACCTTGATCTCGCTGGCGGTCATATGAGCACCTCGCTCAGCACCTCGCCGACCTCGAGAACACGCCACCCCGCGAGCGCACCGGCCCCGCTCCTGCCATCAGCCTCCCCCTTGGCGTCGATCCGCGCGTCGTGAACGTCGTTCTACTCGACGCGAGCGCGGAGCTCGCGCCCAGCCGCAGTGACCCGTCGGTTCGCCCGGATCACCGGAGGACCGTCTAGTCTCCGACGACGACCACATGCTGAAGGCGTCGACCGTCTCGACGTCCCGGGTGGCGACCAAAGGCCGGGGGTAGGCGCCGCACATGGAGAGTCTCGACGGGACCGAGTTCTGGGTCTACGACCAGAAGTTGAGCGGCCACCTCTTTGGGTGCTTCAGAGACGAAGCGCACGGCATCGCCAGCCTCGACGGGATCGACGAGGACAACGTCCTGGTCCGGACTGACTACCCGGACTCGGACTCGACGTGCCCCAGCTGGCTCGAGGTCGCGCGGCGCCGCATCCGCCACCTAGATCCCGAGTTCCAAGACGAGCTCCTCCGCCGGAACGCTGACCGGCTCTACTGCTTCACGCCGGCGGAGACGCCGGCGCCCGTGCCCGCCTGACGATGGGCGTCGTCACCGTCCCAACCTCGCGTAAGACCCTCCTCGACCCCGACTGGTTGACGGGAGCACTGACCGACCTCGGCGACGGCGAGGAGATCATCGGCGTGGAAGCGGTTGGCACGTCCAAGACCCTGGCGGAGAAGCTTCGCTTCCTTGTCGACGTGCGACTGCCGAGTGGGGTCGTCGAGGCCCGTGCCTACTGCGCCAAGGCGCACCTCGACGGGTCGCCTGGCGGCGACATCGTTCCCGAGGCGCTCTTCTATCGCGACCTGGCACCACAGCTCGACGTCCGGGTCCCGAAGGTCAGCTGCGCCGCCGTCGACGGCGCCGGGCAGGCCATCATCGTCATGGAGGACGTGGTCGCCAACGGTGGCCGGTTCCTGAGCGCCCACACGCCGTACGACCTCGAGACCACACGCGAGACCCTCGACCAGCTCGCACGGCTGCATGCTGCGACCTGGGGCGCGGCCGTTGCCGAGCAGCATGGTTGGCTCGTCCCGCGCGTTGCGGCGATGGGCGCCCGTTTTCGGACCGAGCAGCTCCAGGAGCTGCTCGACGACGGCCGCGGGCCCGACGTCGCACCGGAGCTCCGGGACGCCGGAAACCTCCTCGAGGCGATGAAGCGCCAGGGAGCCCACGAGGTCACGTGCGTGCTGCACGGCGACCCCCACTCGGGGAACTCGTACCTCGACGGCAGCGGGCGCCCGTGCTGGCTCGACTGGCAGGTCGTGCAGCTGGGGCACTGGTCGACCGACGTGAGCTACCACCTGGCGACCGCCCTCGACGTCGACGACCGGCGGGCTCACGAGGCCGAGCTGCTGCTGCACTACCTGCGTCGGCTGGACCACCACGGCGGACCGGCGCTGGACTGGGACGAGGCGTGGGAGCAGTACGCAGTCGGGTTCACGTACGGCTACTTCTTGTGGGTGATCACCCGGATCAGCTCCCGGGCCGTCGTCCTCGTTCATATCCCGCGCCTGGCGGCCGCGCTCGCCGACCACCAAACGTATCGCCGGCTGGGGGTGCTGTGAGAAGCACAGTCCGTCCGTTGCTCGAATCAAAGGCCGTTACCCACCGCTGATCACCTAGACCTCTGTACCCGTTCGTAAGCCGGGGCCGCGTTGAGCGCTATGCGACCAGAACGGGCGTTCTCGGCCTGACGGCCGACTTAATCAAGTAGCCCGCCGCGACGTTCGCTGTCACGGCGGTGATCGCCACCCAAAGCCACCACAGGTGGCGCACGGTCACAACCAGGACAATGAAGGTGCCGAAGTAGATCGAACTCGTGATCTTGAGCCACGTGTAAAGCGTTGGTGTAGCGGTGCGGACCCGATCGAGAACCGAACGAAACTGTCGTGCCTGCATCGTGAGAACACCTTCTGGGAATCTGATCAGTGCTATGGCACCCAAGCCGAACGCAGCTGCAGTGAAGTTGTCGAAGAACTTTGGTAGGTAGACCTGCGAGATTCCGAGAATCACAGTCAGACTCAACCCCGCGAAAAGGGCCGATCCGTTCGACCGAAGACCTTGGGTGACCAAGATGACAAGCCAGACTTCGGCCCCAAGGGTCGAATAGTTTCCGGTGTTCGCCACTCCGAGGGTAATCGCCAAGATGCCGCCGCCGATGCCAGCGACGAACGCTGCCAACCCGGCGGTTAAGAGCTTCATCTGGACGACGCTGATGCCAATGGACCTGGAGGCGACGGTGCTCGATCGGATGGCGGCCAGTCCGAGCCCCGTCGTGGAACGGCGGAAATTCACGGTCACCAGTGCGACCACTGCGAAGGCTCCAATGGCCAGGTAAACCAGAGCACGGTCGCCCGCCGCAAACTGCGGAGGAGTCACGTTTATGCCGACCCCGTTGTTACTGAACAAAGCTCGGTTCCAGACCACGTTCTCCACGAGCAGGCCAAAGGTGAGCGTGACCAGCGCGACGTACAGGTCACCCAATCGGATGGTGAACCATCCGATAATGAGGCCGAAGGGAATTGCAACGAAGCCACCGATGAGCACCCCGAGGAGGATCGGCACCCCGTCGTGGACCGCGAGCAACGCCGCCGTCATTCCACCGGCGCCGGCAAATGTCGCCTGACAGAGCCAGATCATTCCGCCCTCGCCGGTCACCAGGCTGAAGGACGTGAAGAGGATCGCGTACGCGACCCCCTCGGCCAGGAGCCCGATCCAGAGGCCGTGTAGAAGAAGCGGCAATCCGAGGAGGCATGCGAACGCAAAGACCGACGGACGCCAACTGAGTCTGTCGGCGCCCGACCCACTGCCAGCCTGAACCGATTGACTGTCATGGGGCCTTATCGCTCGATCAAGCGTTCCGCCCACGCCGGTGACTTCAGCCACTGACCCCTGTCGAACGATGAAATAAGCAAGGAAGCCCACCATCGTCAAGAACGGGATCGCATACAGAAGGTCAGCGGTGTAGACACTGGCCGGAGGCAGGCCGTACTGCACTAGCGCGCTCGCCACTCCCATTCCTAGTCCGACGCCGGCGGCGATGGGGAGGCTGCGCAGCTTGCCGGCGAGCACCGCAGCGAAGGCTGCCACCATGAGCAGCGACATCTGGCCGGGGTCAAGCCCATTGATCGGTGCTACGAGGACACCGACCAGCCCGGCAAGGGTGCAGCTCACTGCCCATACCGCAGTGGACATCCGCCCGGGGTTGGTTCCCGAAAGGGCCGTCATGGCCGGGGAATCCACGAGGGCGCGAATCTGCAGTCCAACGTCGGTATATCGCAAGATGATGAACCCGCTCACCAAGAGAACGACGACGACGACATAAACGATGAGTTGATCAAGGGTGATAGGAACGCCGAGGAAGTTGAACACTCGCACTGGCTGAGGAGCCAGGCCCGGAGCCTGCAGGATCGTCTGATTTCCGAAGATCACAGTGTCTGTCGCCGGCAGGGCGACCGACACACCAATCGTCGCCAAAACCTTCACGAGGGTCGAACAGACGCGAAGGTGTCGGAACACGACGGCATAGAGAAGGAGACCCAAGGCCGGCCCGAGTCCGAGGATCGTCAGCAGGGCAGCGGGAACGATCGACCACGAGTGTTCAGTGTTGAGGAAATAGTAAAATCGGGCCACCGTGAACGCGATGGCTCCGAAGGCGAAGTTGAGCACGCCGGCGGACTGGTAGGTCACCACCAATCCGGTGGCTGCGATGGCGTAGATACCGCCCAGTACCAGCCCCGCAACCAAATACTGAAGCACTGCCCCTCCGCCTCAGCCCAGGCACACCGGCCACTGCCAGAACCGCAGTTCCGTGAGCTCCCGAAGTCAAGCTTCGCATCGGCTCGCCGGCGTTGTCCAGAACGTTGTTCCACCTGAGACAGAGCGGCGCTGCCTCGGTTTGCGTCTGAGGGTTCGACGCGCCCATCAAGATCGCCTGGCCGATGTCGCGTCGTCGGAGCTTCGACGACACACCCCTGAGCACCATCGGACCCAACATCGTGGATGGACATCAGGTCGAACGACAGCAGTCGCGACAAGCTTGGTCGATGACCTCGCGTCACCGGAGGCCCCGGTGCTGACGCTCGCTTGCCACGCTGATGCGCTCGCAGTACGTTGAGCTAGAACGTCGCTGCGACTCCGGTGCAGCCTTGTTCCAAGGGGGAATCGTCCATGGGGAGAGGGATCCGACTGGGACGAGCGGGTTTGGCCACACTTTGCTTGGCAAGCGTCGTCATCGGAGTCTCGGGGACCGAGGCCTCAGCTGCGGGAAGTATGGCGCCCATCGTTATTGGCTTCATCACCGACGAGACAGGTGGTGCCGCATCGTCATACATCGACGCCCAGGACGGGGCGATCGCTCGGATCGATGCGCAGAACGCTGCCGGGGGAGTGAACGGACACAAGCTCCAACTGGTGATCGAGGACGACCAGTCCACCGCGAGCGGCAACCTGACAGCTGCGAAGGACTTGATCGAAGACAAAGCTGCGTTCGGCATCATTGACGACGCCTCGTTCACCTACGGCGCCGCCACATACTTGAACGCGAACAAGATCCCAGTCACCGGTGCTGCCATCGACGGACCAGAGTGGGGGCAGCAGCCGAACAGCAACATGTTCAGCGTGAGCGGAACCACCACGACGCCGATCGACGGAAAGATATACGGCTACAACAACGGCGAAGAGTTCTTCAAGCAGGAAGGGGCCACGAAACTAGCGCAAGTGGTTTACAACATTTCCTCTGCGATCACCGCGGCTAACGGCATCTATGCTGCTGCGAAGCCGCTCGGCATCAGCAATTGTCTGGAAAGCATCATCCCGTTTGGCGACGTTTCATTCACGACATTTGCCTTGCAAATGAAGTCCTTGAAGTGCAACGGCCTAGAGGTTCTCGGACTCCTTACGAGTTGTATCGCCGTCGCGAACGCCATCCAGCAAGCTGGGCTGAAGGTTGTCGACTTTTGTATCACCGGTTATGACCAGAGCGTCCTCAATCAGCCCAGCGCCTTGGCGTCCATGCAAGGGGTGTACACCATGGCCACCATCAATGTCCTCGGAAACAACCTCAACGCTCCAACGAAGCTCTTTCTCAGTCGGCTAAAGAAGTACACAACCTGGCCCGGAGGCATTCCCAGCCTCAACATCGATTACGGGTACGAAGCCGCCGACCTGATGATCGACGGGTTGCAGCTCGCGGGGCCGAACCCAACGCGTGGACGATTTATCTCCAAATTGCGCACAGTCTCCAGCTACACCGCGGGCGGGCTTATCCCTGCCCCTGGCGAGAACTTCACGCATTTTGGAACCCTCGCAGCGCTGCCGAAGACGTCATGCGCGCCGTTCTACGAAGTCAAGGGCCACACATTTGTGCCGACGAAATCCATATGCGGCAAGCTGGTGGTCACCGGTTCGGGGTAGCCCTACCATGCCCGTTCGCGGTCACTCGAGAAACGGAAGCGTGCCAGCAGGGAGTAGACCGACGCTCAAGGCCTGCTTGATCGACGTGGCGACGGCGGTCATGGCGATCGACGCCAGCGCTCCGGAATGGACCAGCGCCGCCAGCGGCCGCAGCTACCAGCTGGCGGCATGCCGGTCCGCCCTGGGACCTGACTGAACACGTCTGGCGGATGGTTGCGGCAACCTTGGTGATCAAACAGGGACTTCTGGGACTCCCACGCCGGTAGAACTAGGCTCTACCGCAGAGAGTGCGATGTTTTCTGGAGGGAAGATGCTTCTGCTCGAAGGCAAGTCCTGTGTCATCACCGGTGCCGGCTCCGGCGTCGGACGGGCATCGGCGCTGGTGTTCGCTCGCGAGGGGGCGAAGATCGTGTGCGCCGACGTCATGGAGGAGTGGGCCAAGGAGACGGTCCGCCAGGTCGAGGCGCAGGGCGGCACCGCGGCGGTCGCGGCCTGCGACGTGACGAATGAGCCCGACGTGGAGGCCGCCGTCGCGACCGCCGTCTCCACCTTCGGCCGCCTGGACGTCATGTTCAACAATGTGGGGGTGGCCACACCGCCTGGCGCGGGGACCTTCGAGACGTATGACGTTGCGACTTGGGACCGGCTCATCCACATCAACCTGCGGGGGGTCTTCTACGGGATGAAGCATGCCATCGTGCAGTTCAAGGCCCAGGGGACATCGGGCGCGATCGTGAACACGGCCTCGGTGGCCGGCATGGTGGGCTGGGGGGGCACGGTGTACGGGACGACGAAAGGTGGAGTCATCCAGATGACCCGGGCGGTCGCAATCGAGGCAGCGCCGTTCGACATCCGCGTGAACGCGATCTGTCCCGCCGCCATGCCGACGAACTTCGGAGTGCCCGATCCCTCGCAGGCCTTCCAGGAGAAGCCGGAGCAGCTCCTCGCCGGAATGGCGCAGCTGCACCCGCTCGGTCGCTACATCGATCCCGCCGACGTGGCCGAGGCGGCGGCGTTCCTGGCGTCGGACCGCGCTCGCAATATCACCGGCGTGCTGTTGCCGGTGGACGGTGGGTACACCGCCCGATGAGCGAAGCCGATTACCGTCCTCCCGACACTGCGCTTCTCGGCGACGAGCACATTCGACGGTACGAGGAGACCAATGGCGAGGTCGGGTACCTCTGGAACGGAGCCACCTGCCTTGTACTCACGACAAGAGGGCGCAAGACGGGGCAGGACCGCAAGTTCGCGCTGATCTTCGCTCGGGACGGCGACGATTGCGTTGTCGTCGCGTCCAAGGGCGGCGCGCCCACCCACCCTGGCTGGTACCTCAACCTCGAGGCCAATCCAGAGGTAACCATCCAGGTGGCGGAACGAACGTTCAAGGCGGTCGCCCGGACGGCCACCGGTGAGGAGCGCGAGCGGCTCTGGGAGCTGGTCAACCGCCAGTGGCCCAACTACGCCGTGTACGCCACCCGCACAGATCGGGAGATCCCGGTGGTTGTGCTTCATCCGATCGGATAGCGATGCTTCGGCCTCAGCCCACTTCACGAGCTGCGGCGCGAGCGATGCGCATAGTGGCTCTCGTCAAGCAGATCCCGGCTTTCGAGGAGCTCGAACTAGGAGACGACGGTCGACTCCGCCGCGAGGGTCTTGATCTCGAGATGAACCCCTACTGCCGTCGCGCCGTTTCGCAGGCGGTTGCGCTGGCCGAGGCGCACAAGGACTCTTCAGTTACCTTCGTGACGTTGGGACCCCCCAGCGCCGAGGAAGTCTTGCGCGAAGCACTGGCATGGGCGATCGGACGCTCGGTGCCGGCTGAAGCGATCCTCATCACGGATCGCGCGTTCTCGGGATCCGACACGTTGGCGACTGCACGGGCGCTGGCAGCCACACTCCGGCGGGAAGGGCCGTTCGATCTGGTAATTGTCGGGCGCAACTCGATCGACTCGGACACTGGCCAGGTTGGACCCGAGCTCGCTGAGCTCACCGGATTGCCATTCCTAACGGGCGTACGCGATTTCCATCTCGATAGTGACCACACTATTCATGCGCGCTGCGAGCACGACGACGGCTGGGTGGAGGCGGAAGTCGAGCTGCCAGCGCTGATTTCGGTCGCCGAACGGTTGATCGAGCCATGCAAAGTGGACGCATTGGAGCGGCTGCAGGTGCCGTCCGAACTGGTACGCGTCCTGCGCGGCGTTGACCTTGGGCCCGGTCCGTGGGGGGCTGAAGGCAGTCCGACACGGGTGGGGTCTGTGCGCCTGCATGAAGTCTCCCGGGACCGCCTCAAACTGGACGGCCCGATCGAGGAACAGGTCACCAAGGCCCACTCGATCCTCGCACGCCGCGGGGCCCTCGATCCCGGCGATGATGATGGCTCCGCCGAGTCCGTTCCTCCGGCTCACGGCATCTCGGGCCGAACCATCGGCGTGGTTGTGGAACCGGATCGTCCTTGCGCAACTCAAGAACTCTTGGGAGCTGCAGCACAGCTTGCACGAGGGATCGATGGCCATGTGGTGGCGCTTGGATTTTCGCCCGAAGAGCCAGGCGTGCTGGCTAGCCAAGGGGCCGACAGATTGGTCGCCTTCACTGGCTCATCTCTAGAGGAAGATGCATCCAGAGCCGTAGTCGGCTGGGCAACAGAGCATGCACCGTGGGCGCTACTGGCTTCGAGCACTGCTTGGGGTCGTGAGGTCATGGCTCGAGCTGCGGCCAGGCTCGGTGCCGGGCTCACTGGCGATGCCGTTGCGCTTGAAGTGGGAACCGACGGGCGCCTGGTGGCGTGGAAGCCTGCGTTCAGCGGCCAGCTGGTCGCTGCCATCAGCGCACGGTCACCCGTCCAGATGGCCACGATGCGCGTCGGTGTGTTGCCGCGGCTCTTGAGCCGAGGTGCGACGCCACCAATTCCTGTTTCCACACTCCCGACCGAGCCACTTGGTCGTGTCCGCGTCCTTTCTCGCAGGCGGGACGACCAACTTGAGACGCTCGCTGAAGCGAGCGTCGTCATCGGAGTCGGCACCGGTGTCAAACCCGAGGAGTACGAGGTCCTTCAGGCGCTTCGAGACACGCTCGGTGCCGAACTGGGCGCTACCCGAAAAGTCACCGACAACGGCTGGATGCCGCGAGCTCGGCAAGTAGGTCTCACGGGCCGCACCATCGCGCCTCGCCTCTACGTCGCCATTGGAATCGGCGGCAAGTTCAACCATATGGTGGGTGTCCGCTCGGCTGGGACAATTTTGGCGATCAATTCAGATCCCGATGCGGCCGTCTTCGACGCCGCCGATGTCGGCATCGTCGGCAGTTGGCAAGAGGTGGTCCCGTTGCTGGTCGAAGCGCTCACGATCGAGGAATCGCTGCGAAAGAGCCGGCTGCCCATCGGAACTCCGACGGTTCGATAGCCGGACTCTGATCCGATCCCACGAAAATGAACTCCCGTCACGGCGAGAGTAGCGTGCCGCCGGTCGAGTTCGGCCGGGGCGCTCGGACGCCTGCACCAGAAGGCGATAGGGCCCACCTCGAATGGAGTGGCTGACGGTCGGACAGGGCGGCCGCCGCTCGGCGTTCAACCTTGCAGATCAAGGCTGCGCGAGCGGAGAATGCCTGTGAGCCCTCGGACGTCTTTCGATGGACGATTGAGCGGCGTCGAAATCCTTCGCTCTTTACGCGACCTTCATGAGACGGGCGAGGTTGCCGCCCATGACCGCTTGCTGATCCTCGAGTGGCAGGGACGCGACGTCGTCGGAAAAGGCGAGAGGATCGCGCAGGCCCTCGGGATGCGGGAAGTCAGAGCCGAACATGCTGTTGGCGACGCCAAGCATGCCGATGAGCTCGACCGGGTTGGGGTCGCGGAAGATGTGGATCCAGATGTTGCGGCGCAGCACCTCGAGCGGGTCCTCATCGAATAGGCTAGGTGCGCTGTCGTAGGCACTGGCGAAGTGGTGCAGCATCGGACGGGTCCACTCGTTGAAGTGTTCGACGATCACGATCTTCAGCCGCGGGAAGCGAGTGAGCATGCCGTGGCCGATCATCGACGCGATGAGGTCGCTCGTCTGCGAGCGGGGAGTCGCCAGCGCGCGGAACGGTGCCAATGCGCTGTAAGGGCGCTCGAAGTAGCCACTCCCCTCCCGCGTACCGTTGAGCTCGGCGAGATCGACTGGGTAGCGCTGGTTCACCGTATTGTGCAGGCCGACTACGACATCGCTTTCCTGTATGGCCTCCCAGAACGGGTCGAACTCCGGAAGAGCGAACGACCGCGGTCCGCCGAAGCCGAACACGGGGGCTGGGCGGATGTAGACGATCCGCGCCCCGCGGTTGGTCACCCACTCGAGCTCCCTAATGGCGCGATCCACAATCGCCAGCCCGATCGCTGGAGTGGGGAAAATCGCGTCTTCGTAGCCGAACGTCCAGTGCTCGAACATCCACTCGTTGAGAGCGTGAAGGACGGCATGCGTTGCCAACGGATCCTCCGGCATGGCCTGCTCGATGACGCTGGCGAGCGTGGGCCACATCAGCGACCGGGTGATGCCGAACTCCTGCATCAGCTTGTAACGGGGCTCGACGTCGAAGAAGGCGTCGAGGCCAGCGATGGAACGGCGCTGCAGAGGGTCGTCTTTCTGACCGCCGGGTGGCGCGACGCGTTGGAACGTCGGGTTGGGAATGGCGCGGCTGATCCGGTCCTTGACCGTGAGTTTGGTCCGGTTGTCCTCCTGGATGTACTTCACGATGCCGTCGTACTCGGACGGAAGGAACTTTGTGAACGCGTCCGTATTCTCGTACATATGATTGTCGGAGTCGAAGACCGGATAGTCCAGCTGTCGTTCCCGGACGAAGAAGAGCTCGTCATCGGCCATTGGCAATCCCCTCTGGACGGACTCGTTTTCTCGAGGCCCCCGTGCCTCGTGACGTTGGATTCTTCCTATCGCATCAAGAGCGACGCCGTCTAGCGGCGGCGACTACTCCCTTATCGACGGCCTGGGCTTCGAGGAGTGGTGGGACGACGGCCGCACGCGTGGCACGGTTGAGCCTGGTCCGTCGACGTCAGCAACTGGGGGCGACCCGCCAGCACCGCCCACGTCAGCGAACGGGCGGACCCTTCGGGACGTCTCGGAACGGCACGTCCCGGTCGAGCGTGCGCTCGCGCGGCATGCCGAGAACGCGCTCGGAGACGACGTTGCGGGCCATCTCCGTCGTGCCGCCGGCGATCTCGCCCGTCTGACGGGTGAGGAAGGCAATGCCGCGCGCCCCGAGGTCGTCGTCGTCGTCGGTCCACGCACCGGCCGAAGCCCCGGAGAGCTGCCAGCTGATGGTGCTGGAGCGGCGGCCGACGATGGCTCTCATGAGGCGCCCGAGGGAGGCCGCCTGGTCGGTCATCTTCTTAGTCGCCATCGCCTTCGCGAGCCGGCGGCTCAGCTGCGCCGATGCCAGCGCGAGCGCGTGCGCCTCCCCGACGAGCTCTCGGGCCGCCGGATCGTCACCCCGTCCGACCCGCTTGGCCAGGTCGAGGAGGGAGCCGGCGCGCCCGACCGGGGCGAAAGCGGCGGGACCACCCGGGCGGAGCGTGAAGGGCGACGAATGGAAGGAACGCTCGTAGAACATCCATCGGGTGCCGACCGTCCAACCGTCGTCAACGCCGCCGATGCGGTAGCTGTCGGGGATGCGGACGTCAGTGAGGAATTCCTGACAGAACTCCTTCGAGCCGTTCAGCATCTCGATGCGGTGCATCTCGATCCCAGACGTCTTCAAGGGCACCATGAAGACCGATAGGCCGCGGTGCTTGGGCACGTCTGGGTTGGTGCGGACCAAGCACAGTGCCCAGTCAGCCCACCAGGCTCCGGTCGTCCAGATCTTCGACCCGTTGAGGACCCACTCGTCACCGTCGCGCACAGCGGAGGTCTGGGCCCCGGCGACATCCGAACCGCCGCTCGGCTCCGAGAGCATCTGCATCCAGATCTCCTCACCGCGCAATATCGCTGGCACGTGGTCCTGCTTCTGCTCCTCGGTCGCGAAGTCGAGCAGCACGGCCATGCACGGGGTGAACGTCGGCACCTGGAGCCGGTCCGGGTACTGGCGGCCCGCCATCACCTCGTTGAGGACGCGTGCATGCTCGGCGGTCAGGCCCTGGCCGCCATACGCGGTCGGCACGATGATCCCGGCCAGCCCCCCCTCGAAGAGCAGCCGCTGCAGCTCGCGGTCGTGCGCGACGCCGGCGAGCTCCTCTTCATCGGTCTGCTGTCCCCGCATCACCGAACTGGTCGCCATGGGGATGTGTTTCTGGATGTATGCCCGTGCCCGCTCTCGGAAAATGTCGAGGCTTTCCACCTCGGTACCGTCGGGCCGAGTCATCATGTCGGCACTCACGCCCCGTCTCCTTTCGCGTCCCTTCGCCCTTCCAAGATGTCGGTGAGGCGCAACCGGTGGTCGGTGACGGTGCCGTAGAGAAGGGCGTGCAATGTCACCCTCCGCAGGTACAGATGCAGGTCGTGGTCGAAGGTGACGCCTATGCCGCCGTGCATTTGCACGCACTCCTGGACCAGCTCCGGGCCGTACTGCCCGATGAACGCCTTGGCTGCACTCACGAGCTCACCGGCATTGAGGGCGTCGTCCTGCAGCGCCCGGGCCGCCGCATCGGCCAACGCGTGGCTCGACTCGAGCCACGCCTTCATATCGGCGAACCGGTGTTTGAGCGCCTGGTAGGAAGCCAGCGGACGGCCGAAGCTGTAGCGGTTGAACGCCCATTCGATCGTGATGTCCATCGCCTTGTCCATGGCGCCGACCATCTCGGAGCACTGCAGGGCATTGGCCATCTGCAGCTGCCGCTCGACGTGTGGGGCGGCGCCACCGACCTCCCCCACCACGCCCGAGCTCGGGACGGCCACGCCGTCGAAGGAGACCGACGAGAAGCGCTGGGTGAGGTCGACCGTGTGCATGGGGGTCACGGTGACACCGGTGGCGTCGGTCGGCACCAGGAACTGGGTGAGGTTCCCACCCGTGAGTGCCGTGACCAGCAGCTGCGCTGCCGTCCCCGCGGCCTCGACCGCGACCTTGGTCCCGTTGAGCGACCAGCCGTGGCCGTCCTGGGTCGCCTCGAGGCTCACCTCAGCCAGTCGGCCGTGCGGGCGGGGCTCGGCGTAGGCCCACGTGGCGATGACATCTCCGCCGAGCAACCCCTCGAGAACCTCACACTTCTGCTCGGGAGTGCCAAAGGAGCTGAGCGCAGACGCGACGATGTTGGTCACGATCAGGGGTCCCGGTGCCGCGTGACGACCGAACTCATACGCGACGATCATGAGATCCTCGACCGCCTCATTGCTGATGCTCCCGCCGCCGTCCTCTTCGGCGACGAGGAGCGACGTCCACCCCAACTCACAACCCTGGCGCCAGTAGGCGGGCTCGTAACCCCGGTCGTCGTGGCGGAGGCCCCGTAGGGTCGTCACGTCCGCCTTGTCCTCCAGGAACTTGCGGGTCGTCTCCGCAAAGATCTCCTGGTCGGACGTCAGCTCCAGTTCCATCTGTCCTCGCCTTCACGAAAGAACCTACGCAATTCTCCAGAGGGGACCAAGCTCAGAATGCAGCCTCGCTATGGTGCAGGCACGCTGCGGGAGGGGAGGTGCGATGCCGGTCGCCGCAATGAACGGGTTCGAGATCGCCTACGAGGTCATCGGCGAGGGCCAGCCCTGGATAATCACCCCGGGCGGCCGCTTCCACAAGGAGTTCGGTGGCATCCCCGAGATGGCGCGAGCGCTCGCGGACCAGGGGCGCAAAGTCGTGACCTGGGACAGACCGAACTGCGGCGCCTCCTCAGTCGTCTTCCGGGGGCGGTCGGAGTCGGAGGTCCAGGCTGAGGCGTTGGGCGATCTTCTCCGGCACCTCGAGATCGGTCCGACAGTCATCATCGGCGGCAGCGGTGGTGCGCGCGTCTCGCTCCTCGCCGCTGCGCGCAATCCCGACGTCGCCGCGGGACTGGCGCTTTGGTGGATCAGCGGCGGGGTTCCCGGCCTGTTGACCCTGGCCAACTACTACTGCATGCCGTCCGCGAGGGCGGCGTGGCACGGCGGGATGGAGGCGGTCATCGATCTGCCGCAGTGGCAGGAGGTCCTGGAGAAGAACCCGAAGAACCGAGAGCTTTTCTTGGCGATGGACCGTCAAGAATTCCTCGATCTGATGGACCGGTGGATGATCGCCTACTGCGCCTGCGACGAGGGGCTCGTGCCAGGGCTCGACGACGCGGACCTGGGCCGGCTCAACCTTCCGATCCTCGTCTTCCGGAGCGGCGAGAGCGACATGGCCCACACCCGCACGACCTCCGAGCGGGTCGCCGCCGGGCTGCCCAACGCCCAACTGACCGAGCCCCCCTGGGGCGACACCGAATGGAACGATCGAAGTGCCGAATACGCCCAGAACCCCGACTCCAGTCTCTTCGTGCGCTGGCCCTTGCTCGTTCCCCAGTTGGTCGAGTGGGCCGACACGCACGTCGGCGCACCCGGTTGAAGTTTGGGGTCGGCAGCCACCGGTCTTTCCACGAGGGTCCCTGGAAGGGAGTGGACGACGCAGCCCGTCGAAAATCGTGCCGTCCTTGATCACGATGTCGTACTCGGACAACGCCGGTGTCCTTTAGCTCGCGCTAACCCCGCGCTGCTTAGGAGCTGCCGTGCCGTAGCAGCCGCCCTGGCGTCTCCTGTGTGCACCTTCCGTCCACAAACGTCGTCACACCGTTCACGATGATGCGTTCGTAGCCCTTCGCCTTCTGCACGAGACGCCATTCGCCGGCCGGATAGTCGAACAGACGCTCTTGCGGCAGGGCATCGACGGTGTCGGGGTCGTACACGATGACATCAGCTGGTGACCCCTCTCGGAGGGAACCACGGTCCCTCAGGCCGAGCGCCTGAGCCGGGTAGCCCGACAGTCGCCAGACCGCCTCCTCGGCGGACATCACATCGTGCTCGCGGACCCAATGGCCGAGGACTTCGGTGGCGAAGCGCGCCGTGGTGACGAACTTCGTGTGAGCCCCCCCGTCGCTGATGCCGGGCAGCGCCACGGAGCAGGTGCCGACCTCCTTCACCGCCTGGGGATCCATGTCGATCATGGTCGTCCCGAACCCCGCGTTGAGGCGGGCAGCCACCGCGATGTCGAGCATGGCGTCGAGCAGGTGTTTTCCCTCCCGAGCCGCGATCTCGCCGATAGTAGAGCCCTCGTAACGCTCTTTCAGCACCTGCGCGTTCGGCGCATCGCTCGAGATCCAGTTCACCGTGATCTCCGCTAGGGGGTAGCGCGCGGCCCCGAAGCCGCCACCGAGGCGGTCAACTGCCTCCTTCAGCATGGGACGACGCTCCGGGTCAGCGAGCTTCGCGATCTTTTCCTCATGCGTGCCGATCGTTGCCTCCTGCCAGGCCGGGAAGATGTCCATAAGGTTGTAGTCCTCGAGGACGATCTCCGACTGGAACCGAACGATCTGGGCCGAGGCGAAGACCCGAATACCCTCCTCTTGGTTTAAGCGGTCGAGCCGGGCGATGGTTTCACGGTGTGGGTATCGGAACTCGCCGTGTTGGTTTACGGATCCCGTTGGTGCCAACGCGTTCCAGATGATCGGACGACCGCTTTCCCGTGCGATGAGGGCGGCCGTGTCGAGTGAACCGGTGATCTGCGTGGTCCCCCGGCCGAGCCTGCGCAACACCCGGCAGAAGGCGACGATTTCGCGCTCGGTCATCTCGTCCGTGACCATCGGCGTCCCGTCGTAATCCCGCTGGACGTTGCCAACATCGCCCGAGATCTGCGAGCTCCAGCCGCAACCGCCCGCCTCCATCGCTTCCGCGAGAAGCTGGCACATTCGGTCGAGCTCCTCATCACTCGCCCGCCGCTCCTTCGCCTTGTCGACTCCGATGACGTAGCCGTACAAGGGCGCCAGGGGGACGAGCGAGAGGACGTTCACGCCCTTCGGCGTCCTCCCGATGCTGTCCAGGAACTCCGGAAACGTCTCCCAATCCCAGGGCATGCCCGCTCGCATCGTCTTGAGTGGCACAGCCTCGTTCCGGGAGAGCGACAGCATCGCCCGGTCCTGGTCCTTCGCCTTGCAGGGCGCGAACCCGAAGCCACAGTTCCCGATGACGACGGTGGTGACGCCGTGCCAGCCGGACATGGTGCACCAAGGGTCCCAAAAGACCTGACTGTCGTAGTGGGTGTGGACGTCGACGAAGCCAGGGGCGACAATTCTTCCTGACGCGTCGACGACCTCGTCGGCATCGGAGACAGAAAGCCCACTTCCGATCTCGACGATCCGGCCGTCCTTGATACCGACATCGGCCTTGTAGCGAGGGGTCAACAGGCCGTCGATGATGGTTCCGCCCTTGATCAGGATGTCGTAGGTGGGCATGCCGCGGCTCCTCTGTCCGTCAGCCAAAGGTCAGCTCGTGGGCGTTCTCGTACATAATCCGTCGCTGATCATCGAGCGCGAAGCTGGCCACGTTGTCGAGAAAGTCCTTCGGCTCGGGGAACCCCTCGCCGTGCGGCCAGTCGGAACCGAAGAGGATCCGCTCGACGGGATAATGGCGAGCGAATTCGGCGACGTCCTGCTCGACGAACGGTGCAACCCAGCAGTGCTCGATGAACTGGTCCTTGGGATTCGAGCCGAACTGGCCACCGTGGCCGAGGTATTCGAGTGCCTCCAGCAAAGGGGGCACCCAAGCGCAGCCGAACTCGATGAATGCCACCCGCACCTTCGGGAACCGTTCAAACAGCCCGTGCGCCGTGAGAACGTACGCAAAATCGTGGACGATCCGATTCTTCAACAGGCCGGAGAACGTGCCCATCTGACCCATATGGTCCGTGTTCCCGCGCCGCAGCTCACCCATGTGGCTATCGCCCCAGGCATCGGCGAGGAACGAGCCGAGCCTGGCGTAGGTGGCATCGGCGCCGTCGTGCGGTGTTAGTACGACCCCGGACTCTTGCAGCAGGCCCCAGAAGCGATCGAACATCGGATCGACAGGTGAGCGCATCCCGTCCCGGGTGACGGCGGCGCCGTGGCGGACGCAGACGAGGTGCGCCCCGTGCTCGATACACCACTCGAGCTCCTTCACGGCCTCGTCGGGATCCGACAGCGTCAGGAAGGGGACGCCGAAGATCCGCTCACGGTAAGCGAAGCCCCACTCCTCCTCGATCCACCGGTTGAAGGCGCGCACGGTCTCGACCGCCGCCTCGAGGTCAGCGTGCAGCGAGGGTTCCAACACGACACCCTGGGACGGGAACATCCAGGTCCCCTCGACACCTTGCTCGTCCATTACCTTCAGACGCGCGTCCCGGTCGGTCCATTCCGGGTGCGCTGCAAGCGGCTCCGTCATCTTGGAGACGAACACCTCACGGCTCGTTGCGCCCTTGAAGTAGTCCATGAACGCGCCGGGCAGAGGCCGCGGGTGGTAATCGGCGGGACCAGGGAGGAAGGCGAACACTTCCCCATTCACGACGTAGCGCATCACGCCGTCAACCTCCCGCACCTCAAGGCCTCGCTCCTTGAAGGCGGGGTTGCGGTGCCGAGTGAACGCCTCGCTCGTTTCCCAGTAGTGGTTGTCGGCGTCGAACAACCTCGCCACCGCAGCCTCGGCCATCGGCCCTCCCCTGAACCCGGCCGAGAGTCTCGGCCAACTTACTAGTTGAGCGTATAGCAAGTCGATGCTAGCTCGCTGACCTCACCCTCACGCTCTCGGACGTGGTAGATCCGCCACAGGGTCGACTAAACCTACCTGGCTTGGGTCAGGTTCGAGGGGGGGCCGTGGCGATAATCGCGCGCCGTATCAATGGCGGTACGAAGGGGAAGCCCTTCAACACGGTCGCCGACGACGTCGCGACGGTGACCGGCATCGAAGCCGAGTTCCTCTTCGAGGGCACCGCGTCGCAGTACCGCTTGGCCGGTGGGCTGAACGAATACGCCCACGACGGCCGCTGGGCGATAGAGCCCATGGCCCACCATCCATTCCGCTCGCGGATCATCGTGGTCCGCCCCGACGACGCTCGCCGATTCAACGGCACCGTGATCGTCGTGTGGAACAACGTGTCAATGGGCCAGGACTCCTTCGTCGGGCCCGAGCAAGCGGTCCGACTGGTTTCAGATGGCTTCGCCATTGCCGGGGTCTCCGCACAACAGGTCGGCGTCCAGGGCCTACCCCAGATGGACCTGCCAGCGGAGTTCGAGAATATCGCCGCACAAGTTTCGACGGGGCTGAAGGGTGGCGATCCCGAACGATATGGAGATCTCGAACATCCCGGTGACGGCTTCTCGTACGACATCTTCAGACAAGCAGCCGAGCTGCTGGGACCGAAGCGGGCGGGAACCATCGACCCGCTATCAGGCCTCGAGGTCCGGCACGTCCTGGCCATGGGCGGCTCGCAGTCGGCCAACCGGCTGGCGACGTATGTCAACGCCTTCCAACCGGTCTTTGGGACCCTCGACGCCTTTCTCTTGACCGTCTACGCCGGGTGTCCCTGCTCGCTCAACCCCGAGTCGGCGCCCGCGACGCTTCCACAGGTGTCCTCGAACGCGGTGCACCTACTCCCGTGGCGGACCTTCCGCCTGCGCGCTGACCTCACCATCCCGATCATCGTGCTCAACTCGGAGTTCGAGGCTGAGCAGTGCCATCCGAACACGCAGGAAGACACCGAGTTCCTTCGGTGGTGGGAGATCGCCGGCACGGCACATGGCGGTCTCGCCTCGCCGCAGGACTTGGAGGCTCTGGTCAGCATGATGCCATCAGCCAACCGGGTGTCCTTTGCTCCCGCGTCTCGGGGTGCGCTGCACGCGCTGCAACGCTGGCTCGAGGGGAACGGTCCCGCGCCCCATCAGCCGCGACTCACGAAGACGGGTCGGCCACCGGCCCTTCCCAGAGATGAGCAGGGCAACGCCAGTGGGGGCATTCGTTGGCCCGATCTGGAGGCCCCCTTGGGCACGCACGTGGGCGAGTCGCCACCGTGGGGGTTCGTGCAGCTCTTCGGCTCCACGACCGCCTTTCCGGCCGAGAAGGTCCGCGCCCTGTACCCCGATCACCAAGCGTGGCTCGACAAATACGAAGCGGCCACCCGACGCCTCGTCGAATCTCAGGTCGTCCTCCCCGATGAAGCGGCACAGATGATTGCCCGAGCTTCCGCGGCGGAACTGACGCTCTAAGTGCGAAGTGGTCGTGGGAGGGCCACCTGAAGGGATTGATGCGGCCAGGCCGGTGAACTTCTGATCACGGCGCACTGGCTCCGTACACACTTACCGGAGCTTGTGTGCGCCCCCTCGCTGCTACACCTTTGCCGACCTCCGAGCTTCTCTTGGTACGGAATTCCATGCTGCTGCGTTCGCAGCGATGCCAGCCCGAACCTTGCCAGGTAGCTTGCGATTGCGGGCCTCCTCAAGCATTGCAGCGTCCACTGCAGCCGGGGCAGGGAACGCTCACGGGCAGCCAAATGCGCACCCTGTGGACCTGACGCAGTCTCGAACAGGTCGGCTATCAGTGACTCAAGTGCGTTCTACCGCCAGTGCACATGTCCGGGTTGGCAGCAGTCTTGTCGTCGTCCTCGTAGGGCCTGACGATCTGCCAGTTCTGTGCCCTGCAGTGCTCCTGACAGCGGTGCAGCTGACCTCTGACGCCCTCCCGTGTTTGCCGTGGCTCTCCTGGTTTTGGGGGCCTGTCTGAGGAGATTCGGGCGTATACAACGGCCCTCGGGCCAGCTGGCGTGGCACTGTTGCCCTTGGTGGTGGTACGAACAGTGGTCATGAGTGGGGAGTACCAGTAAATGGTGACTGTCGAGCAGGCGACGGTGACCCCGGTGGTCCTCGGGGGGACGCGAGGCGGGCCGGCCGTGCGCACCCTGCGCGCCGACCGCTGGTGGGTTTCGCCGGTGATCACCGTCACCCTGCTCACGGCCTTTGTCGCCTACACCACCTGGGCCGTCCTGGTGAACAAGGACTACTACGTGGGGCTGGCCGCGCACCGCGACCTCATCTCGCCCCTCTACTCGCCGTGCCTCACCGGGAGCTGCGTGGCCGGGGCCGGCGGGAGTGCGTTCGTCATCAACTGGTGGCACATCACGCCCGCACTGGTCGTGTTCCTCGGCCCGCTCCCCTTCCGAGCCACCTGCTACTACTACCGCCGCGCCTACTACCGCAGCTTCTGGCTGTCTCCACCGGCCTGCGCGGTGGCTGACGGCCACAAGCGCTACACGGGCGAGACGCGGCTCCCCCTCATCTTGCAGAACCTGCACCGCTACTTCTATGTCATCGCGCTGCTCTTCAACGTGGTGCTCACGATCGACGCGGTGATGGCCTTCCGGCTGCCCGGCGCCGGCGGCATCGGCGTGAGCGTCGGCACCCTGGTGCTGGTGGCCAACGCCACGCTGCTGTGGCTCTACAGCCTCTCGTGCCACGCCGGCCGGCACCTCTGCGGCGGCAACGTGCGTTCGTTCTCGAAGCACCCCGTCCGCTACCGCATCTGGAAGGCGTTCACCCCGCTCAACGCCCGCCACATGCAGATCGCCTGGGCCAGCCTCATCGTCGTCGCCCTGGCCGACCTGTATGTCCGGCTGGTCGCCTCCGGCGCGTTCAGCGACCCGAAGCTGTTCTGAGCGTGCGTCCCGCACCCACCCCCGAGGGCCCTCGAGCGAGGAAGGCCAGGCAGGCGCCATGACCGACTACGAGTCCCACGACTACGACGTCATCGTGATCGGCGCCGGGGGCGCCGGCCTGCGGGCGGCCATCGAGGCCAAGGCCCGCGGCCTGCGTACGGCGCTCGTCTGCAAGTCGCTGCTCGGGAAGGCCCACACCGTCATGGCCGAGGGCGGCGTCGCCGCGGCCATGGGCAACGTCCATCCCGAGGACAACTGGAAGGTGCACTTCCGCGACACGATGCGCGGCGGCAAGATGCTCAACAACTGGCGCATGGCCCAGCTGCACGCCGAGGAGTCCCCCGACCGCGTCCACGAGCTGGAGGCCTGGGGAGCGCTCTTCGACCGCACCCCCGACGGCCGCATCCTCCAGCGGGACTTCGGCGGCCACCGCTACGCGCGCCTCGCCCACGTGGGAGACCGCACCGGGCTCGAAATGATCCGCACGCTCCAGCAGCGCGCGGTCTCCATGGACATCGACGTGTTCATGGAGTGCAAGATCCTGCGCCTGCTGACCGACGCCGACGGTCGGGCCTCCGGGGCGGTCGGCTACTGGCGGCCGACCGGCGAGCTCATCGCCTTCACAGCCAAGGCCTTCGTGCTGGCCACGGGCGGCATCGGGAGGTCCTGGAAGTACACCTCCAACAGCTGGGAGTGCACGGGCGACGGCCACGCCATGGCGTTGTGGGCCGGCGCCGACCTCATCGACATGGAGTGCGTGCAGTTCCACCCGACCGGCATGGTCTGGCCGCTGTCGGTGCGCGGCCTCCTCGTGACCGAGGGGGTGCGCGGCGACGGCGGCGTGCTGCGCAACTCCGAGGGCCAGCGGTTCATGTTCAACTACGTCGCCGACATGTTCCGGGCGGAGACGGCCGACACCGAGGAGGAGGCGGACCGCTGGTACGCGGACCACACGGCGGGGCGCCGGCCCCCCGAGCTCCTGCCGCGTGACGAGGTGGCCCGGGCCATCAACACCGAGGTGAAGGCGGGCCGCGGCAGCCCGCACGGCGGCGTCTTCTTGGACATCGCCTCGCGGCGCAGCGCCGAGTACATCCGGCGGCGTCTGCCGTCGATGTACCACCAGTTCTACGAGCTGGCCGGGGTCGACATCACGGCCGAACCCATGGAGGTCGGACCCACCTGCCACTACATGATGGGCGGGGTGCGCGTCGACGCCGACACGGCCGCCACCTGCGTCCCGGGCCTCTTCGCCGCCGGTGAGGTGGCGGGCGGCATGCACGGCTCCAACCGGCTGGGCGGCAACTCGCTCTCTGACCTCCTCGTCTTCGGCCGGCGCGCCGGCATGGGCGCCTCGGACTACGCCGAGGGCCGGAGCGGCTCGGTGACCGTCGACTCGACCGAGGTGGCCGCCGTGCTGTCCAAGGCGGTCGAGCCCTTCGAGCGCACCGAGGGCGAGAACCCCTATGGGCTCCAGCACGAGCTCCAGGACCTCATGCAGGACCTGGTCGGGATCATCCGCACCGGCCCGGAGCTCGAGACGGCGCTCGAAGCACTCGACGCGCTGCGCGAGCGGGCCGGCCGGATAAAGGTGGAGGGCGGCCGCGCCTACAACCCGGGCTGGAACCTGGCCACCGACCTACCGGCCATGCTCACGGTGTCGCGCTGCGTGGCCTTGGGAGCGCGGGATCGCAAGGAGAGCCGCGGCGGGCACACCCGGGAGGACTACCCGAGTGCGGACCCCGAGTTCGGCAAGATCAACCTGGTGCTGAGCCAGCCGGCGGGCGGCGGCGCGGAGGGTGACATCAAGATCAGCCCCGAGCCCCTCCCGGCGATGCCCGATGACCTGCGCGCCGTGTTCGAGGAGGCCAACCAGTGAGCGACGTCACCATGCGCGTCTGGCGGGGCGACAAGGGAGGAGGCGAGTTCCGCGAATACACCGTCCCCTCTCAGGAGGGCGAGGTGGTGCTCGACGTCATCCACCGCGTCCAGGCCTCCTTGGCCGGCGACCTCGCCTGCCGCTGGAACTGCAAGGCCGGCAAGTGCGGCTCGTGCTCGGCCGAGATCAATGGTCGGCCGCGCCTCATGTGCATGACGCGCATGGACCAGTTGCCTGAGGGCCAACCGGTCACCGTCGCCCCGATGCGGACCTTCCCGCTCATCCGGGACCTCGTGACCGACGTTTCCTTCAACTACGAGGTGGCCAAGCGCGTGCCCGCTTTCGCGCCGCCGCCCCCGCCGCCCGACGGCTACCGGATGCAGCAGATCGACATCGAGCGCGGTCAGGAGTTTCGCAAGTGCATCGAGTGCTTCATGTGTCAGGACGTCTGCCACGTGATCCGTGACCACGAGGACAACAAGCGCCAGTTCGCCGGCCCCCGCTTCTTCATCCGCTTCGCGGAGCTCGAGATGCATCCGCTGGACACGAACGACCGCCGCGAGCTCGTCCGCCAGCAGATGGGCATCGGCCTGTGCAACATCACCAAGTGCTGCACGGAGGTGTGCCCCGAGCACATCAAGATCACCGACAACGGCATCATTCCGATGAAGGAACGGGTCGTCGATGCCTCCTACGACCCGGTCGCCTGGCTGGGCCGCAAGATCCTCCGGCGGCAGAAGCGCTCGCCCGCAGAGGCCACCGCCGCCGGGCGCTGAGCGCTCGGGCTCCGATGCCGCAGTTCCTTTCCGCGGAGTGGGTGGCCGGCTTCAACATCGCGCTGGACGGGGTCGAGCTCGGGAGCGACGGCACGGAGGGCTCGCTCGTCGCCGCCGCCGGCCGGTTCTGCGTCCGCCAGGTGGTGAGCGACGTGCCCCCGGACGCGCGCACGGTGCAGACCACCCTCGTCGTCGACGGCGGCACCGCCACGCTCGTCCTGGACGACCCGGACGCGACCGACCCCGAGCTCCGCCCCGACGTCATCGTCGCCCTCCCCTACCAGCTGGCGGTCGCCATCTCGAGGGGCGAGCTGCACCCCACCCAGGCCCTCGGCACCGGGGAGATCCGCGTGCGCGGCGACCTGGCGGTGCTCGTCGCCGGGCAGGCCGTGCTCGGCGGGGCGGCCGCGCACCTGCACGACCTCCAGGCGGCCACCACCTACTGAGACGGGACGCGCCAGGCCGGCCCGCCCGACGCGCTCGGAGGGCTCGCCGCCCGGCACCAGGGACGTTCTCCGGCCGGGACAGCGGCGAGGACCCGGCGGTAGTGTCGGTGCCAGATGCGGACCGCACCGAGGGGAGGGCGCATGCCCCAGCCGATCAGCGACCATTTCCTTTTGAAGTACCGCGAGCTGCTCGACGCCGAGGCCGAGGCGTTCGACGAGCTCGAGCACTCCTTCGAGGAGGGCGACCGGGCGCACTTCGACGTGGAGATGGACCGCTGGCAGACGGCGCTCGTCCGCAAGCTGGCCTTCCTCAACAATGCCGGCATCGAGGTGGCCGCCCCCGTCACGTCCTGACGGACCGGCGCCGGCGGGCGCCGTGACTAGGGGATGAGGCCGAGGGCGCGCACCTCGGCGCGCTCGGACTCGAGCTCCGCCTCGGTCACCCGGATGCGCTCCTGCGCGAAGGCGTCGTGGGTCAGCCCCTCGGCCACCCGCCAACCGCCGTCGGCCGCCACCTGCACCGGGAACCCGAACTGGAGTCCCCCGGCGATCCCATACTGGCCCGAGCTCGACACCGCGACGGAGGTGACATCGCCGTCGGGGGTGGCCCGGCGCAGCGAGTTGACGGTGCCGATGACCGCGTTGGCGGCCGAGGCGGCCGACGACGAGCCGCGCGCGTCGATGACGGCGGCCCCCCGTTTCTGCACGGTGGTGAGGAAGTCACCCTCCAGCCACGCCCGGTCGGAGATGACCTCGGTCGCCGCCCGCCCGTCGATGCGCGCGTGGGCGAAGTCGGGGAATTGGGTGGCCGAGTGGTTGCCCCAGATGCCGAGGTGGGTCACGGAGGACACCGGCACCCCGGCCTTCTTGGCCAGCTGGCCCTTGGCGCGGTTCTCGTCGAGGCGGGTCATCGCGAACCAGCGGTCGGCCGGCACCTCGGGGGCGTTGGACCGGGCGATCAGGCAGTTGGTGTTGCAGGGGTTGCCCACCACGAGGACCCGGACGTCGGCGCCGGCGTGCTCTGCCACGGCCCGGCCCTGGGGCTTGAAGATGCCCCCGTTGATGCTGAGCAGGTCGCCCCGCTCCATGCCCGCCTTGCGGGGCACGGAACCGACCAGGAGGGCCCAGGAGGTGCCGTCGAACGCGGTCTTGGCCTCGGCGGTGGCCACGATGTCGGCCAGCAGCGAGAACGCGCAGTCGTCGAGCTCCATCACGACACCGTCGAGCGCCCGCATGGCGGGCTCGATCTCCAGGAGCCGCAGCACGACTGGCTGGTCGGGTCCCAGCAGCTCGCCGGCGCCGATGCGGAAGAGGAGCGAGTAGCCGATCTGGCCGGCGGCGCCGGTGACGGTGACGTGGACGGGGGGCGTGGCCATGGGGGGAGGCTAGAAGACCCGGCCCGCCGGAACCAACGCCGCGGGGAGCTCCGCGCTAGAGGCGCTCCACGATCGCCTGGGCGAACTCGGAGCACCTGACCTCGGTGGCGCCCTCCATCAGGCGGGCGAAGTCATAGGTGACGATCTTGGCGGCGATGGTCGCCTCCAGGGCCTTCACGATGTCGGCGGCAGCCGCCTGCCAGCCCAGGTGCTCGTACATGAGGACGCCCGAGAGGAGCACGGAGCCGGGGTTCACCTTGTCCTGCCCCGCGTACTTGGGGGCGGTGCCGTGGGTGGCCTCGAAGATGCCGTGGCCGGTGACGTAGTTGATGTTGCCGCCCGGTGCGATGCCGATCCCGCCGACCTGGGCGGCCAGCGCGTCGGAGAGGTAGTCGCCGTTCAGGTTGGTGGTGGCGATGACGTCGAACTCGGCGGGCCGCGTGAGCACCTGCTGAAGGGTGATGTCGGCGATCGTGTCCTTCACCAGCAGCCGGTCGCCGGGTTCGCCGCCGCAGTCGTCCCAGCCGACGGCGACGTCCGCGAACTCCTCGCGCACGACCTCGTAGCCCCAGGCCTGGAACGCCCCCTCGGTGAACTTCTGGATGTTGCCCTTGTGCACGATCGTGACCGACCGGCGGCCGCGGTCGAGCGCGTAACGGACCGCGGCGCGGACGAGCCGCTTGGACCCGAACTCGGAGATCGGCTTGATGCTGATACCCG
>Ga0209415_10001184_pt1 | contig 49693 bp, 40 predicted proteins | sample PeaSoiSIISIP2007_FD_187696 | JGI IMG/M metagenome (GOLD analysis project Ga0209415, IMG submission 187696) | Peat soil microbial communities from Weissenstadt, Germany - SII-SIP-2007 (SPAdes) (version 2) | ecosystem: Environmental > Terrestrial > Soil > Wetlands > Peat | place: Germany... | reverse complement strand
GCTCGAGCGCCCGTTTTGGTAGAGTCCTGGGAATGCGCTTATATCTGGTTGAAGACCTTCAATAATTGGACGCTAGAATTTTTGATCCATTCCAATTTCTTCTTCTCCGACCAATCACTGTCTTGTTGCGGGGTGTCCAAGCTCACTTGATGAATCTGCCCCGTCTGTCCCTGCTGTTCGGCCTTTTTGGTCTCTTTGTCACTCATGCCGCACCTCCCTCAAGACGTGATCTGCCTCTTGATTTCCGCGAGTCGATTTTCCAACACAATGCGCTCCGCATAAATCTCCATAACCGTTTCGATCTTTTTCGTGTCTGCTGGTGTATTCCTAAATGCTTGGGGTCTCGAGGTCACGACGTTGATCACATAAACAACCTGATCCATGAGAATGTCTATAACCGGATATGCAAACATGGATCCTGTGTCTTCCTTCGCCATAAAGCGGTGGTAACGAACGTCGGTGGCGATGTTTTCAGATACAACAAGTTGTCTGGATTGAAAAGCCGCACCCGCTATCGTGTTATTCTTAAAACGCTCCTTCTGTGAGATGGGAACGTCAGCGTCAGGTGCCCAGTCTGTAATGACGAGATCCGCTCCATCAGGTTTCATCAGGGAAACTTTTACCCGGTCGCCAGAATTCGGGTCAACCTTGATCTGATAATAATCACGAACGCGACCGATCAGCTCTTTGATCTGCAACTCCGGTCTGGTCATCTCGAAGAAGGTTTTGCTCGCATCTACGGGTTTTGTCAGTCCTTTTAGTGCTTCGTAGAATCTCTTCGATTTCGCTCCGACCACGATCCTGACGGACAGCAATAGGTGTGCCAAGTCTTGTTGTGCTATCTCTAAAGTCTTTATGGCATCTTTTGCGATGTCATCAAGGTACGATTTGGCGATTGAAACACCGCCAGCCCAGACGCCCGTGCCTGCTAAGACCCATGGTTGATAGCCTTCGAGAAAATAGGGTAGCTTCTGCCCCTGATGTAATGCAAACCAAAGAGCCGCAAGGCCTGTCGGGACCGCTGCTGTCGCCGGGATGGCTATGTATCGAAACCATCTGGCGGTCAGCCAGCGTTTAAGATCCATTTGCGACGAAACAGTAGCGTATCGCCCTCAAATGCACAAGATGCGGGTTTAATGACCTGTCGTGCGAGCTTAGGCCCAATTGTCAATATGGAGGTTTCTTCCGGAGCGCCTGTCGTCTTTTGGTCCCCGCCTTTTGGCGGTGGCGTTAGTTGGATCGCGCGGGTGGCGTCTTTTGAACAAAGCAACCATAGCCTTGTGCAATAGTATACTCCTTCTTGCAGCCGTGGGATAGTGGGCCCGGCGGTCTGAGGTCCGCGAAAATCCCAGCCGAGCTTATTTCGTTGCGGCCGGACTAGACGATGCGTTTTTGGCCGTGCTTGAAGCCACCCTGCTCGCCGAGTGCAGGCGCTGCGTCTTGATCGCGATCGCGTTCACGGCCGCGCCCACGTCCGCGATTCTCGCTGCCGCGCTCGTTCGGTGTGCGCCGCTCGTCCACCGGGACGATCTCGATTGCGCGCATGAAGCCGTCGCCCGTCGAGCGCGTGGTGATCATCGGATCGTCCTTGAGCGCGAGGTGGACGATGCGGCGATCGCGCGGCGGCATCGGATCGATCGTCACGGCGACGTGCTCGCGCTTGGCCTGCTCGCCCTTGGACAACGCCATCCGCTGCAACAGCCGCCGCCGCCGCGCCCGGTAGGATTCGGTGTCGATCGAGATCGGCGCGGCATCCTTGATCTTGCGTGCCAGCAGCCGATTCACCATGTACTCGATCGCGTCGAGCGTCTGTCCGTGGCGTCCGATCAGGAGGCCCGAGCCGTCGCCCTTGATGTTGAGCTCGAGGGTCTCCGGATCGTCGGACTCGGCCGGCTCGATAGTCGCCTTCTCGCCCATCAATTCGAGTAAACGTTGGAGGAAAATGGTCGCTTCGCGGGCCTGTTCCTGCAAATCCGCGCTCTTGCGCGTATCGTTGCCGGCTTCGTCCACGGCGGCAAACGGATCGCGATCGTCGTCGCCGCCGACCGCACGCTCCTGCTGAAGCTCGGGGGCTTGTGCGGCGCGCGGCGGCGCATTGTCGGGCTGACGACGACCCCCGCGACCGCGTCCACGCCGGCCCCGTGATCCGCCCTCGCGAGCGCGTTCCTGACCCGGGCTCTCCGCGCCGCGACTGTCGTCGCGCAAGTCTTCTACCTGATCAGAACGTACCTGATTCTCCTGGATCCGATTGGAGGGGCCGCGATCGGGTTGGCCACGATCGGCCGCGCTGGCGGCGGCCGCCGGCTGACCGGACGCGTTGCCGCGTCCCGAGGACGGCGCCGGCCGCGGCGCATTGCGGCCGCTGTCGCGACGATTGTCGCCTCGGCCACCGCCCGGCCCGCCGCGCGCTTGCTCGCGCTCGTCGCCCTGGCGCCGAGGCTCGCGGGGCGGTGGCATCTCCCGCCGCTGGTCGCGCTGCTCGCGGGGCGCTTCATTTCGCGAGTCCGGGCGCGGCTCGTTAACGTCCCTTGCTTGAGGCTCGCCGCGCTCGGGCCGCGCAACCTCACTCGGCTCGGGGCGCGGCGGCTCGGGGCGCGGCGGCTCGCGCCGCACTTCCGGCCGAGCCGCCTCGGGCCGCCGCATTTCGGGCGGCGTCGGTCGCAACGGCGGGGCCGGCGGCGGTGACATCACGCCGCTACGCGCCTCTTCGCGCGCCCGTTTGGTCACGCGCACGCGGGCCTGGCGCACGCCGAGTCCGAGTACTCCGGAACGCGGCGTGCTCAGGACCTCAATCGTGACGTCGTCCTGTTCGGCGCCGAGTTGGGCGAGCGCATTGCTGATCGCCTGATCAATTGTCGCTGCAGTGGTTTCTATCGATTCGCTTGAGCTCATGTCGATGCGGGTACGGGTAATTGTTGGAACTCACGGTTGAGTATGAACTGCTGGACGACGCCGAGCAGGTTCGACGAAAAATAGTAGAGCGTCAGCCCGGCCGGCATATTGACGAAAATCAGGCTGAACACCACGGGCATATACATCATCATCTTTTGTTGATTTGGATCCGGCTGCCGCGGCGCCATCCACTGCTGTACAAAGGCCGTAACCGTCATCAGGATGACCAGCACCGGGATGCCGTGGCATTCTGTAAACGGCAGCATCGGGATCCACGAGACCGGCAGACAATCGGGCGCCGACAAATCCTTAATCCAGCCGACGAACGGTGCGTGGCGCAATTCGATAGCGTTCAGCAGCGCCTCATACAAGCCGAAAAACACCGGTAACTGCACGGCCATCGGCAGGCATCCGCCGAGCGGATTGACATGATTGCGCTTGTATAGATCGACCATCTCGCGGTTGAGCCGCTCCTGATCGTCCTTGTGTTTCTCGCGGATGCGTTCGACCTGCGGTTGCAGCCGCTGCATTCGCATCATCGAGCGCTGGCCCTTGATCGACATCGGCAGGGTCACCAGGCGCACGACGATAGTTAACAGGATGATAGCAAGCCCATAGTTGGGCGCAATCCGATAAAAAACCTTGAGCAGTTTGAGGAACGGCAACGCGATGATGCTGGTCCAGCCGAAGTTGATGGTCTTTTTCAGCGACGGATTTACCGCCTCGAGCACGTCGAGTTCCTTGGGCCCGATAAAAACCGCGCTCGAGACCATCGTCGAACCATCGAAGACGACCCGCGCGTCCGCTTCGTCGCCGACGTAGTCCATCGCGAGCGTGCCGACGACCGGTTTGACCGGCATCAGCGCAGAGAGGAAATAGCGATCGCCGAAGCCCGCGTAGGTGATCGTGCCGACGACCGGCGCGACGCCCTTCTCGATCGCCTTTTGTGCGTCATTGATGACCTTGTCCTGCACGTCGGCTTGCAATTCCGGGATGTCGCGAAAGCCGGCGTTGGCGGTCAGCGGCCGGCTCAACTGCAAGCCGACGCCGTCGATCTTCATGCCGGCCGGTGCGTTCACCGCCGCGGTCACCGCGAAGACGTAGCCGTCGGGCTTGAAGGCGAAGGTCTTGGTCAGTTTCAGGCCGTCGGCCGTTACGCCGGTAAGCGTGACCGTGGCGCCGCCGGGGGCGACGTCGATCTGGGCCGGCGCGTCGCTGCTATAGATGATCTCGCCGTCGTCCGAGATCGCCGCGCCCCGCGCGATTACAAGCCCCAACGGCAAACGGTCGCCGCCCGCGATAACCTCGTAGGGCGGACTGCCGGCCGCGCCGGTCTGCCGATAATCCTTGAGCTTGAAACTGGCGAGCCGTCCGCCACGCGCCGTCAATTCCGCTTCGTAGCGCTGGGTGACGATCGTGATGGTTCGGGCCGTGGCGCGCGAATACGCGCCTGCCGCGTTGGTCGCGGACCCGGGCGCCGCCAGCGTGTTCGCCGCCTGCTCCGGGGAGGGTACTGCCGAGGGGGTGGCCGTCGCGGCGACCTTGGTCTGCCGATGCGCCAGTTCGGGATGACGCCATTGCAGTAGCTGGTTGTAAAAAATGACGATCGCCAGCGAGATGATCAGAAATGTGAGAAGCCGGGAGTTTTCCAAGAAATTCCTTACGTCAGGCGCGCGCCGTGTGATCGTGCGGCACCGGAACTTTCGGTACTGGAACTGTCGGTATGGGATCTGGGCCCCAGCCGCCAGCCGGCCGGCAGCGCAAGAGGCGGCCGAGCGCGAGCCGTCCGCCGGCGACGACGCCATGGCGGCAAATCGCTTCGCGCGCATAGTCGGAGCAGGTCGGTTCGAAGCGGCAAGCCGGTCCGATCGTTGCGGTTATTAGCGGTGATAGCACCGCGCGGTAAATATCTATTAAGGAGATGAGGGCGCCGCGAGTGATCGACGCTGCGATGGCGATCGCGATTGGGACACCATGTCCTGCGCTACCTGCGATGCGCCTCATCCGCGTGACTGCCGCTCGGCTCGCGCGATGCGCGCCACCAGGTTCGACGACGCCTGCAATAGCTCGCTCGCGATCGCCGGGCTCGCGAGCGCACCGGCGCCCGCCCGGGCGATTACGATCAACGCGATGCCGTCGGGAAACAGCGGCCTGAGTTTGAGCCGATAACATTCGCGCACGCGCCGTCTCGTTCGATTGCGCACCACCGCCGATCCGATGCGCCGCGAGACGGTCATCCCGAGCCGCGAACGGTCGAGTTCGGCGAGCCGGCCTGCGTACATCACGAAATGCGCGGTCTGATAGCGCGCGCCGATCTTCTGCAAGCGCAGGTATTCGGCGCGACGATGTAATCGATCGGCGGGACCGAACGACCACTCGCTGCGCGCGGGTTGCGTGGCGTCACGCTCTAGCCGGGCTGCTTGGGCGGAATCGAGACCGTCAGCCGCGCCCGACCGCGCGCGCGCCGGCGTTTTAATATGCTGCGTCCCCCGGGCGTGGCCATGCGGGCGAGGAATCCGTGCGTGCGTACGCGTCGGCGATTGTGCGGTTGATAGGTCCTTTTCATCGGTCGAGGCCAACTTATTCAAGCTTGCGGCTCGGGCGAACTTCGTTCGATCCGTGGAGCCAGTCAGATGGTTGAGATTGTTCAAAAGGGCGCACCCCTACGGCGAACCCCGATCCGCCTATCGAACCATACCGCCCCGCGCGCCGCAAGGGTATCTTGACGAAAGTCATGGCGAAATCTGTGAGCGTTGAGAAGGCGGTCGTCGCGTTTCGCGAAATGATTCGAGAATCTTCGCAATAGCGCGATCACCTTTGATTTCGTGCGTGCGAACGTGAATCGGCGCAAATCCCAATACAACCCGATGCAATTCGAGTCGATCGGAATTGGTAGCCGGTTGTCAGGCGATTGGCACAGCATTCGCTCCATGCCTCCTCCAACAGCGGAGACGCCAACCAACTCACGGGAGGCGCGAAATCGCTGAAGTATCGCGGGGAGGATTATCGACATGAAGACTATCGGAACAGCAGCCACTCTGATCGGCGCGGTATCATTGATGTTGGCGATCATCGTCGCGCAGCAGAATTATCAGCGCAGTTGGACGGGCGGCGGCGTCGCGCAGGCGAACGCATACGGCGAGACCGCTCCGGCAACGCCCGAACGCCTCGCGCAGGCCAACCAGTAGGTTAAGAATACTGAAACCTCAGTGAGGTTTCAGACTTCCCATTGGACTGACGCTCGCGATGCTCGGGTGGGCGCCTAAGTCTCGCTGGCTCTAAATGGTCGCGAGCGTGCGAAAAGTTAGGTCAAGACTGTTGGGCTGCTCGTCAATCATGCGGAAGACTCCAGCTTCAATCTTCCCCTAAACAGTCACTCGCCCTGTCGGTGCCCGAGCGCCTCGCGCGAGCCAACCAATAACTCACGCCAATTCAGATTGACGCTCGCGATGATTGTATCGGCGTGACCCTAGCGGCTCACCCGAGCATCGCGAGCGTTATTCATTGCGGGAAGTCTGAAACCTCACTGAGGTTTCAGTTTTCTGATCTGCTATCTATCTTCCCATGTATGTCGCCGATACGATCGTTGCGCCGGCCACGCCGCCGGGCACCGGCGCGGTCGCGATCGTGCGCCTGTCCGGTCCGCGCGCGATCGAGATCGCGCGGCGACTGTGGCATCCCCTCGCCCCGCCTTCCGCTAATCGAGACCCGACGCCGCGCCGGCTCTATCTCGGCGAAATTCGCGACCCCATCACTCGCGCCCCGATCGACCGCGCGATGCTCGCGATTTTCCCGGCGCCACGCTCGCTCACGGGCGAGGACGTCGCGGAACTGCAATGTCATGGCGGCAGCTACCTCGTGCACCGGGTCGTCGCGCTCGCGACTGCGGCCGGCGCGCGCATCGCGGAAGCGGGCGAATTCAGCCGCCGCGCCTTTTTCAACGGGCGCATCGACCTGACCGAGGCCGAGGCGATCGCGGACCTGGTCGCGGCGCGCGGCGAAGCGGGCCTGCGGATGGCGCTCGCGCAAATGTCGGGGGCGCTCGCCGATCGCGTCAACGGATTACGCCGGCAGGTGATCGCGATTCGTGCGCATCTGGAAATCGAGATCGACTTCGCTGACGAGGACATCCGGCTGCCCTCGCGCGACGACCTCGTGGCCGAAATCGATTCGCTTACCGGCGATTTGACCGAATTGCACGACAGCTTCGCGCGCGGGCGGATCATTAGAGAGGGCGTGCGCGCGGCGATCATCGGCAAGCCCAACGCGGGCAAGTCGAGCGTGCTCAATCTGCTGCTTGGCGCCGATCGCGCGATCGTCACACCGATTGCGGGGACCACGCGCGACGTTATCGAGGATGCGATCGCGCTCGGGCCGTGGCATCTGGTGGTCGCGGACACCGCCGGCCTGCGCGCGAGCGACGACCCGATCGAGCGGATTGGGATCGAGCGCACGCGTCGTCACGCGAACGACTCCGACCTCGTAATCGCAGTTTTCGATTCGTCGCGAGCGCTCGATGCCGACGACGCCGACGTTATCGCGACGTGTGCGGGCCGCCGCGGCGTGGCGATCCTCAACAAGCGCGACCTGCCGCCGCGCCTCGACGCGGAAATGCTGCTCGCGCAGGGCCTCGAATTACCGCTAGTCGATCTCTCGGCGCTTACGGCGGCGGGCCTTTCCGACCTGCGCGAGCGAATCGAGCGCGTTGTCAACGAACTGGCCGGCGGCGACTCCGCCACGTCCGCCAATAATGGCGACGGTCAGGAGGCCGGGCGAAGCGGCGCGACGACCGGTCCAAAGAGCGAGATCGTCGTTATCTCCCGCGAACGGCATCGCGACGCGCTCGCTCACGCGCTCGATTCGCTCGCCGCCGCCCGCCATAGCGCGCTCTCCGGAATGCCGCCGGAGATCGTCGCGGTGGACGTGATGGCGGCGGCGGACGCGCTCGGCTCGATCACCGGCATCGTGGGGACCGAGGACGTCCTCGACGCGCTCTTCCGCGAATTCTGCATCGGCAAATAAATGCGGTAGAATAATTCTACATTAAGTAGTACGATGGATTTGTCCCCTGCGCGGCGCACCTTCCCGCTGGGCACGGTTGCGGGTGGTTTCTGTCCCGGCTTTCTTCCTGGCATTTGGGGGGACGGGAGTCGGAGGCTTTGCGCTAACGGCTTCGCACGGCATAATCAGTCCAGCCAGTCGGCGCGATCCAGCAGGAACGAAATAAAGGCGAAAATGTTTCACGTGAAACATTTTCGCTGGAAATTCGCTTCCAGCCTCGAAGATCGACAGCGGGACAGTGAGAACGCTAATGTGCGCCTCTCGACGGGGCAAACGCCGTCTCTGCAGTTGGCATGGTAAGCATGATAAGGACGAACGCAAGCCGCATGGAAGGCATGAGCGCAACCTATGACGTGATCGTGGTCGGGGCGGGCCACGCTGGAATCGAGGCGTCCCTTTGCGCCGCCCGGATGGGTGCACGCACGCTGATGCTCACGCTCAACCTAGACCATATCGGCCAGATGTCCTGCAATCCCGCGATCGGCGGTATCGGCAAGGGCCATCTCGTCCGCGAAATCGACGCGCTCGGTGGCGAGATGGGCGTCGCGATCGACGAAACCGGTATCCAGTTTCGCTTCCTCAATACGCGCAAAGGCCCCGCCGTCCGAGCGCGCCGCGCCCAGGCCGACAAGGCCGCCTATCGCACCCGGATGAAGCGCGTGCTCGAGGCGACGCCCAGCCTGACGATTCGCCAGGCCAGCGTCGAGCGGATAATCGTCGAGGGCGGCGCGGTCCGGGCGGTCGAATCGCAGATCGGCGAGCTGTTTGCCGCCCGCACCGTAATCCTGACCACCGGAACGTTCCTGAAGGGCCTCGTCCACGTCGGACTGCGCAACTACAACGCCGGCCGCGCCGGTGACTTTGCCGCGATGGGCCTCAGTGACAGCCTCGCAAATCTCGGCTTTCGAATCGGGCGCCTGAAGACCGGGACCTGCCCGCGTCTCGACGCCCGCACTATCGATTACTCGGGGCTGGAACCCCAGCCCGGCGACGAGCCGCCGCCGCCGTTTTCATTTCGCACCGCGCGCATCGCGCAGCCGCAGGTTCCGTGTCATCTGACGTTTACGAACGAGACCACCCACGAGATTATCCGCGGCGGCCTCGACCGCTCACCGATGTACTCGGGCGTTATCCATAGCCGCGGACCGCGCTATTGCCCGTCGGTCGAGGACAAGGTGATGCGCTTTCGCGACAAGGAGCGCCACCAGATCTTCCTCGAGCCTGAGGGGCGCGACACGGTCGAGGTGTATCCCAACGGCCTCTCGACCAGCCTGCCGCTCGACGTGCAGGTCGCGATGGTCCATTCGATCAAGGGGCTGGAGCGCGCCGAGATCATGCGGCCGGGCTATGCGATCGAATACGACTTTGCCGATCCGACCCAGCTCCAGCCGTCGCTCGAAACGCGCTTAGTGGGCGGGCTGTTCTTCGCCGGCCAGCTCAACGGCACCACCGGCTATGAGGAGGCGGGGGCGCAAGGGCTGATCGCGGGAATCAACGCAGTGCTGAAGACCCGCAACGAGCCGCCGCTGATTCTCGGGCGCGACCAGGCCTATATCGGCGTGATGATTGACGACCTCGTAACGCGAGGAATCGGCGGCGAGCCGTATCGCATGTTTACCTCGCGAGCCGAGTACCGGCTGCTGCTGCGCGAGGATAATGCCGACCGCCGTCTGTCGCCGACCGGTGAGCGCCTCGGTCTGATCGGTAATGAGGCCGCCACTCGCATCCGCGAGCGTGGCGAGCGGGTCGCGGGGGAGATTGTCCGGCTGCGCGCCGCCTCGGTAATTGCCGATGAAGAGGTCAATCGGGTGTTGATTGAGTGCGGCTCCAGTCCGCTGCGCGAGGCGGCTCGCGCCTTCGAACTGCTCCGTCGCCCGGAGCTTTCGTACGCCGACGTTGTTCGGCTGGCGCGGCTTGAGCCAGCGCTCGATTTCGACCAGGCAGCCGAGCTCGAGACCGAGGTCAAGTATGAAGGTTACGTGAGACGGCAAACCGAGGCGATTGAACGGGCGAGGAGGCTCGAAGACGCCGCGATTCCAGATTCGCTCGACTTCCACGCGGTTACAGGGCTCTCGACCGAGGCGTGCGAACGGCTCTCGACAGTGCGGCCGCGTTCGCTCGGTCAAGCCGCACGAATGCCGGGAATCACGCCCGCAGCAGTCTCGATCCTCGCGGTGCATATTCACGCCCGCGCCTCACGCGTCGAACATTCGGTCAAAAACGAAGAATAAGCGAAAATGTTTCACGTGAAACATTTTCGCTCCAGTTTCGCTTTCAGTATTCGCGCGATATGAATCGACACGCTGGCGTGGGACTTGTCCAGTTGTGACGACAGAAGTTCCAGGATTGGGAATGAGCGAGGCGAGCAAGGAGCCGTCAGCGATTGGACGCGCGGTGCGCGTGGCGGTTGCGGAGGAACTGGCGCGGATCGGATATGAGCCGGCGCGGGCAGGCTTCCTCGATCGAATCGAGACCTTCGCCGCCGCATTGGCATTGTGGGGCTCGAAGCTCAACCTGACCGCGGCCCCCGATGACCCTGCCGGGATCGCCTTTCACGTTATCGACAGCCTGGCGCCGCTGATGTTGGGGCACAAGGTCGGGGACCCCGGATTGGCCGAGGCGTTCGCACGCGGAGTGCGTGTGCTCGACCTCGGCAGCGGTGCAGGCTTTCCGGGGTTGATCCTGGCGTCGGCATGCGAGGCCGATTTTGTCTTGTTGGAGGCTCGGCGCAAGCGCGCGAGCTTCCTCAGCGTGACGGCTGCTGGAATGGGTCTGACGAACGTCCGCGTGGAGTCGTCGCGTACGGATTCGATTGTGTTGGAGCCGGTTTTCGACGTCGTGACCGCGCGTGCCTTTGCCGAACCGGCGATTGTCTTCAAAACCGCTGCCGTGGCGCTCACGCCAGGCGGCGTCGTGATGCTCTATGCGAGCCCGTCGCAGCGGCCAGCGATCGGGGCCGCATGCGTGGGCGGCTTCGAGCGGACGACGTTCCATGAATATGAGGTCGCGCGCGGCGCAGTCCGCGTGGTTCATGCGCTCGCGGTCGCGCATCGCCGCGGAGCTGAAATACCTGTGGTTTAATCGGTCGGGAGGTTTTGCTTTTCCACGGGTGACGGCTATCATCATTACTCAAGGGCGAAGGGCGGCTGCGGCCCAAAGCGAAAGAGAGGCGAAAATGTTCCACGTGAAACATTTTCGCTGAAAATTCGCTCTTGAGTCATTTGCATAGGAACAAGCGGAGGCGGTTGTGGGGCGGCTGATCGTTATAGCCAACCAAAAAGGCGGAGTCGGTAAGACCACCACCGCGGTCAACCTCGCGATCGCGCTGGGCCAGCGTTCGCTCACCGATGGAACCAAACGCGGCGCGAATGAGCCGGTTGGCGGAGCCCAAGCCAACGAACCACCGGGGCGGACCAACGGAATCAAAGGCGAGGATGATCAGGTTCGCCAAGCCGACGCGAACGAATCACACCAGTGGACCAGCGAGACCAACGGGCGCCAAGAGACTAATGAAGGGCGCCACGAGAGCAAGGTCGGCAACCATTCGGAGCGGACGGCGGGCGGTATCGGGAAGGTGCTGCTGGTCGATCTCGATCCGCAGGGCAACGCGTCGTCGGGGATAATTGCCGATACGCGGCTGGCCGAACTCAAAAGCTCCGGCAAAACGATCTACGAGGCGCTGGTCGGCCGAATACCGCTGAGCGGGGCGATTCGATCGGCGCGCGAACGGGTGTTTCTTGCGCCGTCGGGACCGGACCTGGTCGGCGCGGAGATCGAACTCGCGACGCGGGAGGGGCGCGAGCGGGTTCTCCAGCAGATGCTGGCGCCAATTCGCGACGACTACGAATTCATCATCGTGGATACGCCACCGTCGCTCGGCTTGCTGACGCTGAACGCGTTGGTGGCGGCGGACTCGGTAATCGTGCCGATGCAATGCGAGTACTACGCGCTGGAGGGCTTGAGCGCGCTGCTCGGGACGATCAAGCGCATCCGCGCGTCGTTGAATCAATCGCTACAAATTGACGGATTAGTCCTCACAATGTTTGATGCGCGCAATCGCCTGAGCCATGAGATCGCGCGCGAAGTCGAGAAACACTTTCCGGAGAAGGTTTTCCAGAATGTGATCCCGCGCAACGTGCGGCTGTCGGAGAGTCCGAGCCATGGGCTCTCGGTGCTCGAATACGATCCGAAGTCGGCGGGCGCCGAGGCGTATCGGAACCTGGCGGCGGAGCTGCTCGTGCGGCTCGAGGGAGGCGCGCCGGCGTCGAAGAACGAAGAGAGCGACGATGCACCGGCGCGGCGTTCGTGGAGTTTGCGGGCGCTGTTTGCGCGCGACAATGAGCGAGGTAAACGATGATTCGAAAACCCTTGGGGCGCGGGCTGGACGCCTTGATCGATCGCGGTCGCGAGGCCGTCGCGGACGGCGCACCGGTATTCCTGATGGTCGCGCCGGAACGAATCGTCGCCAGTCCGTTCCAGCCGCGACGCCATTTCGATCCCGAGAAGCTCGAAGAGTTGACCAACGCGATTCGCACCCAGGGTATTATCGAGCCACTGATTGCGCGGCGGGTGGGTGGCGATATCGATGAGCCGCTCTACGAATTGATCGCGGGCGAGCGGCGCCTTCGCGCGGCGCGGGCGGCCGGGCTGAGCGTGGTGCCGGTGATGGTGCGCGAGGTCGGCGACCATGAAGCGCTCGAGATGTCGCTGGTCGAAAATCTCGTCCGCGAGGATCTGAACGCGATCGAAGAGGCGCGCGCGTTCGTGCGGCTGAGCAAGGAATTCAACCTGAGCCACGAGGAGATCGCGGCGCGGATCGGCAAGAGCCGGCCGTACGTGACCAACACGATGCGCCTGCTGGAGTTGCCGATACCGGTGGTCGATCTGATCATGCGCGGCGCGTTGACGCCGGGGCAGGCGCGGCCGCTGCTTTCGATCGGCTCGGCGGACGAGCAGATGGAGGCGGCGGCGCGGATGCTGGAGGGCAAGATGTCGGCGCGCGCGGCCGAGCAGATGGCGACCGACAATCGGCCGGTGAGCCGCACGGTGGTAACGCGAATCGAGGGCGAGCGCGCCGAGCGACCGAGTTCACGCATCGAGGCGCGGCCCGACGCAAACCTCGGCGCGTTGGCGGAATCGATTCAGAAGGCGCTCAAGCGCAAGGTGCGAATCGCGCCGAAGCACGGCAAGGCGCCGGGACGAATCGAGATCGAGTACTACAACGATAAGGATCTGTCGGAAATGTCGCGGATGCTGATCGTGGCCGGCACCGCCTTTAACAAGGTTTAGTAGGAGTAATATACAAAATGTAGAGAGCGGGAAACTTTGTTGAAGAACTCGGAACTATAGTTTCTTCTGAAACCTCAGTGAGGTTTCAGACTTCCCTTTGGGGAGAAACGGTTTTGATTGGCGCTCGCGCTGCTCGGGAATTGAATGGCGAACGATCCAAGTAGATGAGGCCGCGGGGTTAAGTCAATCAAGGAACCAGTGGTCTATCTCTGCTCACACGTCTTTGAGAACACGCGCCCTGTTCTCTTCGTGTCCCGGGCCGACGGCGATTGGCAATTCTTGTGTGGCGAAGAGCATGACAACGAAGTGCCGAACGTCGTTGGATTCAACCATCTTCTGGAGAGAGATCCGACGCTGGCCGAGTTGCTGCATTTGCCAGATGAATGGGAGGCGGAACGCGCGGGCGCAAGTTCGCCGTGGCGCATCAGCAGGCCAGTCGGGAAATAAAACAAAGGGCACGCGATCTCGATTCGGATGGTGCAATCGTCGACATGTGTTCGTGCCGACAGGGCAAGTGCTAAGCTCGAAGCGATGGACCTACCAATTATCCTGACTGCGGGCGACGATGGGTATCTGGTCGCGCAATGTCCGGTCATATCCGGCTGCATCAGCCAGGGGCGCACGCTGGATGAAGCCTTGGCTAATATTCAAGAGACCATCGAATTGTGTCTCGAAAATCGCGACGATGAGAGGTGAGCGAGATCTGGTTGGGCACCTATAAGGAGCTGCCCGAGCAACGCGAGCGCCTACGAACCCTGCTCTCTTTCAAATGGGAAGTCTGAAACCTCGTGAGGTTTCAGAAGAAGACTATAGTTCTGGGTTCCTCAACAATTCAGCCCAACAGTCTTTTCCCCGTGCTCTTATTCTTACCCTTGCTCTTTTTCGACCGCTCTTTTCGCGGGCCGGTGTGGTCTGTGGGCTTTAGCGGTGGGCGAGGGCTTTGCCGTGGCGTAGTAGGATGAGGCGCGGGCGGCCCGAAGTAGCTTCGAGGACGGGTTGTAAGTCGAGTGCCTGATCCTTGAGGCGATGCCAGGCGTCGGCGGTGACGATAACGTAGCCGGGCGGGGCGTCGCCGAGTTTGCCCCAGATGCGCGGCGCGGTGCGGTCGAGATAGAAGAGCAGCGGCGCCGGCTCGTCCTCGAAGCCGAATAGATAAAGCGGCTCGGCCGGGCCGACTATGCGATTGATTTCGACGGCAGCCGGACGCATCGAGTCGCCCGCACAATCGCGAACTTCCTTGCGCGGCAAATAGAAGAAATTGACGGCGATGAGAATCGCGCAGGTGGCGACGACGGCGCCGCGCAGGAATTTGCCGGGGCGGGTGCGGGCAAGCGCGGTCGTCCACCATGAGAGCATGATGGCGGACGCCGGCCATAGCGGTAGCAAGTAGGCGCGGCGCTTGTAGGCGGCGATAGTGAAGAAAAGGACGGTTACGACCCAGAAGATTGCGAAGAGGCGCACAGCAAGGATGGCACGGTAGCTGGCGTCGGGAGAGGCGGGCGAGAGATCGGCGGAATCCATCGGAGGCAGGAACATCATGCGCAGGGACATCCATATGGAGAGGGGGTTTTGTGACGGGCGCGTGCCGCTTTCGGCATCGGCGGTGGCATCTCCGGAGGCGGGGCGAGTGGAGGTAGGTCGGCGGTAGGTGCGCAGTGCGGCGACGACGGCGAAGGGGACCATCAGGCTAAGCGGGGCCGAGTTCAGCAGGACGGGTTTGAGGTAGTACCAGGGGGACATTGCCCCGAGCGAGCCGAAGAAGCGGCCGAAATTCTCGCTGCCGATCTGGCGATCAAGGAAACCGTAGTGACGCCCGAAGAGGCATGCGAGGTACCAACTCGAGGCCATGGCGAGCGTGAGGATGACGGTCGTGGGAGTCGCGAGTTTCCAGACATCGGATAAGCGCCGTTCGGCGATGAGGAAGATGAGGATCGCGAGACCGGGAAGAATCGCGCCGACGGGGCCTTTCGCGAGAACGGCGAGGCCGAGGGAAATCGCGAGTACCAGGCGGGCCTGCGAACCGAACGGGCGATTCTGTGTTGAAAAGGAATCGTGAGCGGAGAACCACCATATGAACGAAAAGAGCGAGAGGGTTTCGAAGAAGCACAAGGTCATATCGACGCGGCCGATGCGCGCGTTCTCGACGTATTGATAGGACGCGGAGAGGATGAGGCCGGCGAGGACGGCGGCGTCGGGGCCGAGGAACGCATACGCGAAGGCGATCGTGAGGACGATGCCGGCGATCGCATAGAGGGCGGCGGGCAGGCGCAAGTTGAAGGCGGTTACCTTAGTGATGCCGGCGAGGCGATCGATGGCGACGGCGGTCCAATGGAAGAGCGGCGGCTTGTACATCGGAGAGCGGCCGTTCTCGAGCGGGAAGAGCAAGGCGTCGTGCTCGACCATCTGCTGTAGGAAGACGGCTTCGACCGCCTCGTTGGAGCCGCAGACGTCGGCGGCGCCGAGGTGATGGAGGGTCGTCAGGGCAGCGATCGCGACAATCAACGCGCAGGCAATCAGGGTGCGCATCGGGGAGGTTGATGAAGAGTTCAAAACCTAAATCTTTTCTGAAACCTCATAAGGTTTCAGACTTTCCGTTGGGTAAGGTCATCGATTGGCGCTCGCGCTGCTCGAGTAGGCGGCTAAGTCCACCGATGGTTGATGACGGCGGAGGTATCAGTTTTCCCACCTGGAAGAGCGAGAACGATGTGGCATCGATACCGATCGTTGTGAGCGTTCAGCAACGTCGCAAGACTTAGCCGGTCCCCGAGCATCGCGAGCGTCAAGCAGTGAAAAAAGCATCGCGAGCGTCAGTCATTAAAAGTCGCAGCGGAAGATGCTCAGGCGCGCGATGCGGGATTTTTCGTAGCCACGCCATTTGTGTGGAGAGACCGACTTAGGGCCGACGCGGCGGAATTTCAGTTTGCCGATGCGGAGACGGCCGAAGAAGCGTGCGGCGCGTTCCTCGGAAGTGCAGGCGAAGACATAGGTGAGGCGGCGCGCCTGCGCTTCGGCGATGACTTCCTTGATGAGTTCGGAGGCGACGCCCTCGCCGAGAAAGCGGGTGAGCGTGTAGAGGCCGGTGATTTCGCCGGCGCGTTCGCGGCGATAGGGCTCGGTCAGCAACGCGCAGACGCCCGCGAGATGCTCGTCGCCGACGCGATAGCCGAAGCATGACGGCAGCAGGTTGGCGATTTCGGTTGGGCTGCGCGGGAGGAGGAAGCCTTCGTTCTGGCCGCGCACGATGAGCGCTTCGACCTCCTCGAAATCGTCGATCGAGATTTGCTGGACGTTGGCGTAGCGCTGCTCGGTAAATAGCGTGCCGGTGCCGACGAAGCTGAAGAGTTCTTCGTAAACCTGGCGCGGAGTGGTGAGGTTAACCGAGGCGACGCCGTCCTCAAGGGCGCGGCGGGCGGCACGGATAATCGCGCGGCGCAGCGGGGCCTTCTCGCGTGCGAGGGCGCGGCGAACCTGGCGCAGGTCAACGAAGGAGTCGGTTTCCTCGTCGGCGTCGGTGAGGCCGCCGGCCCGATCGAGCATCACGAGCTTGAACACGCGGAGGCGGCTAGCCATCTCCTGCGCGAAGACGACGAGGTCGATGGGATCGTCGGTCTCGGCGGCGGCGACGACGATCGAACCGTCGCGCAGGCCGTGCCAGATCGCGGCGACGGCGGAGTCGGGCGGATACGGTCGCGTGCGCAGGCCGGTCGCGGGATTGAAGAGGGCGGGCTCATGCCGGAGCATCCGGCCGAGGCGTTTGACCAGGCGCGGCAGCGCGTTCGCCGACGAGATGACGATGCAGCGAGTCTGATTGCGGCGGAGTTGGCGCAGCGTAACGACGAGCGAATCGAGTTCGGAGAGGCGCTCGCCGCTCGGCGGGATCAGCGCAAAGAGGATACTCTTACCGTAGAACTCTTCGAGGTAGAAGGTTTTTTCGGTGAAATTGGGCGCGGTCGGACGCACGAGTTTGGGCGGCGTTGGCAGTTCTTCGTTCAAGTCGTTCCCGATGCGTGTGAGATTATAGGAAGGCGATGCGAAGTTACGCGCTATATTTGATGGCGATTTGCGGGGCGGCGCGGATCAGCTCTTGATTGGGGCGGCGGCGAGAGCTTCAGCGGCCATGCGCGTCTGCATCCGATTGAAGAAACTGGGTGACGGCTTCGACGACGCGATTTCGAGAATCGTGGTATGCGAAAAAATATCGAGCAGGCTGCGCTGGCCCTCCTCCCACACGCGGAACATGCGGCAGGTCGGCTGCAGACTGCATTGCGTACCGCCCTCGACGCAAAGGTTGAGCGCGATCGGCCCTTCCACCGCTTCGATGACGTCGCGAAAAGTGATGGTCTCGGGCGGACGCGCGAGGTGATAGCCGCCGCCGGGCCCGCGGCGCGCACGGACGAGCCCGCCGCGCATCAGGTCGTGGATAACCTTTTCGAGATAGTACTTCGGAATATGTTCCTGGGTCGCGATTTCGGTGCCGCGCGCAACGCCGTCAGGGTGGTCGGCGAGGTGAATCATGGCGCGCAGGGCGTACTCGATCTTGCGCGGAATCTGCATCAGGCTCATGGCGCGTCTCCCATCGCAGTGAGTGCGCCGACGGCGGCGCGAGCTTTGAGGGTGGCGCGTTTGCGGCCATTGGCGGAGTTGACGCCGGGGACCGCGCCGAGAATGCGCTCGACGTATTTGACGAGCATGTCGCTCTCGACGTTGATGGTATCGCCGGGGCGTTTGAAGCCGAGCGTCGTGAGCTTGAGCGTGTGCGGAATCAGCGCGACGGAGAAGCGGCGGCCGTGGATGCCGAAGACGGTCAAGCTGATGCCGTCGATCGCGACCGAGCCTTTTTCGACCAGGTAGCGCGCCTGTGCGGCCGGGACCTCGAAGGTGTAGAGGCGCGAATCGCCCTCGGGTTTGATGGCGACGAGGCGGCCGACGCCGTCAACGTGGCCGGAAACCAGGTGGCCGCCGATGAGCTTGTCGAGCGTGAGGCAGCGTTCGAGGTTGACGCGATCGCCGGGCTGCAATTCGCCGAGAGTGGTGCGGCGGAGCGATTCGGCCGAGATGTCCATCGCGAAGGTGCCGCGGCCCTTGCCGGTGACGGTCATGCAGGCGCCGTTGATGGCGATCGATTCGCCGAGGGTGACGCGCGCCAGCGGCATCGCGGTGCGAATCGTGAGCACGGCACCGGCGGGCGAGCGCTTGATGGCGGCGACGGTGCCGAGGTCCTCGATGATGCCGGTGAACACGATGCAGATCTCCGCGAGTAATCCAGAAAAATCATACTTTTTCGGCGTCGCGATAGCAACTGAGCATTAGCCAAAGAGCAAAACGGAGGCGTGGGTTGCAGGGTGGCAACGGTGGACCGGATAATCGCGGGCACGGAGTGAAATGGGAATAATCAAAGAAGCGTCTGAAAAATTCTGGAACGGCGAAATTACCGTCGCCCAACAGCATCCGCTGATTCCGACCGGCGAATACGAAGAGGTCGCGGCGGGGGTGATGTTCTATCGCTGGTTCGCGAACTTCGTCGCGGTCAAGACCGAAGAAGGGATCGTGCTGGTCGATACCGGCGCGCATTTCAACCAGGCGGAGACGGTTGCGCTGGTACGGCGCTGCGGGCCGGAGCGGATTAATACGGCGATCTACACGCATGGGCACGTCGATCACGCATTGGGGATGGCGGCATTCATCGCGGAGGGTCAGAAGAACAAGGTCGCGCGGGCGCGCGTCGTGGGCCATCGCACGATCGCGGCGCGCTTCGATCGGTACAAGCGGACGGCGGGCTACAATGGAATAGTCAATTCACGGCAATTCAGCGGACCGGCGGCGTGGCCGACTGACTATGTATATCCGGATACCTACTTCGACGATCGCTTCACGGTATCGGCCGGTACTATAAAGTTCGAATGCCATCATGGGCGTGGCGAGACCGATGACGCCTGTTGGGTATATATTCCGCAGCGCAAAGTACTGTGCACCGGAGATTTTATCATTTGGGCGTCGCCCAACGCGGGCAATCCGCAAAAGGCGGTGCGTTATGCGCGCGAATGGGCGGAGGCCTTGCGCGCGATGGTAAAGGTCGGTGCCGAGGTGCTGTTGCCGGGGCATGGCGTGCCGGTGTTCGGCGCATTGCGCGTGCGGCAAGTGCTGACTGACACCGCCGAGTACCTGCAGAGTTTGTACGATCAGACGGTCGCATTGATGAATGCGGGAATGCCGCTCAATGAAATCGTACGGAGCGTCGCGGCGCCGGCGAAGTTTACTGAGAAACCTTACCTGCAAGCGGTGTACGACGAACCGGAATTCATCGTGCGCAATATCTGGCGGTTGGAGGCCGGGTGGTATGACGGGGTGCCGTCACATCTGAAGCCCGCGCCCATAGCTAGTCAGGCGCGACAGATCGCGGAGTTGGCCGGTGGCGTCGAGAAACTGGTCGAACAGGCTGAGGCTAAATTCGCTGCCGGCGACCTCGCAATGGCGTCGCATCTAATCGACTGGGCAGTGATGGCGGCGCCGGATAACATTGCGGCGCATGCGATGCGAATGAAGGTGTACGCGGCGCGCGCAGAGGACTCCCGATCGACGATGAGCCACGGGATTTTTCGCGCGGCAGCGATCGAGTCAGCAGAAAAAGCGGGCCTCGCAGCACCAGACGATTCGCGAAAGATGTAATTGGCGGAGAATCAGGTGTTGATCGGCTAACTCGCGAAGAGGTGGGCGAATAGCTGGTCGAAGTGGGCGCGTTGCCAGGTGCGTTCGGGACCGAGTGTCGTACGTCCGTCAATCGCCCACATGGCAGATCGCGCCGCGCTGATGGCCGCGTCCTGCGATTCCCGCAAGGTCGTTCCAAAGGCGGAGAATGCCGCCAGGCGCGCCTGTCCACCAGCTACTTCGGCGGCGTCGCGAGCGAGAACGAGCGCTGCCTGTAGCTCATTCGCCGACGCGTCGTCCCGTGCGAAACGGCGAGCGACGTCGATCGCTCGGCGCAGGCGGTCGTCGTTCGGATAGCGACCTTCGTAAATCGAGAGGACGCGCTCGGCACAATCGCATGCGAAACGCCGAAGCTCGGAGCGCACGTCAACTGCCGCAATTGACTTTCTGACTTCGCTGATTCGGGAGGAGGCGAATTCGGCGGAGCCATCACTGAGTAATGGCTCGGATATCTCGACGAGGCATGCGACGGGACCGTTCGCCTGCATCAGCGCATCCCATAACGTCTTAGATGAGTGATAGCCGGACTCGGTAATGAATTCTCCCTCCCCGGCGGCTATTTTGACGGGCTTATATTTGCGCGTGTCGCCAATGCGCCAGGGTTCGTCGATACCAGCGACTATATCTTCGTCGGCCCGCATGTCGTCCGGGAGAAAGTGATAAGCCCTGATCATGTTCGTTCGCAAACCGCTGATGCTCTGCCGCTACACAGCGCTACGATGGCAAAAAGCGCCAGCCACGCTCGCAAGGTTTGCGTGTACTCATTGTTGATCAGCGTAAAATAATGCGGCAGCGGGAGAAAAACGAACACGCTAATGAAAAGCGTCGGATGCGGAACACCCCGCAGTCGTCCGGAGAACAATCCGAAGATCACAACGCCGAGCGGTATCAGCGCGGAGGGGATAGTCACAAGCAGAAGCAATTGATAGTACACGCCGCGCGGCCACCATTTAGAGTTGGGAACCTCGGGCCAGCTATTGAAGAGGTCGGTACACCACGCTACGTAAAATCGCTCCGCGACGCGCAGTGCCGTCTGTGCCGGGTGATGGCACATATAGTCCCACGCGCGTTCACCACTTCGTCGCACATATTCGCTTTCGCCGAGCGATTGATAAAGCGCCATTTCTTTTGGGTCAGACACCGGATGTGCCGAATCTGCTTGCTCACGAATGCAGCCCTTGGGATTGTTGCCTTGGAACAGTTCGAACGCCATGTTCGAGCGAACGGGATAGAGCCTACCAAACATTAGCGCATCGCGGACGATCCAAGGCGCGACGATCAGCGTGGCTGTGAGGACGGATAGGAGCATCGCGCGCAGCAAATGCGCATCGAGAGACCGCCTTTCCAGAACTGGCGTACTAAGTGCGACCAGGAAGATCGGGATCGGATTGATGTTGATCAACGCCGTGAGGCCGCCGATCACTCCCAGCGCCCGCCGGTCGATAGGGTGGGCCTATCGCACCATCGCAATCCGAAATAAACCAGAACAACAATGCCCAGTTCCTGCCAAACGAAGTAATAGAGGTACGTCAATCGAAGCAGCGATTCCGGCCAGAAACATAGTACCAAGCCCGCTACTGCGTCAGTGAGTAGCGGCAGGCTCGCCATGCGACGTGTCAGGTAACGCGCGATCAGCCAATAGAAGGCCACCGATAACGCGCTGGGAACGGACTGCAGTAAGACCAGCACCTGTTCCGTCCGTCCGTTGGCTGCGCCCATCAGCCGCATCACTGCAGCCCAAAGATATGGGACTAGCGGGCATTCCCAGGCGGTGGGGACGCTGCCGCGGAAGAACGGCGAGCTGAAGCCGTGTCCTTCAAAAACATTGATTGCGATATTGCCGATCTCCCACCACCAAAAATCAGCGCCCCGCCAGTGAGCCGGATAGGCCCCCATAAACGTCACCAGAAACAGCAGACGAACGCCGAGAGCGAGAAGAAATATGCTCAGGAAGCCCTTCCGCAGGACGTCGCGCGGATTCATAGCTTGAACAGACGCAGGAAAAATCATCCTTTTGGCGGTGGGGCGGGAATTTCGGCCATGCGAGCGGTGGTGTCGCTGTCGTATTCGAGGTGCAGCGCGCGCACGATGAGGCCGTGCATCCGCCATAGCGCGATGACGTAAATCAGTTCCATGATCTGCTCGTCGCTGAAGTGGCGCTTGAGCTCGGCGAAGGTCGCGTCCTCGATCAGGTTGCGGCCGACGAGTTCGTCCGCCGCCGCCATCACGGCGCGCTCTGCGGCGTCGAACTTGTCGCTGGTCGCCCAGCCCTTGATCGCGGCGAGCTTTTCCTCGGAGATGCCGACCATGCGCGCGACCTTCATGTGTTGTGAGTATTCGAAGCGAGAGTCGCCGACGATGCCCGCGCGCAGAATAGCCAGTTCGCGATAACGGGCATCGAGCGCGCGGCCGGGCGCGAGCATCCCCATTAGTGAGTCGCGCGACATAGTGAGTATCTCGGGAACGAGCGCATAGGTAGTCCAATAGTCACCCGGAGTACCGGTGGCGGTGCCGGGCTCGGCGACCGGATCGCGATCGCCGAATAGTTCCTTGTATATCTTCAGGACCGCGGGTGACGCGTCGCGCTTGCTGACCTGGCGTAGTCGATTTCCCATGTGATTTTCCCCTGGGGCGATGCAAAGGATCGCGCCTTCTTTCGCGCGAGCGTGGCATGTAACGGCGTTGAGGCTCAAACGCCAGAGCGAGGCGGGTGGTTAGTTGTTGCGGCCGTTGCGCCGGGCGAAGCCGCGATGGCGCTTCTTGCGCAGGCGATTCTTCTCGGCGAAATCGATCAGGTATTGCTGGCAATTCAAGTTGGAGTCGACGCTGCGGTCGATGTAGGTACCGTCGGACTGCATTTCCCATTGGCAGCGGTTGGGCTTGAGCTGGGCGTCGAGGACCACGCGCAATTCGCGGCGGAGCTGCGGATCCTCGACCGGCGCGACGACTTCGACGCGGCTTTCGAGGTTGCGCGTCATGCAATCGGCTGAGCCGATGTAGTATTCCTCGGCACCACCATTGCGGAAGTAGTAAACGCGTCCGTGCTCGAGAAAGCGGCCGACAATGCTTACGACGCGCACGCTCTCGGAGAGCCCGGGAATGCCGGGGCGCAGGCGGCAGGTGTCGCGAACGATCAGATCGATCTTCACGCCGGCGCGAGCGGCGCGATAAAGCGCGCGCGTGATGTCAACGTCCTCGAGCGCATTCATCTTCATCTGGATGAGCCCGGGCGATGCCGGCGAATGGAGCCGGATTTCGCGATCGATGCGATCGAGCAGGGCGTTTTTGAGAATCGCAGGCGCGGGTAGAATCTTGCTGTAGTTGCGCTTCGGATGGTAGCCGCTGGTCAGGTAGTTGAAGAGCTCGGTCAGGTCGCGGCCGATGGCGTCGTCGCTGGTGAGGATGCCGAAATCGGCATACAGGCGCGCGGTGCCGGGATGATAATTGCCGGTGCCGATGTGGGCGTAGCGGCGGATGCCGTTATAGTCCTGGCGGACGACCAGAATCACTTTGCTATGGGTCTTGTAGCCGACCACGCCGTAGGTGACGTGGATGCCAAAGTCCTCGAGCCGGTTGGCGAACTCGATATTGGTGGCCTCGTCGAAGCGCGCCTTGAGTTCGACCACGACCGCGACTTGCTTGCCGTTGCGGGCGGCGTCGCACAGGTAGCCGATGATCTTGGCGTCGTGCGAGGTGCGGTAGAGCGTCATCTTGATGGCGCGGACCTTGGGATCGACGCTGGCCTCGCGCAGGAAACGTTCGACCGAAGTCGAGAAGGATTCGTAGGGATGGGCGAGCAGGATCGAGCCGACGTCGCGCAGGATGTGGAAGATGCTGCGCTGGGCTTCGGCCTGCAGTCGCGGCTGATCGATCGGGTGGTGCGGCGGATCGTGCAGCGCGGGGACATCGAGTCCCGCAAGTTCCATCAGGTCGCGAATCTGGATCATGCCGTCGGCCTCGAAGACGTCGGCATTTTCGTCGAGGCCGAGTTCTGCCGCGAGCATCCCGCGATGAAGCGGATCCATCCCGTGAAGCACTTCGAGGCGCACGATCGGGGCGAAGCGGCGGTCGCGCAACTCGGTTTCGATCAGCGCGAGCAGGTCGTCGGCCTCTTCCTCGTCGCGCTCGGTATTAGCATTGCGCGTGACGCGGAAAAGTTCGCAGGCGGCGACGCGAATGCCCGGCAAGAGCAGGTCGAGATTGTGGGCCATCACATCTTCGAGGCGCACGAAGCGATGGGTGTTGCCGATGCGGATAAAGCGCGGGATGCCAAGCCCGATGGGGACTTTCACGCGCGCCATCGAGGGTTCGGCCTCGCGCGGCTCGCGAATGGTGACGAGCAGGTTGAGCGAGAGATTGGATACGAACGGGAACGGATGGGCCGGGTCGATCGCCAATGGCGTGACCAGTGGGAAGATGTTGCCGTAGTAATACTCGCGGACGCCGGCTTGCTCTTCGGACGAGAGTTCCTCGTAGCCGACGACGCCGATGCCATGCGGAGCGAGGGCCGCGAGTAGGGCCTCGGCGATCGTGCGCTGGCGGCGCTGGAAGTCGCGGATCTCGGCGTAGCATTCGGCGATCTGCTGATGCGGGGTGCGCCCGTCAACCGTGAGTTCATGGACACCGGCGGCGACCTGCTGCTTGAGGCCGCCGATTCGCTTCATGAAAAACTCGTCAAGGTTCGACGCGGTGATGGCGAGGAACTTGAGCCGCTCGAGCAGCGGATTGCGGGCGTCCTCAGCTTCGGCGAGCACGCGGCGATTGAACTGCAACCAGGTCAGCTCGCGATTGAGAAACAGATCGGGCGACTTGAGCGCGGGATCGATCCGGATATCGGACGGGGTCGCTTCCCCATTCAGGCTCGCAGTCGAGAGTGGTTCGGCCTTTTCGGGAGTGTCGCCAGTCACGCCGTTGGCGGTTAAGACGGTATGCGTCTCAGGCAGGCGATCCGCTGAGGCGTCGGAATCGCTCGTATCGGAAAATTCCGGAGTGGTCGGGGTCCGATTGCCGGGAGCCGGAGTGGTGCCCATATCGTCTCGAATTGTCGCCGCTATGAGATCCGCGTCGGGCGCGGTGAGCAAATCGTCACGCCGTAATGATAGCTGGACGGTGGCTACGATGGCTACCGCCGCAATCAATCAATTTCGATGCGCAGCGACCGTTCAATCTAGTTATATGAAGCGAATCCAAACGTGTTTCTGCGACATTTTCGGCGGAAATTCAAGGGAAGTGCGCGAAATAAAAGCGAATATCAAATGATCGACGATCTTTTATTCCGTTGCAGCCAGACCCGGCGGGGACGGCGGAGGAAGCTGCGGGCGATCAATTGGCGCGAGCGAATCATTCATGCGACGACGCCATTCGTCGTCGTCGATCGCGCCAACGATCAGGGCGCAACAATCGGAACATAGCAACACGAGCATCGCGTGATTACCGCCCTCGCGCGGTGAAGCGCTGTCGCCGACCGCGTCAGGAGGGTCGTCACCACCATTGTGCCGCACGAGGGTCAATCGCAGACGGCGATGAGGGCGCGAGGCGGGGCGCTCGCAGAGTTCGCAACTGATCCATCCGGGCGTGCGGGGCCGTGTGACCGAGTACTGGTTTTGTAGCGCAGGCGAGTTAATGGGCATCGGTGAGGGTTTGCGGGCGCGCCGCGCCGTGGCGCAGATTAGAGCATCCGCTATGCCAATTGAAAATGAGGCAACGACGGGCTAATCGCGGCTTTACAATCGTCATTGATAACGGGCGGCAACTTGGTTGCTATCGCGCAACAGTCGCGGGCACACGCTGCATTACGACCGTGTCAAATTTTGCGGAACGGTTCGAGGCGGCTATCGCGGTCGGCTCGGATCGGGCTATGGTGACGAAAGTCGCCTTGCGGGAGGGTTTGGGCTTGCATACGGCAGTCGAACCGACCATTGAAAGGAACGACGCGCGTGGTCGGAGTGCGCCGTCTCTGCTGATCTCACAAACCTTGATTGCGGTTGCGATGGTGGCCGTTGTCGGTTGCTCGAGCAATTCTCACAGTATCGCCAAGGCCGAGGCGCCGCTTCCAGAAGTTGCCGCGGCATCGAATCCGTGGACGGCATTCTCATCGAATCCGGAAGTGACGCAGATTCTCGCCAGTTCTTGCTTCGATTGCCACTCGGAGGAGGGCCGGGCGGCCTGGTATGTGAAGATTGCGCCGTCGTACTGGTTTTCGGAATCCGCGCGGAAGAATTTGAACTTTAGCGACTGGAAGGACTACGACGCTCAGCGGCGCAAGGACGAGATCGAGGCGATCGGGCGGGTGGTGAATCGCGGTGAGATGCCGCCGTGGGATTACACGGTGTTCCATCCGGCGGCGGAATTAACCAACCCACAGAAAGACCTGGTGAGCCAGTGGGCGGCGCGTCGCGTGGAAACCCTGCCGGCGCACTGACCACGCGATCCATCTATCTAAACGAGCTCGACGCGCCGCGGGCTAGTCGTCGAGACGCGCGTCGCGAGGCTAATCGTAGAGGCGCGAGGCACCGAAGAGACCGACCGTCAGGAAGGCGATGCCTAGGGCGAGGGTCGCGCACGACGGCCACAACGCGCTCGCGGGCGGCAGATTCCGGATCATCAGATTGTTGAAGGCGAGCATCGTCCAGGTGGTTGGCAAAAACTGGGCGAAGGCGCGCATCCACGACGGCTCGAAATCCAGCGGCCACCAGCATCCACCGACGGCCGACATCGCCATGGCGACCACTGCGCCAAACGGCATCACGGAATCGTGGGTCCGCGCGATGCAAGCGATGATGAGGCCGAAGGCCGCGGCAGCAAAGGAAATCGCCGCGGCGGGCAACAGCAACATCGCGGGATTGCGGCCCAGCGAGACTCCGAACATCGAGTAGCCGATCGCCATCAGCACGATCATTTGAAACAGCCCGATGAGGAAGCGCGCGAGCAGCTTGCCGATGAGGGTGCCTGCTAGCGGGGCGCCGCTGACGCGCAGGCGCGCGAGCGTACCCCAGTCGCGCTCGTCAATGAGGCCGAGCGAGATGCCCATCAGCATCCCGATGAGCAGAAAAGTGATACCGAAGCCGGGCACGTATTGATCGAAGGAGTTGACGTTGGAGTTGCCGCCGGTGGCGGAGCGTTCGGCCCATCCGAGAGTGCCCGGGATGATCGGCAGGGCCGCGGGGGCGAGCGCCTCGAGATCGGCGCGCAATTGGGTGGTCGGGAGCGTCGGCAACGGCGGCATCGCAGGTAACTTGATCGACAACGTGCGCATCGCGGAGGCGCCGGCAGCAGATGAATCGGGCAAGTGTGGCGGAGGAATCGCGAGATCGATCGGCTTCGAGAGTTCGGCGAGGGCGGCCGGCGACGGTGGAGTGGGAAACGCGGGCGGCGGAGGAATCGCGTTCGCACGCGAACCGGCGGCCTCCTTGAGCGCGGTGAACCATCGATCGAAGTCGCGCTCGCTCGCCTGCAGCGCGACCAGGTAGTCGCGAACGCCGGCCAGCGCGTCGCGCCGACCGCCGACTTCGGTCGCGAGCGCGGCTTTCGCCTGCGCGATCGATTGATCGACGGCGGCCTGCGTTTGTGCGCGTACGGCGTCGAGGGTCGTGCCCATGTGGCGGCCGAGTTGTTCCTTGATCGTGGATTCGGCGTGCGCCTGTGCGATAGCGATCTGCCGCTGGTAGCCGGTCACGCCAGCCTGCAGGGCGTCGAGATCGGCGGAGATCTGCGTGAGCCGCGCGCGGAGGTCGGCGCCGCCATTGGCGAGGCGGCTGCTTGCCTGATCGCGGGCGGTGGCGGTGATGCGCTGGCAGAGCTCGGCCACGCGGAACTCGATCGTGGACACTTCGAGCCGCTTGATCGGATCGACGTAGAGTACGACTTCGGCGCCGTGGCCGGCGGCGAGCGCGGCAGTAGTGCCGGACGGAATCAGAATCGCCAGCGGCGCCCGATCGCGTCCCGTGATGATGGCGCGCGCTGCGTCGAGCGTCGGCACGTGGATGACGGTGACGGCGGGCTCGCGATCGAGCGCATCGACGATCGCCTTGGCGGCGGCGCCATGATCGTCGTCAACCAACGCGAGCGTGTAGGTATTGGCGCCGAGCCGCGCACCATAGATATTGCCAAGCGAAAATCCGGCGACCGCGATGATCACGATCGGCGCGAGCAGCAGCATAAACAGCCCGATCGGGTCGCGCTGGAGCAGGCGAAATTCGTTGAGGAAGGTGAGGGCGATGGTCCGCGGCATCGGATAAATCGGGTGGAATCGAATCAGTGCCCGTCGCGGCCAGGATCGCGCAACGCATGGCCGGTCAGCGCGATGAAAGCGTCGGAAAGATTGGCGCTGTGGACGCTGAATTCGAGCACCTGCGCGCCGGAGAGGCGTGCGCGCTCGAGGATCGGATCCACCAGCGCGAAGCTTTCGAGCTGCAGTGCAACCTTGCCGTTGGTGGCATGAAGGGCTATCGGCGTGATGCCGGGGAGGCCGTCGCACCAGTTGGGCGGGGCGGTTTCCCGGAACGTGATCTCCATTAGCGTCTGGCGTCCACCCAAAGCGATCAGCTCCGTGATAGTGCCGCTGGCGACGACCTTGCCGCTATCGATGAGCAGTGCCCGGCCGCAGATGCGCTCGACCTCCTCCATATAATGCGTGCTGTAAACGACGGCGGCACCGGCCTCGGCGGCGCGGCGTACGGTGTCCAGGATTTGCTCGCGCGATTGCGGATCGACGCCGACGGTCGGCTCGTCGAGGAGCAGCAAGTCGGGTCGATGGACCATCCCGCAGGCGAGATTAAGCCGCCGCTTCATCCCGCCGGACAGCACTGCGACCGGATCGTCCGCGCGCTCGGTCAAGCCTACTTCCTGTAGTACGCGCATACAATCCGAGCGCGCCTGGGATTTGGAAACGCCATGAAGGCGGGAGAAAAGTTCGAGATTCTGGTAGCCGCTGAGCGACGGATAGAGCGCGATCGCCTGCGGCACGAAGCCGAGTCGGCGGCGCAGCGCGAAGTGTTTTGACGACGGCGTGGCGCCGTTGATACGCACGGTTCCGGCGTCGGGTTCGAGCAGCGTTGCGAGCAAGGAGAGGGTGGTCGTTTTGCCGGCGCCGTTGGGGCCGAGCAGGCCGACGATTTCACCGGCGTTGACGGCGATACTAACGCCGTCGAGGACGAGGCGCGAACCGAAGTTCTTGCGCAGACCGACCGCTTCAAGCAGGGGCAAGCCATGGGGCACGTTTACAATGTTGCCCGATCGCTGCGGGCTTAGCGAGAGACCCCCTTCGACTCGTGCTGCGCTTTTAGAGTAGAATTTGGCTTGCTTCCTCGCCGGATCGATTACACTCGGAATGCAACCCCTCATCATAGCAACTGAGCACGGTCGCGGGATGCCTGTAGAAGACGGTCTGATTAGCGAATGCTTCAGGTTATGTTCTCTACGGAACCGATTAACCGTCCTGGTAGTTTGGCGGAACCACTCTGCCGGGCCCCGAGTCTGCTATAATAATTGACGGTTTACCGCGAACGCACGCTTCCCGCCCGTTCGATTTTGCCACCAGGCATCCAGCGCCAGGCCGTGTTGTCGCCAGCAGTCAGGGGCGCCCGCGCCCATCGGAGTATTCCTGAATGAGAATTTTGAGCATAGGCAGCGCCTTCCCCGAAAACCTCTATCCGCAGGAAGTGATTACCGGCGCGATCAAACAACATTGGGGTGAGCGTCTCGAACATCCCGAATTGCTCGACCGGCTCCATTCGCGGGCGGGCGTGAAGCAGCGCTACCTGTCATTTCCCCTGGAAAAATATACGAGCTTCAAGACCTTCGGCGAGACCAATCGGGCGTGGCTCGAGGTCGCCGCGGAGCTGGGTGAACGCGCGATCGACGGCGCGCTGGAGCGCGGGGGATTGCAGCGGCGTGATCTCGACGCGCTCTACGTGGTGTCCGTGACCGGCGTCGCGAGCCCGTCGCTCGACGCGCGGCTGATCAACCGGATGGGCTTGCGGCCGGATATCAAGCGGACGCCGATTTTTGGCGTCGGCTGCGTCGGCGGCGCGATCGGACTCACGCGTGCAGCGGATTATGTGCTCGCCTATCCGAAGCAGGTCGCGGTGATTCTATCGGTGGAACTGTGCTCGCTGACGGTTCAGCGCGACGACCTTTCGACCGTTAACATGATCTCGATGGGCCTATTTGCCGACGGCGCGGTGGCGGCGATTCTCGCCGGCGCCGAGCGCAGCAGCACGGGTCCGGCGATCGTCGCCAATCGATCGGTCTTCTACCCGGACACCGAAGAGATCATGGGCTGGGATATTTCGGAGAAGGGCTTCGCGATTGTGCTCTCGCAACATTTACCGGAGTTGATCAAGCGGCGGCTCGGCGCAGATGTCGACTCTTTCCTGGCGGCGAATCACCTGACGCGGAGTGAGATCGAGAGCTGGATAATTCATCCCGGCGGTCCGAAGATTCTGCAGGCCGTCGAAACGGCTCTCGGCCTATGCCATCGCGAACTTGAGTTGTCGTGGCAATGCCTCGCGGAATTCGGCAACCTCTCCTCGGGATCGGTGCTGAAGGTGCTCGAGGCCGCAATGACGACCCGGCGTCCCGAGCCCGGCGCCCCGGGACTCATCCTGGCGATGGGCCCTGGATTCTGCTCCGAAATGATGCTCGTGCGCTGGTGAGTCAGGGGTGCGCCGATTCTGCAGCGGATACAGGGCGTGGAGCGTTGCGAAAATCTGGTGACCGCGACGTTGCGCGTGCTGTGGCGTGATTGACGCGCGCGCTGGAACGGCGACTGACTAGGCTCTAATTCGCCCACGGAACGCTGATTTTTGACTACCCCGCTCGGCTCGCTCAGACACGGCGCAGACGGCGAACGTCGGTCGCCGCGCCGATCTTCTCCAGCACGCAAATCGCAAGATAGCCGAGGTCGGGTTGGCGCCAAGTCCATCCGAGCTGCGCCGAACCCGGTCGCGCATGATGGTTACGATGCCAGTTCTCGCCCTGAAACAGATGCATCGCGGCGAGCCAGGTGATGTTGCGGCTGGAGTCCTCGCCAATTGCGGCGGTCGGTTCGGTGTGACAGATGCTGTTGACGAAGCACTGCGCGTGCAGTGCGAAGACTAGCCGGATCGAGCCGAGCCAGAAGAACGCGGGCCATCCGAACCATAGGCCGCCGAAGTAAGAGAGCGCGAGGATCGGCGGTTGCAGAAAGTTCCAAATCCGGTATATCGGACGGTCAAGATCCAAGCAGAAGCGCTTGATTTCCGGGATGCCGGCTTGCCAGAGCCACCGCAGATGAGACCAGAAAAAGCCGTGTCGCGGACTGGAGATATCGTCGTCGGTATCGGCGGTCGCATGATGCAATCGATGGCCGGAAACCCACGTGATCGGCTTGCCGGAGCCGTTCAGGACCGCGAAAAAAGTGAGCATCGCGAGCGCCCATGGCTTCAGCGTCAACGAGCGGTGGGCGATCGCGCGATGATAGCAGACGGTCGTGCCCAGACCGCCAATCCAGGCAAGGGCAATTGTGCCGAACAGCAATCGCCATCCGGGAAGCGGGAACAGGATTAATCCGATTGCGGCAGTGAGATGGATCAGGACGATCCAGCCCAAGGTGAAGGCGTCCCGAGCGGAGGTCCTCCACCAAGGCCATTCCCACGGAGGCTCGGCGATTTGCGCGCGAGACTGGGCGGCTATCAAGACTGGAGCGTCCTTGAGTACTTGAAAGGGAACGGGTTCGCTTTATCGTCGGATTGTGAGCCGCTTGCGAACCGCTGGATTACCAGCGGCTGCCACCGCCTCGATTGCCGCCACCACCACTACGATTGCCCCCGCCACCGCCACGATTACCGCCACCACCGCCCGCCTCACGTGGGCGCGCTTCATTGACTTTGATATTGCGGCCCTTGAGTTCGGTCTCGTTGAACTGTTCGATGGCGCGAGCGGCATCGGCCGAGTCCGCCATTTCGACGAACCCGAAGCCTTTCGACTGGCCCGAGAACTTGTCGGTGATGACGGCGACGCTTTCGACCGCACCGGCCTGTGAAAACAGCGCTTCGAGATCGGCGTTGGTAACGGAGTAGGCGAGATTGCCCACATAGAGCTTGCTGGCCATGTCTGGCCTCCTAGGGATATTGCGAGGAAGCAGCAGACAGAAAGCCGTACTTTACGAGGCTTAACGGGGAGATGCGTCCTAGCGTTCTCACAGGGTAGCCGTCGCGCGTTGTAATGTAAAGTAGTCGGACGCGAAATGGCTATTCTAACGGGCGCTCGCGATGCCGAATGTCGAGTCCTTCGACCATAAAGACCACTGATTCCGCGATGTTAGTCGCGTGGTCCGCGATCTTTTCGAGCGAGCGTGAGACGAACACCAGCTTGGTTCCCTGGCCGATTCCCGTCGGCTCTTCGACCATCGCGTTGAGCAATTGCTCGAGCACCCGATGATGCATTGCGTCGATTTCGTCGTCAGTCTCGATCACCGTTTTGGCCAGCGCGCAGTCGCCATTGCCGAGGGCTTCGAGGCTGCTCTTGACCATCGCGCGCGCGGTTGCGGACATGCGCTCGATATCAGCATCCACGCCAAATGCGCCACGGCTGGCGGGGTCGCTCAGGCGTGTACAGATATTGACCGCCTGGTCGCCGATCCGTTCCAGGTCGGTTGTAATCTTGAGGCTCGCCATGATCATGCGCAGGTCGTTCGCGGCCGGCTGGTGCAGGGCGAGCACCCGGACGCAGCGCTCGTCGATTTCGCTATCGAGCCGATTGACTTCGGCATCGCGCGCGGCCACCGCGTTGGCGCCTTCGGCATCGCCGGCAAACAGGCAGCGAACGGCGTCGGCGATTTGATCGCAGACCAAATCTCCCATGTGCAGAAGTGCTGCTCGCAGCCCCGCGAGGTCTTGCTCATAGCGGCTGCTGGTATGTTGTAACATTTGTCCCTTGCGCCCGCACAACCGGCTACACGCGCGACCGCGGACGCCGGCCTTTGCCGCGATCGCACGTCGTGCGGGAACGATGATCCGTCTGATGATCGAGGTGTAGTGCGTTCCCGCCGTTGACGCAACATGGGACGTTGGCAGAAGCGCTTTTGGCGTTGCCGAAAGGCTCAGGCGGAGGTTTCGCCGAGGCGGTCGGCGACCTCGCGATGAATCCGCAGCACCTCCGCGAGCGTTTCGGGCTGACGCCGCCCGAGTCCACATTCGGTTGCAATGCCGAAGTGAGCCAGATGACGGCGAGCGGTTTGCGCCCGCTCGAGCGAGCCCACGACGCCGTCTTGCAGATGGACCAGGCCAAGAAAGACCTTGGAGTTAGCATGCTGGAGATCGCGCAGCGGCGCGAAGTAGGTGTCGTCTTTGCGGGCGGTCGGGACGGGCAGATGCACCCAATCGACGCGCCGCCCGGAATTGGCGATCGCGAGGTTAGCCATCCGCACCGACAGTGCGAGCGTGTCAGGCTCAACCAGATGGCGATGGGCGAGGTCGCCGTAACAGAAATGGAAGCCGAGGCTGGCGCCGGGCGGAATCGCGCGCGAGATGCGACCGAACTGCGCGGCCGCGCGCGCAAACGGATCACCCGGAAGAGCGATCGCGCCGGTTACGACTTCTAGAATTTCGACGCAGACGTCCCACTGGATCGCGAGATCGCCGTGTGGGATGCGTGCGCAGAGCTCGGCGACTTCACGGAGCATCGCAGCTTCGTAAGCGGAGCCTACCAGTTCGCGATCGCGTGGTGCGGGAAAGAAGGTGGCGAAGCCGCCGAGGGGCGTCGGCAGGCTGATCTGAAAACGCACGCCCGCGGGAATCTCGCCGCGGTCGCGGAGTTCGCGAAAGACCGCGTAAGATTCGATCGCCCAGCGCGCGTAGCGTAAATCGGGGAAATCGATCGCCTCGACGCCCGGACGAAGCCGAAACGCCCAGTTGTCTTCATAGGTGCGCGCGAGGCCGTCGGGGGTGTTCGGGCGGGCTACGGTTTCGATGCCCGGATGGCCGTTGAAGACCAACAGCGCCTGGCACTGAATCCAGGTTTTGCGCGGGCCCACTTCGCCGTCCGGGATGGTCTCGATATACTTTCCGAGCGCGGTCGCGCAAGTGGTGAAGACCTCGCGCGCGGATTCGAGCGGTACACTGCCGACGAGCAGGACGTCACCCTGCCCTTGGCCCTGTGCTTGATGCATTCTCCGGTGACCTCCGCCAAGCTCTTTGAACTCCTTTTCGAGTTCACCGAGTCTCTCGAGTCTCTGTTGGATCCCGCGAACCGAAGAGACTGTCGCCGACAGCGCGCGCGATTGCAACCGTGAGTTACAACTCGAGAGCCGAGTTTGAGTTGGTTAGATAAGACTCTCCATCAATGATCTAACGACTTATCGGCGCGTTCAATGCGTGGTGCGGTGCGGACGGCGTGACCGCTAGAGGGTGCGCCAGGCGCGGCCATCGCGCGCGATCAGGAGCGCGGATTCGGTCGGACCCCAACTGCCCGCCGCATAGGGAAACGGTTCAGCGTCGGAATGCTCCCACGCGTCGAGGATGACCTGCACGAAGCGCCACGCCTCCTCAACCGTATCGCGCCGCATGAAGAGCGTCTGATCGCCGACGATAACGTCGCTGAGCAGGGTTTCGTAGGCCTCGGGCGAGGCCGTCTTGTAATGGAAATCGACGTCCACCGGATTGAGCCGCAAGGTTTGTCCGGGAACCTTCGAGATAATGTTGAGCGCCAGGCCCTCGTCGGGCTGGATGCGAATGGAAAGATAGTTCGGCGGCAGTATCGGCGCGGGCCGTGCATTGTAGAGGATGCGCGGGACCTGCTTGAAGTAAATTGCGATTTCGCTCGCGCGCCGCGGCAGGCGTTTGCCCGTGCGCAGATAGAACGGCACACCAGCCCAGCGCCAGTTTTCGATGTAGCACTTGAGCGCTACGAAGGTCTCGATATTGGAATCGGGCGCGATTTGTTCCTCGTCGCGATAGGACTTGGCCTTCTCGCCACCGCACAAGCCCTCGACGTACTGTCCGCGCACTACCAGGCGATCGACGTCGGCGGGATCATAGGGACGCAACGAGCGAATGACGTCGAGCTTGGAGTCGCGCACGGCGTCGGCGCTGGTCGAACGCGGCGGCTCGGAGGCGATCATGCAGAGCACTTGCAGGATGTGGCTCTGCACCATGTCGCGCAGTGCGCCGGCGTGGTCGTAATACGCCGCGCGCGTGCCGACGCCCTCCTGCTCGGCCACGGTGATCTGCACATGGTCGATAAAGCGCGCGCTCCAGATGGGCTCGAAGATCGCGTTGGCAAAGCGCAGGACCATCAGGTTTTCGACGGTCTCCTTGCCCAGGTAATGATCGATGCGGAAGATCTGACTCTCGTCGAAATGGCGCGCCAACTGACTATTGATCTCGATCGCGCTCGCGAGGTCGCGGCCGATCGGTTTCTCGACCACGACGCGGGCAAAGCCCTTGTCCGAGTCGGGCGGATTAATCAGGCCGGCGGCGCTCATTCCAGACGAGCATTGGTCGATGAAGGCCGGCGGAATCGCGAAGTAGAAAATGCGATTGCCCGCGCTGCCGACCTCTCGATCGAGTTGTTCGAGGCGTTCGCGCAGTTTCGTATAGTCACCCGCTTCGGTGAAGGTGCCGGAAACGAAATGGAGCAGCGGCGCGAACTTCGCCCAAGTCTCTTCGTTCAGCTTCTGGCGCGAGAATTCTTCGATGCCGCTGCGCGCGAACTTGCGGTAGGCGTCATCGTCGATCTGCTCCATCGAGAAGCCGACGACGGCGAATTTCTTCGGGAGGTCACCGTCAACCATCAGGTTGTAGAGCGCGGGCAGGAGTTTGCGATGGCTGAGGTCGCCCGCCCCACCGAAAATTACGATGATACAGGGGACGTCGGTGGATTTCGGATGCATCGACGCGAGGACGTGAGGTGGCGGCAGGGAGCGATTATTCTGCTGATCGGGCATGGTCGTCGGTCACCTTTAATTCGCGGATAGGGCAGACGGATTGCGGGATTGGACATGGTTGCCGCGGCCTCAAGGCTAACCGATGTACCGAAACCACGAAAGAAGCTGGGCTTAGTGGCGGGGCGGGATAGCGTCCTGGATGACCAGCGTGTGCAAATCGTCGTGGCGGAAGATTCCCGCGACGGCGCGCGTCATCGCGACCGAGAGGACCTCGCCGGGCTGATCGTAGATCTCGGTTTCGTCCTCCGGGCGCGAACTTGATGATGGCGTGGGCGGGTCGTTATATTCGGCGGCGCTCTGCCCTTGCCAGAACGGGACCGCGAAGGGCGGCTTATAGATGGTCACGTTGAGGGCGACATCGGCGGCGCTGAACCACGTTGGACCGCCCTCGGTGTCGGCGCCGCGCTGCTTGACCACCCACAGGCCGGTGACTTTGGCCTCGAGGACATAGTTCGCGCCGCGCGCCTTGAGCGCAGCCTGAAGCGGCAACGGCGAGGTGGAGGAGACCATCCCGGCTTCATTCGCCGATTGGGCGATCGCGTCGCTGATGAGCGGCGCCAGATCGGGACCATATAGTCGTTGCGCAACCTGACTGTGGCGATCGAGGACTATGCCGATAGCAGGATGGCCTTCGTAGGGATCATGGTTGCTGGCGCCGGCGTCCTTGAAGGTGCGCGAATCGGTCGCAGTCAGCACGATAATCTGCTTGTTGGGAAAGCTCTTCTGATAGCCCTTGACCTGGAAGGGATAGTACTGAAGCGTTTGGATGGAGACGGGAGCGAGCGCCCCGGTCCCGCTATTGGAGGTCGCGCAGCCCGCAATCAGCGCCATCGCGCCCATGACGATCAACGCGCGAAATCCGCCGCGGCCCGAGGTGGCGGGTGCGCTAAGTTTCACGCGATCAACTCTGCGCTGCCTGCGCTCGATCACGGAACAGGAATAGCGTGCCGCCGATTTCGACGCGATCGCCGCTTTTGAGCGTATAGCGGCCGCTGACCGGCTGGCGGTTGACGAGGACCTGTCCGCCGCCGGTCGGACTGACGAAGAAATCCTTGCCCTCGTGGCGGATGATGGCATGATGGGCGAGGATCGCCTGGTCGCCGAAGAGGCCGATATCGCTTTCCTCGGCGCGGCCGATAATCGTGACGTTCTTGACCAGCGGATATTCGCGGCCTTCGCGGGCGTTGCGGCTTTGTGAGCGGACCACCATCAGCCATCCGCGTTTGAGCAGTTCGCTGACGAGGCCGATAAAGAAGCCGATCAGCGCGCCGATCAGGATGATCGCGATGGCGCGGCCGAAGGCCTGCGGGAAAGTCGCGGTAAGCGCCTGGTAGCAGAAGCCGCCGATAGCGCCGCCGACCAAACCGCCGATTGCGCCATTGCGGCGGCGCGCGCCCGAACGCGTCGCCCAGCCGACGCCGAGACCGACGACCAGTCCCAGCACGGCCCAGCCGAGGACCCGCCCATTGAAGCCGCCGATTACGTCGAAAGCGAACTCCCCGACCAGCAGGCCGGCTGCGCCGCCGATCGCACCGAAGATCGCGCCGAACTGCATCCCGCGCCCGGCTTGTCGCCATTGGCCGACGCTGAGGGCCTCAATCGAGGCGAGGAAGGCACCGATGAACAAGCCGACCAATGCCCCGAGGAGCATGTCGCGGCCATAGACGAAACGGATACCGAGGAACGGCTCAGAAGAGCCCCACGCGGCCAAGCCGCCGAGTCCGCCGGCGGCGGCATAAAAGAGCAATTTTTCGCGGGAAACGTTACTCGCCATCGAAACTCCGCAAGGGCATACAGGCGCGAATCAGTCGGCGTGCGTGGTCCAGGTGCCACGATTGCCGGAGGGCGTGGACTCGAAGGTACCGCTCAGGACGTCGCGCTGGCGCTGGCCCTCGAAATAGAGCGTCTCGCCGCCGTAGGGCACCTGGAATTGGAGGTGGTTGCCGCGCACGAAACCTTCGATCGGCGTCGTCCCATAGCCCGTCATATGGACGATGAGTTCGCCATGAAGAAAGCCATTGGGCTGTGGGCGCAAGCGCAATTCCATCTGCGCACTGCCGCCGCTTCCGCCGATGCCCTCGATGGTGCCGGTTGCGAGCGTCGGCGTCTCTATACCACTCGCGCTGGCAGTACTGGCACTCGCACCCCCGCCGACCGGACCTCCTCCGCCACCACTGCTCACCCCGCCACCGTTATAGGGCATCCCGGCGTCGGCGACGACGCGGAATTTGCGCTGCGCGAAATATTGCCCGTTAAGGTAGAAATTGACGGTGTACACGCCGGGCAGAAACGCTCCGCCCGCCGAATTGCCGACGCGACCGCTGAAGATGGCGCGATCGTTGGTTCGTTTGACGGTCTGGATGTCGTCCACACTGCCGAGCGCGCTGCCGTCCGGACCGATGTAGGCCGCATCGACGCGATACTGATTGTTGTCGAGGCCGAACAGCCGATTTTCGAAAATCGCGCGCCAGCCGATGAAGAACACCTTCGAAACATTGAAGGCGCTGGCGGGACCCGAGATCACGGTGCCGTCCTTGGTGCTGTTGACGAACTGGATATCCCGAATCGCCAGCGGCCGCCGCATCCGCTCCTGGATCATCGCGAGCCGCTCGCCTTCGAGACGGCGCTTCTGTTCCTCGGCGCGCGCCGCCGCGGCCGCGTCGGCCGTAGCCTTATCGATCGCCGCACGGGCCTTCAAGTCAGGCGCCACGTCGAAGCGCTGTTCGGTGAGCAGCCGATCATCGGAATAGAGGGCAACCTTGTAGCTACCCGGCGCGATTGGCGCCGCATTCGGAATCAACGCGACGCCACTAAAATCGACGGCGGTCTCCTTCGGCCCGACGAAACGCTCGTCGGCGCTGGTCGCGATCTGGTTGCCGCCCGGATCGTAAAAACGCGCCTCGATCTTGTCGTTAAGGCCATCCAGACCGGCCATGTTGTTGCGGAAGGCCGCGTTCCATTTGACGTACTGGGCGTTGGCGAGTTCGGTGTCGGTGAAGCTCGCCTTGGGCGGCGAAGTCGCGGTGCCCGAACGCGTCGAGAGCATCAGCGTCAGGCGATCGAAGTCGAGCGGATGTTCGCGCGCCTTGGCCAGGAGTTCGTCGTGTTTCCACGGCAGGTTGTTGACCAACTCGGTCAGTCCCATCCGCGACTGCAGCGCGGGATCTGAATAGACGTAGGTCGCGCCGAACGCGAGCCCTCCGATCAGAATCGTGAAAACCGCGAAACCCAACGCTCGCCGCTTCCAACTGCGCGGCCGCCGATGCGCGCGATGGTGCACCGCTTCCGCCATTTCGGGCGTCAACGTTACGCTGGCCAGTCCCGCGGTGCCGCTCCTGGAGCTGACGTGCGAGCTGCCCGGCGCCGAAAGCCCGCGGCCATAGAGCAGCATGTCGCGAAATTCCTGGATCGTAGGGGGCCGCCCGTCCATGTCGTAGGCCAGTGCGCGATCGATCGCACAGGCGAGATTGCTCGAAATATCGGGGCGCAATTCGCGGATCGGCGGAAAGCTGAAAGGCGGGAATTTTTCCGGGTCGCGCCCGGTCACGACGTAATGCAATGTCGCGCCGAGCGAGTAGATATCGCTGCGCGGGTCGGCCACTCCCTGATACTGCTCCGGCGGCGCGAAGCCGAGCGTCCCAATCATCGTGCCCTTGCGCGCTGCCTTGAACAGTCGCGCGATGCCGAAGTCCACCAGCACCACGCGCCCCTTCTCGGTCATCATCACGTTAGAGGGCTTCATGTCGCGATAGACGACGGGCGGGACCAGGCCGTGCAGGTAGGCCAGCACGTCGCATAACTGGCGCGCGATATCGATTACGAGGCCTTCCGGCAGCGGACCGCCGCGCACCGCGAACTCTTCTTCGAGGTTGCGCCCCTCGACGTACTCCATCACCAGGTAGTGGCGATTCTGATCGTCGAAGCGGTCGCTGATCGCGGGAATCGCGGAATGCTTCAGTTGCGCGAGGGTGTCCGCCTCGCGCGCGAAATAATCGTTGGCCTCGATGCGCTGCTGAGGGTCGATAAAATGATCGACCATCTCTTTGATGGCGCATGGACGATTCGACAGCCGCTGATCGTGCGCCAGGTAAACCATTCCCATCCCGCCGCCGCCGATCAGGCGCTGGATAGTGTAGCGCCGCTGCAATACGGTGCCCGGCTCGAGCGGACCCGGCAGCGGTCCTGAATATCCGGGATTTTGCGGCGTGTTCTCCATCGGTGTCAGTCTATGAATATAACCACCACTGACACGTTATCGGTTCCGCCTCCCGCATTCGCCGCCACCACCAGTTCGCGCGCCGCCTCGTAGGGATCCGAATGGCGGCGCAAAATCGTGCCGATCGCCGGGTCCTCGACGTGCGCCGTCAGCCCATCGCTGCATAGCAGCATGCGATCGCCACGCTTGAGTCGCAGGCTAATCGACTCCGCGCCGGCGGGCCCGCTCTGGCGCGCCCCCAGCGATCGCGTGATCACGTTCTTGTGTTCGTGATGGCGCGCTTCCTCGGCGGTTATCTGGCCGATTTCGATTAGCCGCTGCACCAGAGAATGGTCCTTGGTAATTTGCCGCAAGCCGTTCTGATCACAAAAATATGCGCGACTGTCACCGACCCACGCCACCACCGCCTCGGGCGGTGCGATGAGCACGCTGACGCCGGTCGATCCCATGCCGCGCGACTCGATATTCGCTGCCTGATAATCGAGAATCTTTCGATTCGCGTCTTCCAGCGCGTCCTGCAAAAGCTGGCGAAGCTCGGGAGGTCCGCCGGGCGCGTCGCTTTGCAGTTTGCTTTCGACATAATTGCGCATGGAGCCGACGGCGATCGCGCTCGCCATCTCGCCCGCCTCCGCCCCACCCATCCCGTCAGCGACAACGTAGAGGAAATTCTGCGCGGGTTCGATAAGCGAGTCACGCTGGAACTCGACTGCCATGATCGAATCTTCGTTGAGTTCGCGCACCATTCCCACATCGGTCAAGACCGCCGCACGCACTCGGATAATCGCGGAAAGCCGCACCAATTCCGCCTTGAGCGCATCTACATTGGCCCACCGCGCGGCCGGGTCGAAGAGCAACGCGCGCCGCACCGCCTGTTCCAGCGCGGGCGACACCACGTGCGGCGGGTAGAAGCGAATCGGTCCCGCTTCCTCGCGCCAGGATTCGGACTCCAGCCGCTCCCCCGTCAGGCAGGTGTAGAGCAGCGCCCCGACCGAGAAAATGTCGGCGTGCTTATCGACCTTGCGCGTCTTGTAAATCTCCGGTGCGGTGTAGCCATCGTTGAAGATCGGTTCGCTCTGCAACTCGGTATCGTTGCTGACGCAATCGAGACCGGTCAGCTTGATGCGGCCGTCGACGCCCCAAACCACCGATTCGGGACAGATATCGTTGACACGCAGCCCGCGCCGATGGACGAACGATACCGCCTGGCAAAGTTGAATCGCGACGGCGATCGCGTCGGCCTCGCTCATGCGCAGCCCACCGCTGCGCCGCGTGAGCGGTGTCACGGGTTCGTCGCGATACGCGAGATAGACCCGTCCGTTGTCCGCGAAGCCCTCCACCGCGCGCTGCAAGGCGGGATGGTTGAGCGTCATCGAGAGCGCCATCACTCGGCCGAAGACTTCGCCGAGGTCATCTTCTAATTCGTGTGGTGCGGGCGCCTGATCACTTGAAGGTGCTGACGGCGGTTCTGCTGGCGCTTCAGAGGATGCGGTTGCGCCATCGGTCTCGAAAATAGCTTCGCCGACCGCTGCCGCCTCCGCTTCGACTTCCGCGTCGGCCTTGAATTCTTCGGCCGGTGTCACCGCGCCATCCGCGTCGGCCGACCCGCCGTTCACGCTGCCGTTGGCAGCCGATCGCGATTCGACGCTCGTCTCGACTGCGTTTGCTCCCTCTTCCGATGCCGCCGTCGCCAGACCACCGCTGTCACCGGGTGTGGATGCGGGGGCCGGCGCGGGTTTGAGTTTCAACTCGGCAGTCTTCGCGCGCGGGCCATTCGGATCCTCATCGGCGGAAGGTACGATCTTTTCCAGCACAATTTCGTTCGGTGAATCAGATTCTGCGGTCACCTCGGGCTGCGGACCAAGCTGTTCGCGCAATTGAAAGCGTTCGACCTTGCCGTCCGCCGCCGGCCGCTCGGCGCGATAGCGATTCTCATGCGCGGTTTGGCCGATGACCTCCACGATCCGCATGCCGCTCTTGAGGACCGTGCCCACCGTCAACGGCGGCAATGCGACGGCGGCGGCAGTTCGCGCCGAGGAGCCCACCAAACCCTGTCCGCATCGATCGCAGAATTTTGTCTCGTCGCCGTTCTGTGCGCCGCATTGGGGACAGGTAATCATCCGCGTGAGCCCTTCCGAAACTCCAGTTTAGCGCCGCCCAGTACCACTTCGTCGCGATCCTTCAATTGATAAAGCTGGTCGCGTCCGAGCTTGCCCCGTCTCGCGATATAGGTGCCGTTGAGACTGCCGAGGTCGCGAATGAAGTAGTCGTCGCCAAGCTGCATGATTTCCGCGTGACGGCGCGAGACCCGTTCGACCCCGCGTTTGAGCCGCGATAAATCGATGTCGATCGCATCCGCCGGATCGAGCGATCGTCCAATAACGACGCGAGGGCCGTCGATCGCGAAGCGCTCGCCGTCGGCGTGCGCCTCCAATCGTGCGCCGTTGCTCGCGTCTCGCGCCGAACTCGCGTGGCCATTGCGTGAGGCCGAAGAGCTCGCGTTCGGTTGCTTCAGCGCCGGATGTACCACCGGTGCGATCGGGCTGCGCGCTGGTGCCAGCGCGGTACTCGCGGCCGCGCCCGGCCGCGGGTCGGGCACCGTGGGCGGCGACGCGCGATGCGGGTTGGTGCTCGCGTTCGGCGTCGATAGCGACAGCGGCGCCACGCGCGCGCTCCTTGAAGCCGGTTGTGCGCTGAGCGCCGGTTTGATTCCTAGATCCTTGGTCTTGGCCGTGGACGAAACCCGCGCGATCGCCGATTTGCTTGCCGGTGCCGCCGAGGGTGCCAGCGAATGGCGCGGCGGTTGCGATCGTTGCCGGGTAGGCGTTTGCGCTGCTACTACCGGCAGACTCAGACTGCGCGGAGTCTTTAACTGCGCGTCAACTTTAGGTTTCGCCGCCGGCATCGCGGATGGAACCGATGACGCCGCAACCGGCCGATTGAGCACAATCGTTGACATTACGGCCATCGACGGGGTGCTGGGGGCACTCGCGCGCGAGGCCGCCAATCCAGCTGACGTGCCGGGCGATGGCGCAATGCCGGCTTCTTCGGCGGTCGGATTCGGTAGCAGGTCGCGCATCTCGCGCGCCGACCGCGGACGCTTCTCGACGTCCTTCTCGAGCGCGCTCGTGATCACTCTTTCGGTCTGCAACGAAACTTGCGGCGCCAGCGAGCGGAGCGGCGGGAAGCTGAACGGCGGCTCCAGTTGAGGGTCGCGGCCGGTCAGCAGGTGATGCATCGTCGCGGCCAGCGAATAGAGATCCGAGCGCGGCTCCATCTTGCCCAGGTATTGCTCGGGCGGCGCGTAACCGACCGAACCGATTTGCGTGCCGCGACCGCCCGGCGGCAGAAACCGCGCGATGCCGAAATCCACCAGCATCGCGCGCCCATGATGATCGATCATGATATTGCCGGGTTTGAGATCGCGATAAATGATCGGCGGACTTTGCCCGTGCAGAAATTGCAACACGTCGAGAATCTGTCGCGCCCACCACACCACCTTGGCTTCGGGGAGCCGCGCGCCGATTCCGATCTGATCCAGTTGATGCTGCAGATCGCCGCCCGCGACATATTCCATCACCAGGTAATGGCGTCCGCGTTCGCCGAAGTAATCGATTACCTGCGGGATCGCCGGATGCGACAGGCTCGCCAGCACGCGAGCCTCGCGATTAAAATCCTCGACCGCCTTTTGCTCCTGGATCCCGTCGCCGATAATCATTTCCTTGCAAGCGACCGGGCGATCGGCCAGCCGGGTGTCGTTCGCCAGATAAACGCGTCCCATGCCGCCCTGGCCGAGCGTCTTGCTGATGCGATAGCGGCCGTCGAGCATGTGATTGACGGCGAGCGGCTCACCGGTTTTCATGGCTTTGCTAAAACAATCAGGCCCATACTGCGGCGCACGCGATCGTCTCGCGCCTCATCCGCCAAAATCGTGAGCGACGACCTTGCACGACGTTCTTGCGGGTGGCGATACGTGAGACCCGCACCACCGCGCGGGGCTACAGCCGTAAACTCCGTCCGGCTATGAAATCGGATCGACCACCAGCTTCAGGAAAGTCTTCCCGATGATAACTTCGTCGCCCGCCTTGATTTCGAGCGGCGTCCCCGGAATCAGCCGGTTGCCGCGATTGACGTAGGTGCCGTTGAGACTGCCGATATCCTCGATCGTGATCTTGCCATTCTCGATAATGATCAGCGCGTGCTTGCGTGAGATCTTGGCTTCGGGATCGTCCTGTTCGAGGTCCACTTCGGGGAACGATCCGGTTTCCGGATCCCACCGTCCAATAAAGTTCTGGCCACTGTCGAGCGGGAATTCCTGGCCCTTGCGGCCGCCGCGTAGCAGCGACAGCTTGGCCTTGAAATGCGGCGCCGCGGCCGGCGCAGCCGCCGGTGCCGCAACCGGAGCGGCCTCGGGATGCACGATCTCGCCGGTCTTCGCTTCCGACGACGGGGACGGCTCGCCTTGAGTCTGCCCGGCTGCTTCATTGGCACTTTCGAGCGCAGCGGCCACCGACGCCGGATGTTCGGCGGAAATCGCATCGACCGTGGTCGCGGCCGGCTCAGCTGCTGTCGCCGCCGCAGGCGCTGCGGGTGCGACTGCGGCCGGTGCCGCGGCACCTTCCGCTGCGGCCAATTTCGCCCCGCAACCATCGCAATAGTCCAGACCGTCCATATTCTCGTAGCCGCATTCAGTGCACTTGATCATCGTCGTTTGGAACCTCGTCCGCCGCTAGTCGCCGTGTGCATTCCCGGTTGCCGGGATCGTTTACCTATTCGCCTTTCTGTAAATCTTTGAGCGCCTCGGGATCGAGCATCTGGGTCTTGCGCACCACCGCTTGCGCCTGCAGAAGCGTGGTCTTGGCGGCCTTGGTTTGCAAGGTCTGAGTCTTCTTGACCTGGTCCATCAGGCCGACCAGCGCCTGCGTCGCCTTGACGTTGCCCAGCCGCTGCGTGCCCTGAATCGCGTTGCCCAACAGCCGCGTTGCGCGATCGACGTTGCCCGCCTTCAGTTCCTCTTCCGCCTTGGCCTGCAGCTTGGCGATCGAGACCTGATCGACCAGATTCATCACCCGCCCGTTGCGCTTGCTGGTCAGTGTGCGATCGAGCGTGTATTCCACCGTCACGTCGGTATTGACGATCCGCTCGCCCACGCCCGGCAGCTCATAGCGAAACGCCGACTGCCCGATTCGCACCGGTCCCGGCTTGCGCGGCGGCAACACCAGCGTCAGCAGCACCGAGCCCGGCAGACCGGCTTCGAGATCGCCGATCTCATAAGTGACCTTGCGATCCTCGCCGATCAGCGGCGCGCCCAGCGCGTAAATCTCCGGGCTCGCGCGAAACGCCTCGCGCACCTGCACGCCCTGCGCCATCGTCACTTCAATCCGGCCGTTGCGCACGCTGACCGCCCGCAGGCCCTGCAACTCGTCTTCGAAAAGACCCGGGATTTCCGCCGGATCGCCGATGAAATGATACTTGCCGTGCGAATCCTGCGTCATCCGCATCAACAATTTTTCGTTGAACTCGACCCCGACGCCCATCGCGGAGAACGACATCTGATCGCGATTTTGATTGGCCAGGTCGATGCACGCGGTCTCTTCGTAGGTCTGGCCGTCGGTTAACACCAGTACCCGATTGAGACGGTTGGGCGCGAGGTTTTGTTTCACCTCGTCGATTGCCGCCCGCATCCCGAGCGCCATCTGCGTGCCGCCGCCAATCTCGAGCAGGTCGATATCCTCAAGCGCGCGGCGGACCGCATGCTTGTCGTGGATCTGCTCCGGCCGCACTATCACCTGCGCCTTGTCGGCGAAGGCGACCACCGCCACCTTGTCTTCAGGAGCGACGTTGTCGGCGAGGAATTTGACCGCCTCGATCACGAACTCCAGCCGCCGCTCGTCATACATCGAGCCTGACCGATCGAGCACCACGCCGAGGTTGAGCGGCAAGCGATTACCGCCGCCGCCGCTCACGCCGCCCGCGACTGCCTCGAGCAGTACGTACAGCACGAAATTTTCGGCCGTCGAGAGCACATACTCGCTGCTCGCCAGCACGTCGAAGGTTAGCGGTTCGGCCATCTGGTGTGTTCTCCAGCGTCCAATTCTAGGTGCAAGTTTCGTGTCATAGCAACATCGGCGCGCGGACTGCCCGGCGCACCGCCGCGTCGCCGCCGATTCCAGAGGGTTCCCAGGGTAGGCCTCTACATTGACGCAATCATTATACGCCACTCTATAGACGAGTCATGTCACCCGATATTCGCCATCCAAACGGACGCTTGCGGTTCATCGACATTTGGCCCTAAGATATTTAGGCGGGATAAAGATGCTTGGACTAAGCAAATCGATTCCAGGCGTTATTGCACCGTCGGTACCGCTCCGTGTCGGCATCGGAGCGGAAAATGCAACTATCCACCGATGTGGACAATACGCTACGGCGCGCTTTCCCAAGCTGGAATTCTGTGCCAGAGGTGTCTTGTCGGCAGTGGTTAGATTAAAAGCAGAATCGATGCACGTCCGCGACCTCGCCGGGTTTGCTCCCGGCGGGATGATTTACCGGACGGCGTCAGAGGTGTGTTCACGAAATCCAGCGATCAAGTTACGCCGCCGATCTTCCGGCCCCGCAACTCCGCCTGATTTTTTATTCGATGTTCCCCGGTGAGGCCTGTTGCCTCGCGTGGAGGTTCAACCAGTTCAAATGCTCACGCTCGATCAGAATTACCTCAAAACGCTCATTGAAAGCTCGCCTGATATTATAATCGCCGTCGACCGCGACGGCACCGTCATTTACTACAACGACGGCGCGCGCCGGAACCTCCGCTTCAGCGCCGACGAAATCATCGGGCAAAAGGTTGACCGCATCTACTCCTCGCTCGACGAGGCGCGCCGCGTGATGAAGGCGATGCGCGCGGCCGAGGGTGGTCGCATCTCGAGTTTCGAGACTGTCCTGCGCGACAAGGACGGGCAGCAGATTCCTTGCGCCATCTCGGGTTCGATTATCTACGACGAGGCCCGCAACGAAGTCGGCTCGATCGGCTTCGCCCGCGATATACGGCGGATGCGTCAGCGCGAACAACTCGCGACCTGTGGTGAAATCGCGGTCAGCCTCGCCCACGAAATCAACAATCCGCTCGAAACCATCACCAACAATATTGATCTGCTCGCGCGATGCGTGGAGTCGCGCCTGAGCGACGCCGAGCTCGTGGTCGAGACCGAGCGGCTCGATTCGATTCGCGCCGGTATCGGCCGGGTGCAGGCGATCGTCCGCCGTCTCGACGAGATGACCCGCAAGGGCGTTTACGAGACTCGCGACTACCTGCAGGGCAAAAAGATGGCCGATCTGGCGCCGCGCGAAAGCCCCGGCACTCCTGCCGCTGCCCCCAATGGCAGCGCCGCCCACGATGATTGGGCCTTGAGCGGGATGTCCGTCCTGGTCCTCGACGACGATGTCTCCGTCGTCAGTTCGCTTGCCGACGTCCTGCGCGCCGAGCGCTGTATCGTGCACACCGCGACGCGGCCGAGCGCCGCGCTCGGCGTGCTCCGCAACGTGAAAGTCGATGCCGTCATCTCCGACGTCGTGATGCCCGAGATGGACGGCTACGAGTTCTACATGAAGGTCAAGGAGGAACTCCCGAACTTGCCGGTCATCCTGATGACCGCCTACTATTACGACAAGGATCACATCATCAAGCGCAGTCGCCTGCGTGGCCTCGAAGCGGCGCTCTTCAAGAAGCCCGTCAATCCGGCCAAGCTGCGCGCGGTTTTGGTGCAGTCGCGGCAAAAGGCCAAGGCCGCCAAAATCGCCGCTGCCGCTGCCGCCGCTCCAATCGATCCGCTCACTGCCACCTCGACCAACCGCGGTTAAGTCGCCGCACCGATTCCAATTCCGCAGCGCCAATCCTTCAGCGATAGATCTCTCGGGCGTTGCTCGCGCGGCCCGTTCAGCTAATCCAGCCGCGATCCTGAAATCTGATCTTGAGCTGCTCCGCAATTGCATCGGCGGTCGCCTTGGCTCGGCCCTCTAGCGTGTTCCTGCCGCTCGCTTCGCCATAGATTTTCAACCCGCCGACCACGATCAGCCCGACCGGATTGGCGGTGGCGATCGCGACTGCCGCCGGCACTACCATCCCCGGCGTTTTGCTGCCCGAGGAGGTCAGCGTCCCCGAGCCGAGTTTGCGCCAGCCCTGCGGCGTCACCGCGTAGCCTTCGACCACCGTATCCATCTCGGTGGTTCCCGCGCCGAAGCCGATCACGAAACGCTTGACCGCGCCCCCACCCTGCGCCGAGACGATATAACCGCGAATCACTCCGTCACCGACCTGCGGCACTGAGCCGGGGCCGGCCTGCACCGCAGGCAGTCCCATCGCCTGGATATCCGCAACCAGCTCCTGCGCGATTTGCGCGCCATACTTGCGGCCGGCTGCAATGTCCTCGGCGGTGAGCGGCGTGCTGGGCGCACTCATCTGGCCGCCGATCGAGGAGTCGGCGGGGACGTCGGCGGGCGCGGCGACAAAGTTGTACACCCAGATCTGATTGGGCCGCGGCAGCCCCGGACTGCTGATCGGCGTTTGCTGGGTGACGTTGGTCGAAGCGCATCCGGCGAGCAGCGCCACCACGAACAACAACGGTATCGCACTAACACAAAATTTCATGCAGAACTCCTGTTATACGCTTGCGCTGGTCTCGCTCAGACTCCGGACGCGCACGTCCCCTGTCATGGAAGGTTGATCCGCCCCGCCCTACTGTTTGAGCGGCCGCCGCAGTGTTCCTTGATCCAATTCCGCCCGGCGATCTAATTCCGTCCGACCGCGCGCTAGAATAACCCATCGGAATGGCACTCGCCATCGGCGACGAAGACTCATAGATGCCGCCAGTACTCAGCTACCCGATTCCTACGATCACTCGCTACGGCTCGGTTGGGTCGCAAATTCTCCACCTGCGGGAGTACTTTGTGTAATGCCCACTGCGCTCCGCAACGGGATCGAAGGACTCAATCAAATGGTGAAATCTATTCTGGCCACCTGGCGGGCTACCGCTGTGGCGCTCGGAATCCTTTGCGTACTCGTCTCAAGCGTTCACGCCCAAGGCGCGACTGATCCGCTTCCGTCGTGGAACGACGGTCCGGCGAAGCTAGCAATTATCAAATCGGTTACGGCGACCACCACCGAAGGCAATCCCAACTTCGTCCCGCCCGGCAATCGATTCGCCACCTTCGATCAGGACGGGACCCTTTGGGTCGAGCAGCCGATGTACGCGCAACTGGTCTTTGCTCTCGACCGGGTCGTGGCGCTGGCACCGGAACATCCGGAATGGAAAACCACCCAGCCGTTCAAGTCGGTGCTCGCCGGCGACCGCGCGGCGATCGCGAACTTCACGATGAAGGACCTGGAGCAAATTGTCTTCGCGACTCATACCGGGATGACCACCGGCCAGTTCACGGCCATCGTGAAAGACTGGCTGGCTAAGGCGCACAATCGGCGCTGGCACCGGCCTTATACCGACCTGGTCTATCAGCCGATGCTGGAGGTGATGCAGTACTTGCGCGCCAACGGCTACAAGACCTACATCGTTACTGGAGGCGGTCAGGCCTTCGTTCGCACCTGCGCCGAGCAAACCTAC
>Ga0209415_10001183_pt1 | contig 49709 bp, 55 predicted proteins | sample PeaSoiSIISIP2007_FD_187696 | JGI IMG/M metagenome (GOLD analysis project Ga0209415, IMG submission 187696) | Peat soil microbial communities from Weissenstadt, Germany - SII-SIP-2007 (SPAdes) (version 2) | ecosystem: Environmental > Terrestrial > Soil > Wetlands > Peat | place: Germany... | reverse complement strand
CGCTGGGCACGTAGATCAGCGGAAGATCGCTGCTTTCGCAAAGCAGAGGTCGGGGGTTCAAATCCCCCCGTGTCCATGATCCCACTTCGGCCAAGGGCTGCCTCGATGGGGGCCCTCCGGCTCGCCCGGAAGTTGCGGGGGGTCCTAGACCCACCCTGTTGGGGGTCCGCGAGGGAAAAGAAAGCTGGGGGAAAGGGTTCGACTGCGGGGATCAGGGGGGTCGCGGAGAGACTCTCGGGTTCCCCCTTAGCTCATTCCATCTTCGCTCCGAATTCTCCCCTCTAGGAGTACTCGTAGACCTTGGCTACGAACGCCCCGGTCACGTAGACTCGGTCGTTCGCGTCGTCGTACGCGATCCCGTTAAAGTGGGCTCCGGACGGGCCGTGGATCGTGTAGACCACGGAGAGCCCCCGGACCTCGGAGACGGTGTTGGACCCGATGTTGGTCACGTACACGCTGAGCTTCGACTGGTCCCAGACAGCCCAGGTCGGACTCGTCCCGACGGTTACGGTCCCAACGACCGTGCCCACACCGTTGATCACCGAGAGGGTGTCCGAGATCAGGTTGGCGACGTAGACGTCAGAATCCACCGGGTCGTACGCGATCCCGTTGGGGCCACTGCCGACCGCGATGTTGATGTTCAAGCTCTCGTCCATGGGGAGAGCCGCGTCCAACGAAGTGACGTTGGCGCTCAGCCGGTTGGTGACGAGGAGGCGGCTACCGGTGGGGTCGTACACCATCATGAACGGTCCGGAGCCTACGGTCGTCGTCCCGACGACCGCCGTTCCCCGGAGGAACGTGACCGTGTTCGAGTTCCGGTTCGTGACGGCCATGAGACCGGCGGCGGGATCAAAAGCGATCCCCCACGGGTGGGCGAAGGTCGCGCTCGTGATCGTTTTGACGATCGTGCCCGTGCCCGAGAGGACGTAAATCTGGCCCAGCACACCGTCCGCGACCCAGACCCGGTTGGTCTGCGGGTCGAACCCGGATCCCCAGGTTTGTGCCCCAGTGGGGAAGGTCACCGTCGCAATGACCTTGCATCCCGAGATGATCGAGACATTGGCCGTCCCCTGGTTCGGGACGAAGAGGTCGTGATTCACGGGGTCGTACGTAGCAAACTGTGGGATTCCCCCGACGTTGATCGCGCACTTAGCATGCGTCAGTGGCGGTGGCGGGGTCGCGCTCGATGCTGCCCAGTTGGTCGCGCTCACGGCCGGGATCGCCAGTAGCAGCACGCCCGTGAGCAGCACGATCGTTCCCAATCCCCATCGGTATCGTCGATTTTCTCCTCTCATAGGTCATTTTCCGGGGGTTCTCCCCGAGCCCCGGAGTTCCTCCATGGCCATAGTTCGGCTGCGAACCCATGTTTCCATTTCGGACCGATTTTGTGACATTCCATCGGGTTATCAGATGGCTCCTTGCATCAATTTGAGAGAGGCGACCATGAGCGGCGCCGCACCGACCAACCTCGATCGCCTCGCGGGAAAAATCCGCTGGCATGCCTCGAAGGTCCTCCAAGCTGCGGCTCGGGATGCCGTCACCCTGACGAAGATCACCTACCAGGAAACGAGTAGGGCCGTCAAAGAGGTCGTCGACCAATCCAGGCGGGATCCGCGTAAGCCGGCCTAGCTCGACCGGGGGTGGGGCCCAACCCATTCCCCAGTTCCGAGTGCGGCATGAGGCCGATGGCAACGGCTCGGGCCCCCCTTCCCAAATCGCATCCTACCTGCCAAGAAGGGTGAGTCCCGCCGGTTTTCCTTGGTTGCGTGGGGTACGGGCTCGCGTCGACTCAGAAGAAGGACCGTTCCGCGACCTTCCCGAACGGGTAGGCTCTCCGACCCCGTTCGACCCCTCGTGGCCGGGTGGGTCGGTGGGGTCTACCGCATCGGGCCGGAGTACTGGGTGTAGGTGAAGGGCTCCTTATCCTGGAGGTCGATCGGCGGGATGGGATCGAGGACCGAACGGCGGAGGCAATCCTCGCCAGTCTTCGAATGGCCTACCCGACAAGAGGGGAGCCTGGGTAGACCCGGGCGCGGAGAAGGTGATGGAGTTCTCGGCGGACGTCCAATGTCTTCCTCACTTGGGCTCCGCAGGTAGTTGGGCGACCGCTCAGGCCCATCGAGGAGCGGTCCGGAGAGTAGCAATGCTATCTAGGACGACCACCGCCACCTGAAGCCGAAATGGCCAGTCCCGGCCACCATGCTTCGAGCCGACTCACGGGCTAGCGTGGCTCGACCTCCTCTCCCCGTCCCACCCTCAGGAAGATTTGGCTGCGCCCTCGATTTCTCGAGGCCCAGGGGTTGACGGGCGATGTCGGGCATGTCTTGGAGAATACAGACCGAGTGCTTGGGCTACCTTCAGGACGAGAGATCGGCCCGGAACCCCTCGGTCGACGGGTACCCGATGAGCTCTTTTCGTTACATACCTCCGTGCCCACCGGGCCTAGACATCCGATGAAGCCGCATTCCCTCCGGAGGTCCCTCCTCGACCATCCCCTGTTCTTCGCTCCGGTCGTGCCTTCGCTGAGGAGCCCCGCCCATCGGATCGCAGAGCGCGTCGACGAGACGGCTCGGCTCCTGCTGAAGATCCCTCGGGTCGATGCGGTGTACGTCCCGGAGCTGGTGGAGGAGAACCACGAGGGTCGCCCGCGGTACCGGTCCTACGACCCGTCGGAGTACGTGGTCCATGTGACCAGTCGGACCGGCCATCCGGGGATCGTCACGAAAGTCGTCGCTCACGTGGAGAGCGTTTCGGCCCTCCGTGACTGGGCCGAACGAAGCGTCCGTATGGGGGTGACCAACGTCGTGCTGGTCGGCGGGTCGAGCCGTCGGATCCCGTACCCGGGTCCGCCGGTCGAGGAAGCGGACCGGGCGGTCGTACCGATACTGGAGGCCGGCGGGGGGGTGGTCGGCAATATCGCGATTCCCCATCGCGCCGACGAAGCTTCCCGCATGCTGCGGAAGACGAAGGCCGGTGTCGTGTTCCTCACCACTCAGCTTCTCTTTGAAGCTCAAGGCATCATCGACGCGGTCCGCGAGTACGGTCGTATGTGCCGCGAGGGGGGCGTCGTCCCGGCGACGGTCATTCTCAGCTTCGCCCCTCTGGGAGACGAGGACGACATCGAGTTCGTCCGCTGGCTCGGGGCCCACCTCCCCGAGGACGTGGAGCAGGCGCTCCTTCAAGATGAGCAGGCGCTCTCACGACGCACCGTGGAACTAGCCCTGAGCGTGTGGACCGAAGTCGTTGCGGCCACCGCCTCCGCCGGAGTTCCGCTCGGAGTCAGTGTGGAGCAGGTGTCGGCCCGCCACTTCGTCAGCGCCGGGGACCTGCTGACCGCCTTCAGCGGTCTCCTCCCTCCGCATCGATCGGACCCCCTCCCTCCGACGCCGAGGTCCGAGTGATGGGGTCGAATCGCCCGATCTATGCGGGCCTCACCTCCCCGTTCCCGCGGCCGGAGCGGCTCGTCGCGGCCACCCGGGACCTCGACCGGGGCCGGACGACGCCGGAACTCGCTGAGAAGGCGTTCGTAGAGGCGGAGAGCGAGCTCCTCGCCCTCGAGGAGCGGCTCTTCTCCAACGTGACCGCCGGCTATCTTCGCTGGAACGACCTGTTCCGCCCGATCGCGGAGTCCTGGGTTGGGTTCACAGTGGGTCCTCTCACCCGATGGTTGGAGACCAACACCTTCTTTCGGCAACCCATCCTCTCCGCTCCCCCGCGCCGGACCGCCGGGGCCATCGCCTCCCGCCTACCCCCTCCGCTTGCGACCCGGACGTCCACGGCGCGAGTCCTCCTCCCCGGCCCGTACACCTTCACCCAGGTCCTCGAGAATCGTTCCGGGGCCTCGGAATTCGAGGTCCTCCTTTCCCTCGGCCGACTCCTCGGCGATGAGATCCGGGATCTCGGCGGACTCGGGTACCGCGTGTTCCAGTTCAGCGACCCGATCCTGGTGACGGACCCCCCCGAGGGACCGGCCGAGACGGCGGTCCTCCAGGCCTATCAGTCCATCGCAGACGCCCAACCCGCCGCGACGACGGTGGTTTGGACGTTCGGCGCGGGCGCCGGCCCCGCCCTCCCCTTGCTCGACCGTCTTCCGGTGTCGGTCGTCGGCATCGACCTCACCGATACCGAGCCGGAGGCCCTGCGTCCAGGACCCGAGCGCCTCGGCCTCGGCCTCGGGATCATCGACCCTCGCACGACCCTACCGGAGACGCTGGGCGACACGGTCGGCGTCGTCCGTGAGGCGCTTCGGCGCCGCCCCTCGGCGAGCGTCTGGCTCGGACCGGGAGCCCCGCTCGACCTCCTGCCCGCGCGGCCGGCGGAACAGAAGCTCCTCCGACTCTCCGACGTGCGTCACACCCTTCTCCGCGAAGGAGTCGCATGAGCGCCCGTCTGTTCCCCTCCCAAGAGATCGGCAGCCTCCAGAAGCCGTCGCTCGAGGCGCTCCGGGAGTGGGAAGATCGCGTCCACTTCCTCTCCCGCCTCTCTCCCATTCCCGAGGAGGTCCTCCGCCATCCCGATCTGGGAACGCTCCAGAACCTGAGGGCCGCGTTCTCGATTGCCTACCTCGAGTCCGCGGGTCTGGACCGTGTCTATGACGGAGAAGCCCGACGGGTCGAGATGTACGAGTACGCGGTCCGTCAAATGACCGGCTTCCAGTTCCAAGGGCACGTCCGGTCCTGGGACTCCAAGTACTATCGCAAAGGGACGGTCGTGAACCGGGTCGACCTCATCGCTCCCTATCATCTCGAGGAGTTCGACTTCGTCCGCGCGCACGCTCGGGCGGCCGTCAAGCTGCCGATTACCGGGCCGTACACCCTCGCCGACTGGAGCTACGATGAGTACTATCTCGCTCGCCAGCCCGGCTGGAAAGGACGCCCTCAGCGACGGGCGGCGCAGCGCGAATTCGTGGTCGACCTGGCTCGGAGGGTGTTACGTCCGACCCTTCAGAAGCTCATCGAGCACGGGTGCCGAGTGATCCAGATCGACGAGCCGGCGGCGGGCACCCACCCGGACGAAGCACCCCTCGTCGTCGAAGGGTTCAACGAGGCGACCCAGGGATTGGATGCCGAGTTCTCGATGCACATCTGCTACTCCCGGTACCAGGACCTCCTCCCCGCTCTCCTGGAGGCGAAGGCGTGCCGTCAGTGGGCCTGGGAGTTCGCCAATCGCGATGCCGAGGGCCACGACGGCTACGAGGTGCTGAAGCTCCTGCGAGAGTATTCGGACACCCGCTCGATAGGCCTCGGCGTCCTGGACGTCCATCGCGACACGCTGGAGACCCCGGAGCAGGTGGCCGAACGAATACGGCGCGCGGCGAAGTACCTCGGAGACCCCTCCAAGATCTGGGTGAATCCCGATTGCGGTCTTCGGACCCGCAGCCTCAACGTGGCGTACGCCAAGCTCGAAGCGATGGTGGCCGGTGCCGCTCTCGCCCGCTCCGAGTTCGAGGGCCTCGAAACCTAGCCCCGGGGTCCCGCGAGGAAAGGGGCTCCGACCCCGTTCACCGCGGGCGCTGCGGGAAGCTACGCCCCGGTGGATCCGCCTTGAACCGTTAAGGTCGGTGAGGATGATGGACCGCTATGGAGTTTCGACCCGAGTGCGGCCGTTGTCACACCGCCCTTCCCGATGACCAGCCGGCGTACCTCTGTGCTAACGAGTGCACGTTCTGCCCCGGTTGCGTTCGTCAGCTGAAGTTCCAATGCCCGAACTGCGACGGAGAGCTGGTCCGCCGACCCCGCCGCTCGGCCGCCGGGAGCTCCACGGTGGTTCCCTCTCCGGCACCAGACCCTCGGGTCACGGTCCGAAGAGCGACTCCCCAGGACCTCGACGCGGTCACCTCCCTGTTTGACGCCTACCGAGTTTTCTACGGCCAGACCTCCGATCCCCCGTCGGCCCGTCGGTTCCTCGCGGACCGCCTGGCCCACGACGAGTCGGTGATATTCTTGGCCGAGGACGTGGGGGCCCCGGTCGGCTTCCTCCAGCTCTATCCGACGTTCACCTCGATCTCCCTCGGTCCGATCTATGTACTGAACGACCTCTTCGTCACCGCGGATCACCGTCGGACGGGCGTCGGGGCGCTCCTGCTCGCCACGGCGTGTGCCCACGGAAGGCAGAAGGGAGCCCACTACCTCGAGCTATCGACCGCCGTCGACAACCGGGCCCAACACCTCTACGAGGCCTCCGGCTGGATTCCCGATCGCGAGTTCCTCCATTACGAACTACCGCTCCGGTCCCGGCCGTAGAAGGCCCGGAGAGTTCCGCGCTGGCCGACCAGGGATGAAATCGCTCGCCGAGCCGATCCCCTAGGTTCTTGGTCAGTGACCCGGTAGCGGCTTCGTGACGTGGACTCGCCGGAAACGGAACGTCATCCTCCTCACGGGGACGGGGGGGGCCCTCGTCGTAGTTGCCACCCTGGTGCTGCTTGCCGTGCCGATCTCACAGGAACGATCGGGGTACACCCTCGTCGGTTATCGTCTGTACTCGTTCGAGGCGGAGAGCGTGTTCGGACCGGCGTGGAGCAACTACACCTACCGAGGGGTCACGTTCGAGTTCCACGTGTGGTGTGCGATCACTCCGGGCGGTGGGGAGCTCTGCGGGAATGTGACGGAATCGAACGGAAGCACCTTCCCCTTTTCGTTTTGGGACGCACGCCTGAGCCAGGGATCGCAGTGGGAAACCTGGGTCGCTCCCGACTCAGAGGTGGCGATCCAGTACGAGACCGGTGGCCTCGCCCACCTCTTGGTGGCGACGTGAAACGACCGTCGCCTCGGCGAAAGCCCGGCGACTCGATGGGGCCGCTCGGCTCGGAACGAACTCACCTTCCCCGCGGGAATGCTGGCAACGAAGTAGCGGGAGGGGAGCGTCGTCCAAGGGTCCGGTGCCACGCTCGATGCACCAGATCGGCGTCCGGCCTCGGTCGACTCGTGAACCCCAACGGGACCAGGAGGGTGCCGGAGACCTCGGTGAGCGTGTTCACGAAAAATACTGCGGGGCTGTTGTCGAACGGCGGGTAGCTCCAACCGAGACCGACGCCCCAGAGCACGAGTCCCAGGAAGAACAGCACCCCGACCCCCTGGACCGTGCGGTCGACTCCGGCGCGATCCCACCCTAGGAGGGCGAAGCTCGCAACGAGGAACTCGACGAGGAGCCAGGTGCCGAATCCGGCCCACCCGGTGGCCGGCAATCCCCACTGCGGGAGGAGCAGACCGAACCGACGAGTCGACGTCGCGTACGCCACCCCATACAAGAACTCGAACGCACCGAGCCCCGCGACCGCAAGGAGGGTCGACTGGACGACACCGGCCTTTCGGAAATGGGCCACTAGGTAGGCGAGCGCAACGGAGAGGAGTGAGAAGAAGTAAATTCCGCGCCAGGCGACCGGGAACCCTGAGACGGTCGAGACGGAAGGGAATCCAAGCTGCAAGCGCGCGGCAATGAGCGAGGGGGAGAGGTAGGCGAGCACCAGCACCGCGCAACCGAGGTAGACGAGGATCCAGCGGTCGAATCGATCGCCCTTCGTCCGTGGGCCCGGCCGCTCTGCTCCTCCGGTTGCGCCCTTCGTAAACGGGGGAGAACCCGCGTCGGTCTTGAGAACTCCGCGCCCCAGCAAGCAGGTCACACCATCCGAGCGTGGCGGGACGGGTCTGTGGCATGAATTTCGCCTCGTTCGCGTCGGAGCGGAGGGGCTGGGGGGGGGGTCGCTCTCTTTATATACCTATTTAAGGACTATAAATATGATGATGGCACGGATCCGAATTGAGAACGTGGTGGCCTCGACATCGCTGAGTGACGTCCTCGACCTGCAGACCATCGCCCTGACTCTGGACGGGGCCGAGTATGAGCCCGAGCAGTTCCCCGGACTCATCTACCGATTGAAGCAGCCGAAGACCGCCATCCTGCTGTTCCGCTCCGGTAAGGTCGTCTGCACCGGCGGGAAGAGCATGCATGAAGTGGAGGAATCCATCCGGATCGTCGCCACCCAAATCAAGAAGTCCGGGGAAAAGATCAACATGCACCCGAAGATCGAGGTGCAGAACATCGTAGCCACGTCCGACCTTGGCTGCGAGATCAACCTGAACTCGATCGCGGTTACCCTGGGACTCGACCGGGTCGAGTACGAGCCCGAACAGTTCCCGGGACTGGTCTACCGACTCGACCAGCCCCGAGTGGTCCTGCTCCTCTTCGGCAGCGGGAAGATGGTCTGCACCGGTGCTCGCCGCCCTTCGGACATCCAACTCGCCGTGCAGAAGACTCGGAAGGAGCTTCTGGGCGCAGGCCTGTTGGACGGGGTCCGGGACCGGCCGGTTCCTACAATGAACCGCGTGGCCCCTAAGCCCCGCGCAACGAGCCCGCCCGTCGGTTCGTCCAAGAGCCGCCCGATGCCGCCCTCCGATGCGTCCGCATCGACCCCGGGAATGCCGGCCTAGACGAGCTCGGGTCTCGACCCAAAGGTCTCACGCGCTCTGCGGCCCGAGCCGGCCGGCTCCTTCGCCGCGGTTCGTTCGCTGGAACGCGACCGGCCCCCCCCGGCCGGCAGGGCGACTCGACCGGTGGCGCGAAGCTTCCCCGGCGATGAACGGCGGCGGTGGGAGGTCTCCGCATGACTGCGTCCCTAGGAGAACGCCTGCTGCCAACGATCGAGGTCATCGAGAATGGAAGTGGCCCAAGCCATGTCCGGACTCATGCTGGCGATGAGGTGCCTGGCCTCGTCGGCCGTTTTCGATTGGGCGATGTAGCGCATCGCGGCCAAGGGAGCGCGGGCGATGGCCAGTGGGAGGGCCTTTCGTTCGTCCGGGGTCAGGGGCACGTCGAGCTGAGCGTCGTAGGCATCGACGAGCGCCCGAAGGCGCCGCAGGCACTCGTCCGATAACGGATCTTCTGAGAGCGTCGAGTTCGCGTAGTAAAGGGTCAGCGCGACGTCGTCGATACGGGCCTGCTCGCCCATGAAGTCAAAGTCCGTCACCAGGACCACTTTCCCGCCTTGGAACAGTACGTTGGCACCCCAGAAGTTTCCGTGCACCAGTTGAACGGGTAGGCGGCCCTGAATCGAACCTCCGGCCTCATACAGACGACGGGCCAGGGACTCTGCCGTCCGGACAAATCGGAGGTGTTCCTCCGAGAGCGACCAGGACTCGACCCGCTTCATGACCCTCGGGGTCCACTCCTGAACCTCCGCCGTACTCAGGTAGTTCGCGATCGGAGGTTTCTTGCCCGCGGGGCTCACGTTCAGGGTCCTCAGGATCCGGTGAGCCTTCCCGAGGACCGGAAGGCCCCCCTCAAGCCGGCCCCATGAGTCCAGCTGGGCGTTGTGTTCTACAAATTCTTCCACCTCGATGATCTGCCCTTCGTGACGAGACCAGGATTCGCCGGACCGAGTCGCCAACACTACGGACGTTGGCACGCCCTTCGCGCGGAGCGCCTTTCGGACCGATTGGATCGCGGCGAGCCGGTCGAGCGACATCCCGCCTCGATAGGCGCGGACCACGAGCATACCGGACCCTGTGGTGATCAGCAAGTTGAGATTGCGCGACCCCCCCAGATCCATCGTGAGTTCGATGCCCCCGATGGCGTAGGTCTTCCGTAGGTACTCGAGCAAATCCGGCGGGGCGATGGGTCGAACCGATTCCAAGGCAGCGGACATGGGACCCGGGGTTCCAGTGCCAGCAAGCGGGTGGCCCATCATTAACACTCCGGGAGGGGATCAGTTCGTGCGAATGCCTTGACCGGAGAAGATGGTCGTCGCGGAGATCACTACCTCGACCGCTGCCTGCGAACCTGGGCCGGGGGCCGGGTTCTCTCCAGTTCCTGTAGCCGGAACTCGAAGAACAATGCGTTCGGCACCGGGTGGGCCCAATACGGTTGGATGGGTCGAAATCCCAGCTTCCGGTAGAGGGCGATCGCCCGGACCATCCGGGGTAAGGTATCGAGAACCACCCGACGATATCCCAGTTCCCCGGCCCGCCGGAGAGCTCGGACCGTGAGGCGCCGGCCGACCCCGGAGCTCCTCTGGGTTGGGCGAACGAAGAGACGCTTGAATTCCGCGGTCTCGGGGCCCAGCGCCCGGAGCGCGGCACAACCGATGGGAGTCGCGCCCTCGTAGGCAAGGAAAAGAGCCCCGCTCGGGGGTGCGTAGTCACCCGGAAGTTCATCGAACTCCTGGTCGAATAGCTTGAGGCCGGTCTCGAGCACGGAGTCCGGGAAGTCCGTCACCTCACGATGAGCGACGAGCCAGGCCCGGTATTCCAAGAAGAGCGTCCGAGCGCACTCAACCTGGGGAAGGGCCCTCGCCTCGCGGATGGATACTCGCCCTCCTCGGGGGACAGGCAGCTTCTTGCGCGGCATCTCCCTCTGCCGGAATGACGTCACTTCGTCACTCGGCCGCAACGGAAGCCCTGCGGCGCGCGCCCGCTCGCGCCTTGGCGAGGGCGTTCCGTTCCGCGATGCTCGGCTCGCGATAGAGCGCGGGTCGGACACCATCCGCATCGTGCGCGCAAGCCATCCACCCCGCCAGGTTCCCTGGAGTATAGCGAGTCGGCCGCGCACCCTCTCGGAGCCGCCGCCAGCCTGTGGGTTGGAGCGCGGCACTCAGAGTCAATTCGATGCTGGCAGCCTGAGGGTCGGTTCCGTCTCCCACCGTAGATCGAGTTGCGAAGATCGCCCTCGAGTGTCCCCATTCAGCTCCAGGGGTCGGTGGAAAGGAGCATCCTCCGGTTGGACCCACCGGCGGTCCCCGCACCAGCGATGGTCTTCCCTCACGTGAATCTCGAGCCCCACCGCTTTCGTGAAGAACCGCAGGGAAGGTTCCAGTTTCGCGACCCTGGGTCCTATTGGCTCCAGCCTCATCGCGGCACCCGTCACGCGTCCATCGCTGACGAACGGGGCAGGTACGTCGACCCCGGGTTTGGCGGTTCGTCCCGGGTCGGAATGCACCCTCCCGTTCCATCGCGGTCACTCGGAGGGGGGGGAATGGACCAAACGGTCCGGGGGAGTCGTGGTCCGCATCAAGAGGGAGAGGAAGGCCCCGGCGAGGGCAACTGCGCCCACGAGGAGAAAGATACTGTGGGCCCCGTAGGAAGCGTACACCGCGCTGATCAGGATGGGACCGACCAGGAGCCCGAGGTCCTCGAAGGACCCGAACACCCCCACCGCGGTTCCCTGCAACCTGAGCGGCACGGGGTTGAGAGCCAACGGTAGCAGGGCCGCCGCAAGCCATCCCAGCCCGGTCGCCAGGACGAGCGTCGCCCCGACCATCTCCGGGAACGAGGACGCGAACAGGGTCCCAAAGGCTCCCACGAGCACGAGTACGAACCCAAACGGGACCGACCGGCCGGCCCCCCAGCGGTCGATCAGGACCCCCAGCCCGGCTCCCGCGAGGAGGCTCGTCCCTTGGGCCGCCCCGATGACATACCCGGCTTCCGAGGGAGTTCCGTGGAAGAGGGCGACGGAGTAGTACTGGAGGAAATTCAGGATGAGGGATTTCGCGATGAAGGCCAGGAACACGAGCGACGCGGCGAGTGCGAACGGCCGGGTGAATACCTCCCGCACGTGGCGGGCGAAGCCGGACTGTTGAGGAGGAAGGGCCACTTCGCTCCATGGGAGAATCACCGTCAGGACCACTCCCACGACGTAGATGACCGCACTCAGCAACGCGAGGGTCGTGAATCCGAACTGCACGAAAAGCAGCGGCCCGAGTGCCGTACCGAGGACCAGCCCCGCCCCAGAGAACAATCCGTAGATGCCGGTCCCCGTCGCCCCGGTCCCGGGACCGAGCGCGGTGAGCGCCATCCATCGTATGAGCGGGACCTGGAAGATCAGGAGAGCCCCGAGAAGACCAAGCAGCACCGCAAGGCCGAGGAACGAGGTCAGCTCGCCAATTCCGAGATAGACGAGGGTGACCGCGAGTCCTAGCACGAGGATCATACGGACCTTGGCGAGCCGAAAGGCGAGTACTCCCCAGACGCTCTCGGTCAGGAGCATTCCGAACGCGAGCCCCGCGATCGCGACGCCGTATTGAACCACCGAAAGCCCGAGGGCCTGGAATCGGAAGGGGAGCGCGACCGCGAGCATCGCGTAGGAGGTCCATACGATGGAGGTCGAGGCGTAAACCAAGCTCAGGGAGGTCTTTGCCGAGCGGCGGGTGACCACGAGCGGCCGCAACCAGTCGCGCGTTAAGCCGTTTGGCGGTGACGTCCGCCAACCCGCGTCGGACGACCTCGATGGAAAGTGGAGGCGTGAGGGCGGGAGGCAATGGAGACCGGTTTCACAGGCGCTTCACGCCCATGATCTTCCACACGGGCTCGTTATCGGCGTACACCTGCCATCGCTCCACGTGTTCGTCCCGGACCACGGCCTTCCAAGCGGCGGGGATCTTCCACCGGCGGCTTGGTGAGAGATCTGTGCCGACCGCGAACGTCCCGCTCGCGGACCCGAATAGCCCGACGATGATCCCCATCTGCAGGTGATCCTCGATCAGGATGCGGTAGTCAGGAAACCATTCGAAATAGGCGGTCCATGCTTCCCGGAGACGTTCCCTTCCACGGAGCTCGTGGCCGAGCGCATCGATGAATTGGTGGTCATCGGATACGAGCGCGAGCATGGCCGATACGTCGTGTCGGTTGATCTCATTCACGAATCGAAGGACTATGCGAACCACGTCCGGTTCGGGCATCCTCCTCTCCGAAGGGGCGGAGGGGTCGAACCGGCCCTACCGTCCGCTGACCACGTGAAGCAATGCCGGCATAAGTTAGTCGCGTTGGCCCTTTCGGAGCCGGCCGAGGGAGCTACCCGGCGGACCGGGACGGCTCACTCCGTGAGGGCCTTATTGGTCTCTCGCAGACGACGGGTCATTTCCTCGAGGACGCCCCGAAGGACCTTCGGCTCATCCTCGGCAAAGCCCCAGAACTCATACCTCGACAGGACCGCCACCTTCGACGGCTCAGTGGCCACGACGTCGGCGGAACGAGGGAGTTCGTCAAAAAGCGTCATTTCCCCGAAGAACTGCCCGACTCCTAAGTGAGCAAGCCCCCGACTTCCGCGCCTCACCTCCGCCGCTCCGTCCAGGATCAAGAACAGCCCGATGCCTCCGTCACCCCGCTTGACGATGGTCTCGCCCTGGGCATAGGCCACGATCTTGACCCACTCCGCGAGCTTCTTCAGTTGCCGCTGGGAGAGGCTGCCCAAGATGGACACCTGCCCCAGTCGTTCCGCGATCTGGCCCGTCGGAAACTCTACGGCCCTCGGCACGAAGTCCGGGACTTACTTCGGGGATTAATACGTATCTCCGGCGGCTCCGGCAGGACCTCGGCCATCGGCCGGGAAACGGTGGCAAGCAAGAGACTCCGTACCTAACGACCGGGGGGTTCTGCCACAGTGTGCCGGCCCGGAGGTCCGGGCCGGGAAAGGGTTCGGCGCCCCGGTGGGTCCGGGGACGCGGCCGCGGGTCGTTTAGGCTTGGGTCGCGGGCGTGGCGCCGCGAGTATGAGTACTCGAGGTCGTCTCGGTGTGCGTCGTGACCACCGGCTGGGGGGGTCGAAGCATCCGGTTGATCGACGACGGGTTGCCGTACGCACGGAACAACGAGACCTTTCCGTCCTCGTTCACGACCACGCGGGTCAATTGCTCTTGATTGAGCTTCTTGTTCGTAGGCTGGACGGACTTGCCGTCCTTCGTGGTGTACGGACCGGTGTGGGTCCCGTGCACCGAGTTGACGACGACCGCCTCCTGCCCCGAGACGAGGATCTCTTTCACGTCCATCGTCCAGTCGGGGAACGCCGCCAGGGCGCTCGAAACGTAGGTTCGGATGGCTTCCTTTCCCACGAGGGGGGCGTCAAGGTTCGGGACCTGGAACGTCGCGTTGTCCGCGTAGTGTTCCACGATCTTGTCGACATTCCGGGTGTTCACATCGGCGAAAATCTGGCGGGCGTGCTGCTCAGTTAGCTGGGTCATGTTCCTCTCCACCTATATAACGGCCGCCGAAGGGTATAAGTAAGACTATGCCCCGCCTTCGCACCCGACGACCCATGGTCTCGCGGCCCGTCCGCGCGCTCGTCCCGTATCCAACGTGGGCGTAACTCTCATTGCGGGACTCGTGGAGCGCGCCTTGCGCTTTCCGCCGAGGGAAGCCCCGATCCCGGGCCGATGGTGGAGTGATTTCGCATAGGACAAACCGGTTCGCCGGAGAGAGTCGGGGCCTTCCCGAGCTGCCCTGAGGGCGGGCCACCTCCAGTAAAGCCGCTCCAACGGCTTCGGTCGCCTCCTCCCGACGGTGAGGGGGATTGCCCGCGGCCCGAGCCCGCCGGGGTGTCGCGACCCCCCCCTTCTTCACCGGACCACCGGGCCGGATATCCCGCTGTCTAACGGCTTAACCACCCCCGTGGCATTCCTTGTTCGGACGCATCGTCGATGAACGCGGGCGGTCTCCTGTGTCCAGACTGTGAGTCTCCCGTCTCAGCCGTTCAAAGTTTTTGCCCGAATTGCGGGGCCTCCTTGACCGCCCTGTCGGAGGTCGCCCCATCCGCAAGACCCGCGGCCCCGGGAGCCGATTCGTGGGACTGGGTCGGGGTACAGGACGATAGGGGCGCATTACCGCGAGCCCAAGAGCGGACCAAGACCGGGTTGCTCCTGATGATCGTCGCCTTTGCGCTGCTTTGGATTCCCTTTGTCTCCAGTCTCGGCGAACTCATCGCGCTGATCGGGGTCGTCTTCCTCTGGCTTGGACGAAATGGGTTCGATCCGTCGCATAGCCGCAACGTGCTCCTGGGGGGCGCGTGTGTGGTGCTCGGCCTCTTGATCGCGATCGGCGTGGGGATCTGGTTCGCGGGTGCGATCGTAGCCGAGGCCGCCTCGCCCGGCCAATCCCTTAGCCAGCTAGGAACACTCCTCCAGTCTGACCTGGGGGTGCTGTTCGTGGTGGGTCTAGCTACCGCGGGCCTAACCGCAATCGCCTACGTTCTCCTCCCGTACGCCCTATCGGACCCGACGTCCCGTATCCTGCTCTTCTCGGCCGCCGTGCTGACGGTGGCCATCTCGGCCATCCAAGTGGCGGTCCTCTTTCCTCAGATTTCCAACGCTGTCGCGCAGGCTACCTCCGGTTCTTCCATCAACACGGGGCCAATCACCGCGCTCCAAGACGAGTCGGTTCTACTCGCGACGGCACAGATCTTACCGGACATGATGTTCCTGTGGGCCTACTACCGTACAAGAGCTCGGACTTTCCCCAACCAGCCGTCGGGGGCCGGCCCGACCGGGACGAGTGGAAGATTCGGGCGAGTCGGCTAACCCTATTGCTCGTCGGACGTTGCGTCGAATGCCTACCGGGCGCGAACCAGGTGGTCGAAGAATCCTGAGTTTCACGACCGAACTGGCCGAGGAGGTGAGTACAACCGCTCTTGTCCCCGCGTGCCCCGGACTAGCCGGGTGGATCCGGTTTTGGGACCTGGGGGGACTCGCTGGGCCGGCCCTCGGGGGATCGACCACGGCGACGCCGGTACGCGACCAATCCCACGACCAGGGCCACCCCGAGGGCTGCGAATACAAGGATGAAGTCAAGATACGGCGGGATGAGTAGGGGTGTCACTGTGAAGGAGACGGTTACGGCCGACAATCGTCCGGCCTGATCCAGCGCCACGAAACTCGCCGAGTACGTGCCGGCCGGGGATGTCGTTTTCTCGTTCTGCCATTCAGGTGCGCAGAGAATTCCCCGGGGTGTTCGTGACCGATTCGTCCCGCCGTTGGGTCCTTTTTGTCGTGGTCCTGGGGACGCTGATGGCCTCCGTGGATACCACGATCGTCCTGCTCGCCTTCCCGACCATCGCGGGAGACCTACACGCCTCGCTCTCTTCCGTGATCTGGACGATCCTCATCTACCTGCTTCTGACGGCGGTCCTCACGACGCAGATGGGTCGCATCGGCGACCTGTTCGGTCGTACCCGGATCTACCTCCTCGGGTTCCTCGTCTTCACCGTGGGCTCGGGACTCTGCGGCTTCGCTCCCACGGCTACGAGTCTCATCGCCTTCCGCGCGATCCAAGCGATCGGCGGGGCCTTCGTGGTCGCCACGGGGACTGCGATCGTGGCCGACCGGTTCCCACCCAATGAGCGAGGTCGCGCGTTCGGTTTCACCACGATGGGATGGTCGGTGGGAGCGACCCTCGGGATCGTTCTCGGGGGGCTCCTGACGACGTTCGCCGGTTGGCGGTTCATCTTCTTCATCAACCTCCCGATCGGCGCCGTCGCGATCGCCCTCGGCCTCAAATACCTCGGTCCGAGCCCTCGGACGAAGGCCGGTCTCGACTTCGTCGGGATGTCCCTGTTCGCCGGCGTCCTCTCCCTGATCACGTACGGGGCGACCGACCTGGCCTCCTACGGCGCGGATCCTTGGAACGTGGCGCTGATGCTCCTGGGGGCCGCCCTCGTGCTCCCGTTCCTGCTCTGGGAGAGACGCGCCAAGTCGCCGATGCTCGCCCTCACGCTGTTCCGTTCCCGACTCCTCTCTGCGTCGCTGGCGGCCTCGTTCTTCCAGAGTCTCGGGTATCTTGCCGTGGTCTTCCTGTTGATCATGTACCTCCAGGGCATTCGTGGCCTCTCTCCGCTGATCGCCTCCCTGCTTCTCGTTCCGGGCTACGTCCTCTCCTCCGGGCTCGCGCCGGTGGCGGGGCACTGGGCGGATCGTTGGGGGGCGTGGCGGTTCGCCACAGTAGGAATCGGGCTCATGATCGTGGGCGTGCTCCTCTACGCCCAGCTCGCTCTGACCACCCCGCTCTTCGAGATCGCGCTTGTCACGCTGGTGACGGGAGTCGGGGCGGCGCTTTTCTGGCCATCCAACAACAAGGCGGTGATGCACGACGTACCCCGGGAGCACTATGGCTCTGTTTCGGGTCTATTGCGGACGATGTCAAGCGTGGGAACGATCGGAAGCTACGTCCTCACGATCACGGTCGCCGCATCGGCGGTCCCTCGCGCCGTCGCCTTCGAGGTGTTCCTCGGAGCCGGAGGCCTGATCGGGGGCGTCTCCGTGGCCTTCCTGGCCGCGTTGCACTTCGCGTTCTACGTAATGGCGATCGTGCTCTTCGTGGCCGCCGTCTTCTCCGTGGTTCGTCGGCCCCGAGGGGGAAAGGTGGAACCGCCCACGGAGCCCGACCCGGCCTCCGCGGTTCCCTCCCAGCGACCGGATTAGAACTGCCCCGCCCGGACCCGACGCTCGGCCTGGGGGGGGTTCCGCCCCACGGGGCAGGAACAATGTTGGCCCTTAGGGCCTCGGGGTCACCACAACGGTGGTCGCCGGCTCCGCCGGGGCCTGGGCGTAGACGTTGGTGACGGCGGGTTGGGGGGCGGCCGGGGGGGTGATGATGTTGGTGACCGCGGGGGCTGGGGGCTCCGCGGTCTTCGTTTGGGTCCTGATTGAAGCCGTGCCGGAGGTCGCGATGAGCGCCACGCCGATGATGAACACTATCACGAAGGCGAAGATCCCTGCATCACCCGAGGCATGCGTCGCGGTATCGAAGCAGAGCCCGGTTCCGTGTCCACACCGGGCGAGAACTCCGAGGCTGAAGGCTAGGATGCCAAACGAGATGAGGACCATGACGAGCCCGGCCCCCCAGTAGGGGTGGTCCAAGTCGACTCGAGTATTGGTGGTTGTTGACATGTTCCCAAACCTGCTCGGAGGAGGAGTCGGCAGTGGCGTACTTGAACGCCTGCTTGATTTTGATTAAGCGAGCCGGTCGGGAGAATCTCCCCTATGGAATGATACGAGTGCCCACGCACAGGAGGCAAGCTTGACTTGAGTTGAGTTGAGGGAACGTATATCTCTACACCAACCGAAGGGGCCCGGGAGGGGACTACAGTGCCATCGACCGACCGCGCGTTCGCCGGCTCGTTCCTCGCTCGGGGTGCCCGGGAAGTCGACCCTACCTCCGGCCGGGATGGGATAGACCGTGCGAGGTTCCGCGGGGCCTTAGCGGTGGTCCTCCTGCCCACCTTGAACGAGGAGCGGGGGCTCGCCCGAACCCTCCGGGACCTCCCCCTGGATCGATTCGACCGACCCGGTCAGAGGATCCAGCCCCTCATCATTGACGGGGGGTCGACCGACGGAACGCTCGAGGTCGCCCGGGAGTGGGACGTCCCCGTGCTGAAGCAGACCAGCCGAGGGAAGGGCGGAGCCATGCTGGAGGCGATCGCGTGGATCCACCAGAGGGGAATTCCCTTCGTCGTGGTCCTCGACGCGGACGCCACCTACCCCCCCGACCGAATCCTCCCGGCCCTGGACCTCCTTCAGGCGGGGACCGACCTCGTCATCGGAGTGCGTCATCCCGTGTGGGGACCCCCGAGCGACCTGAAGGATCTCGTTCACCGTGTAGGCAATCTCGTGATGAGCTACACCGCGAGCCTCCTCACCCGCCGACCGATCCTCGACCTGTGCAGCGGATTCTGGGGCGTGTCGACGACCCGCTTCATGGAGCTGGGCCTGGACGACTCGAGCTTTGCTATCGAGGCCGAGCTCGTCCTCAAGTCGGTCCGTCGTGGCTTCAGCATCCACCAGATTACCGTCGATTACCACGAGCGCCTAGGACAGGCCAAGCTGCGCGCCCTCCGGGATGGGAGTCGGATCTTCCACACGATCCTCCGGGAGGCACGCACCGGGCCCCATCCCGGCCAGACTGGGAGCACTCCCGCGCCTTGGGCCCGCGACGTGCTGTCCATCGGCCTCTCGCTCGGGATCTCCGGCGCGCTGCTCGAATGTGCGCCATCGGATGCCGTCGAAGCGGACCACGTGGCGCGCTACCTCCAACGAAACCTCCCGGGGACCCGCGTCCGGGTCGCGGCGAGCGCACCTTCCAGCTCACTCTCTCCGAACCCTCCGGCACTATCCCCATCCTTGAACGTGGACACCGCGGAGACCTCGCCTTCTCCCTTGACGGTCTCCCTCCCCCCGATTAGCACTATCGTCGGGGGGACGCGCTCGGCGACAGTCTCCATCCGCTCCAACTCCCGACAGTTTCGAATCGAGCTTCCCTCGAGCCCTGCTCAGGTCGTAGACGGTCCGGTCGCTTCGACCTGGGCGCGCGCCGGCGGCTGGCGGACCTCGGGGTGGTCTCTCCGCGCTCTATCCCCCTCGCTTCTAGTCTTGACCTCGCGGCTGAATTTCCAACGGGAGCATCAGCAAGCGACGTTGCTCTCCGCGAATGGATTCCACGTCGTGGAGCATAGGGGGGACCTCGTCCGCGCACCCCGACTTCCGCCTCTCGAAGGATTCCTTCCCGCCACGTAATCCGGATGTGATCGACACTGCGGAACGGTCTCCCCTGCTCTTTCCCCGCGGGCCGAGGTTCGTTCTCGGCAGCTCAGGGGTTGCGGCCTGCAGTATAACTTTCCCTGGTTCTCAGTAGAGCTTAATCCGGGTTAAGCCGAGCTTTATCCCCCTTAACCCGCGATTGTTGTCTCAGGTTGAACGTGCGAACGAGAAGCGAGGGGCTGTCCGGCGGTGAGAAGGGCTCTGGGGGACCTCCCCTTCTTGCGTTCGTACCGGTACTACTCCTTCAGGATTCCATGGTCCCAGAAACCGCATCGTACCCCCCCGGACCTGAGAGCGGCGAAGATCGGGCTGTCGACCCATTCCTGCGCCAAGGACCCCGGAGAGCGACCTCCGTCGGTCGCGCGTAGCGACCCCCTCTGGACCGGGCCCGTTCTCCGCGAGGCGGACGGAACGGCGGCTCACAACCTTCTGAAGCGGCCTGTGTCGCCGGCCTCCCCCTCCGTGCGATGCCCACACTTCTCGAGTGCCCCGGTCAGTGGGCCGCGTCCGACGAGCTCTTCCACGCGAACACACGGTTGCTGCCGGCCTGTTCGGAATCGATGCGGTCAATTCCTCGCAGGATTGCAACGGCCCCCTTCCCCCGATCCGAGAGACGGTACAACTTTTCGGGAGCGTGTTCGATGAGCCCGCTCTCGACGAGCTTCCGAAGATGGAAGGCAATCTTGGACGTGTCGTCTAAGTGGGCGGCCTCCAGGGCCTCGCTGAACGTGCAATCGCCTTCGGCCAGACGGCGCAGGACGAGTCGTCGGATTGGGTTCGCCAGCGAGTCGAGCGTCGCGGGGGCATCGAGAGAAGCGATCGATGCCCGCACCGCGAGCACTCCCGTAGCGGTGATCTTCGCCGGGTCGTACGCCACCGCGAGCGGCCCTTTTCCCTCGAGCAGCGAGCGCACCGCATCCAAGAGCGCGACAATCTCCGCTTCCCGATGCCGCGCGAGGAGTTCCTCGACCGCCGACAGGACCACGGCCGCCCGCTGCCGGGGTTGGGCAAAGTCCTCGACCGCTTCGCGGATCCGCACGGGGTCCGCGGGTTCGAGGTCGACGTGGGTGACCCCCTCCACTTCCGGCGGGGGAGGGGGGGGCGAGATCAAAAGGACCTCATACCCTCCTTCGGCCGCGAGCGCCCGCGCATACTCGACGGGGTCCCGCAGGGGGGCCCCCTTCGTCCGCAGGGCGAGCTCCTGGCTCACCAGTTCGAGGACCCGATGGACCTGAGCCGGTTGCACGGGCTTCCTGAGGTAGTCGAACGCCCCTTGATGCAGGGCCCTGACCGCCTCTTCCACCGTCGCACTATCCGTCAACATGACGACCGACATACGGGGCCAGCGGTGGCGTGTATCGGCCAATAGGGCCATGCCGCTGTGACGGTCCAAGCGAAGACCGGTGAACAAGACGTCGAACTCCTCCTGTTCGAGGACGGCCCTCGCTTCGGCCCCCGACGCGACATTCGTCACGGCGTGACCGTCGCGCTCGACCAGGGAGACAAGATCTTGGCGGAAGGCGGGATCCTGGTCGACAATGAGCAACCGCATGCGGGAGGCGCCACCCCCTTCGGACCGGCTCCGGGTCGTGTGCTGAAAGACATGACGCAGGGGTTTTTGCACTTTGGGGCGCGCAGGCCTTCCTTCGGGAGGGGGCTCGGGAGGGGCGGATCTCCTCGGCCACCGCGCCCAATCACCCGATCTAGGAGGACGAAAGGGTTGACCGAGACCGGTTCGGCCCTGCGACCGAAGGAAACTCACGCGGGCTCGGGATCTCGTAGGAGACCGTGCCGGCTCCCGACCCTCTCGCCCGTCGCGAAGCCTAAGAACCCGCCATCCTCTGCGGGGAGCGTGTCAGAGCCCAACCACCCAGAATGGAGGAAGCTCACTCGCGCGGAGGAACGGGTCATCGTGCACCAAGGCACGGAAATGTCGTTCTCCGGCGAGTACGAGCACAACACCCGGGCCGGCACCTACGTTTGCAAGCGCTGCGGCACTGCGCTCTACCGGTCGGACGACAAGTTCGACGCCGGATGCGGGTGGCCCAGCTTCGACCAGGAACTGCCGGGGGCGGTCCGGCGCATCCCCGACCGGGACGGGACCCGGGTCGAGATCCGGTGCGCGAAGTGCGACGGCCACCTCGGCCATGTGTTCGAAGGGGAGCGATTCACGCCGAAGAACTCCCGGCATTGCGTTAACTCGATCTCGCTGCTCTTCGTCCCGTCGACGCCCGAAGCTTCCTCGAGGTAGCACAGCGCGAGCCGCAAACGGTATACCCCCCTCCCCCCTGGGGGGGGTAGGGTCGATGACCGCCGACAGCCGCGGAGCCGTAGCCAGTCGTCTCGCGACGATCGAGGGTCATTTCCACGCGTTGCACCGCATGGTCGACGAGGGCCGATCGTATCGGGAGATCGTACAGCAGCTCGTTGCGGTGCGTTCTTCGATCGATTCGGTCGTTCAAGTCATCGTGGACGACCTCGCGGCCGACTGCGTGCGGTCCGTCCACGGTAGCTCGAACGCCAAGTCCACCGTCCTAGAGCTCCGCGACGTGGTCGCGAGCGCGCTCTAGGGGACCGGGCCCGACCGGTATCGAGCGCCCATGCCCGAGCTTGCCCACGGGGAAGCCGAGGCCGAGACGCGAGTCCTCCGCGGGCTCCGACTCGCCCTCGAAGTCTCGATCGTCATTCTGATCCTCGAAGTGGTCGGGGCCTACCTTTCCCGGAGCCTCTCGCTCACCGTCGATGCGGTCCACAATATCCCCGACCTTCTCGCGTTTGCGGTCTCTTGGACCGCACTGCGGGCGTGCCGGAGCGGGGCGACCGGAAAGTACACCTTCGGGACCCATCGATTCGAGGTGTTTGCCGGCCTGCTCAACGCGGTCCTCATTCTCGGCACGGGCATCGCCTTCGGGTACGAGGCCCTCGACGGCCTTCTCCGTGGAACAAGTTTCGCGGGCCCCGTCGACGCGGTCTGGTTGATCGTCGCCGTGTTGCCCGTGCTGGCCCTCCGGACCGTCAATCTCTCGGTTCTCGCCCGCATCCCCGGTAGGGCCCGCGACCTCAATCTTGCCAGCGTCGTCCTCCACCTCGCGAGCGACCTCGCGATCACCGGCGCCATCCTGGTCGCCGGGATCCTGCTGCTCGTGCACCCGCAATTCTGGTGGGCCGATGCGGGCGCCGCCCTGGCCATCGCCCTGATCCTCGCCTACGAGTCGTTCCCTCTCTTCCGGGAGGCTGGGGAGGTCCTCACCGAGCGCACCCCCCGCGACCTCTCGACCGACCAGATCCGGCGGTCCGCGCTGGCGGTCCCGGGCGTTTCGGAGGTCCACGACCTCCATGTGTGGGCGGTGTGTCCCACGCTCGTTTGCATGACCGCCCACATTCAGGTGCGCGAGATGCCCCTCAGCGAGTGCGTTCGGGTCGTGTCCCAGTTGAGGACCCAGATGGAGCAAGAATTTGGGATCCTCCATTCCGTTTTCGAAGTGGAGCCCCTCCCCAAGACCTAGGTTGGGCCGGGTCACCCGCAGGGCGTTCCGCACTCCCTCGAGGGGGTGCGCAAGGTTCTTGGAGCCCCCGGGCCACCGCTTAGGTCATACGATGACGCCCGACCGTGCGCCAGGAGACGCCGGATCCGAGGTCGGCCTCGACCCTCCCACGCTCCGAGCAGCGCGGGAGGAAGACATCCCGGCCATGGCGGCAATCTACAATGAGGCCGTGCTCACGACGGTGGCGACGTTCGACACGGAGCCTCGATCCCTCGAGGCCCAACGGGAATGGCTCCGAGACCACGACCCCGGCCATCCGGTGCTCGTGGCGGAGCTCCGCGGGCGGGTGCTGGGCTGGGCCTCCCTCAGTTCGTGGTCGGACCGCCGAGCGTACGACGGCACCGCGGAAGTGTCGTTCTATGTTCGATCCGACGTACGCGGGCGCGGGGTCGGTCGCGCTCTCCTGACCTCGCTCATCGCCCGGGCCGATGAACTGGCCCGCCATGTACTGCTCGCCCGCATCGCCGATGGGAACGCCGTCAGCGTCCACCTGCACGAGGCTCTCGGGTTCCAGCGCGTCGGTGTGATGAAGGAGGTCGGGTTCAAATTCGGCCGCTGGATCGACGTCCACCTGTTCGAACGCATGGGACCGTAGCGGACCCACGCTCCGCACGAGCGGTCCGAGCCCATCCGGGTCGGCTCACTTGCGGAGCACTTTGAAGGCGATGTCCCAGCTTCCGCCCAACATCCCCAACGAAACCCAGAGGATGCACATCGGCTCCAGCAGACGAGCGCCCTCGATCCCCCCAATGTCCAGGGGGTTCCAGCCGAACGTCTTTAGCCACTCGCCGACCTGTTTCTTCGCCACGGCGTCGTTCCCGCAGTAGAACATATCCGGCGGACCTCCCGGGAACTTCGGCTTGAACATGTGGGCGTTGCCGACCGTGTTGAACGCCTTCACGACGTGCGCGTCGGGGAGGAGCCGCTGCACCCGCTCTCCCGCAGAATCCGTCCAACCGACCGCGAGCTTTGGCATCCGGTCCGGCCCGAAGGTGAGGGGGTTGGTCGTGTCGATCACGACCTTCCCCGCGAAGTTCTTTGGACCCGCGAGGCGGATGGCGTTCTCGTTGTCGACCCCATGCGTGGCCAGAACGACCACCTCACCGAACGCGGCGGCCTCCGCGAACGAGCCCGTGGAGGCGTGGGATCCCGCTTTCTTCTTCCACGCGACTAGACCTTCGCTCTCCGGGGTTCGGGAACCGAGTTTGACCTCGTGGCCGAGCTCGAGGAACCCGGTTCCGAGCGCTTTCGCAACATCCCCCGACCCGACAATGCCGACCTTCATGGACCCTCGGGAGCGCTCACCGGTCCGGCCCTACTTAACGAAGGGTCCGGCGGTTACCCCGAGGTCAGCGGGGGGCTTTAGCGGCGGGGCGAATGGCGCTCCATTGATGGCGCGAGTCTACGTCCAGTCGAAGGAGAACGCTTCGAACATCGTGTGGGTGGACGGTAAGGTCGTCACCGCCCTCTGCCGTTGCGGCCATTCGGAAAACAAGCCGTTGTGTGACGGTTCCCACCGGAAGGCGGGCTTCCAGGCACCGGCCGCGGAGACCACGCTCCTGGAGTAGGACCGCCCGTTGCGACGCGGAGGTCGAGAGCACTAGACCGCGCGTACCCGGGCGACCCACGACCGGAGCGCCGGGAATCTTGCGGGGATCCTCTCCCCGACCGTCAGCCAAGGTGAGAGTCCCCCGTAGATCCCGAAATCCGCGAGGGACGGGGTATCGAGAATCCAGTCCTTGTCTCGGACCATTTCATCCACGAACGCGAAGTACTCCATCAGGTCGCGGACGTACTCGGCCCGGCGTGCCTTCAGAACGTGCCAGGGCCCTCGCGCTCGCGTCTGCATCTCCTCGAAGACCCACCGCTCGGCCGCGGTCTTGAACATCTTCGGCATCTGCGTGACGACGGCTCTCCACACCCTTTCCTCCAAGACCAGGTGTCCCCAATTCTCCAGGGTGCGGGCTACGCCCTCTCGACCACGGGGGAGAAGGGGCGGGTCCGGCCGGACCTCGTCCAGGAACGCGGGGATCTCCGGCCAGGTGACCGCCTTCCCGTTCCAGATGAGGGTAGGGACGTAGTCCTGGCCGGTCCGCCGGAGGAGCTCCTGCCGGTCGTTGTAGGGGGCGTAGATCAACTTCGGGCGGATCCCTTTGTACGCCAACATCCGGTCGACGGACACACAGTAGTGGCTCGGCGGGAGAAAGTACAGCTCGATGCGGTCGGTCATTGGCGAACCAGGAGCCGTCGAGCCATGAGCGTTGCCACGTCGCGGGCCGGACCCCGGCCCGAAGAAAAGAGTCCTACGCGGGCACGATCGTCGCCGGCGGGCGGTGGGTGCCGGCGTAGGCGAGCGCCGGAGCCAGGAGGGCGAGGATCGGGGTGAGGAGGAGAAGGTACTGGGCGCCGGGGACCGTATAGATCAGCCCGACGAAGGGGCCGACCAGCGCGAGGAGAAGGATCGCGTACAGGGCGGCCGAACCGTAGAGCACCCCCCGGGAGAATCGGCGACCGGCCGAGGACAACCCGAGGACCAGCCCGACGCCTCCCAACCAGACGAGCCAGAATCCGACCAGTCCGGTATACGCACCGAGAGGCTCTCCCGAACGGAGGCAGGAGAGCGCATGGGATGGCTGGCCGTGGATGCACACCACCAACGTATTCGTGGAGCCGAGGATGACCACTACGGCGACCAGGATCAGGAGGAAACCGAGTGACCCGATGAGACAGAGGATCGACGCCGCCGTGAACCGGCGGTCCACCCCTCGGAGCACCGCGAACCCTCGGCGGTAGACGAACAACGAGAGCAGGAACAGAATCGCGCCCGCCAGAACCAGCCAACTGATGTCCTGGACCAGGGCGGGGTTGAGCTGGAAGAACCCACCGGGGTTGTAGAGCGCCAGCCAAAGCAGGACGAACGGAAGGAGCAACGTCATCGCCGCGGCCGCGACGCCCAACCCGGCACCGATGGCGATCCGGTGGGATCCCTTCAGGTCCTCGACACGAACGGTTACGGTGGGGGCGGCCATGCCGTTCGTCGCGTGGACCGTCCGCGGTGATAAACCTCGGCCTCGGGGCGAAATAGGCGCCGGGCCGCGTCGGCGTTAAGCGAGGCTCCGCCTGTGCTACCTCTGGTGCACTTATTCGACCGCGCCTACGACGGCACGCCCCCCTGGGAGATCGGCCGCCCCCAACGCGAGTTCGTCGAGCTCGAGGAGCAGGGAGAGATCCGTGGGCGGGTCCTTGACGTCGGCTGCGGGACGGGAGAGAACGCCCTCTTCTACGTTTCGCGTCACCACGACACCTGGGGGGTCGATTTTGCCCCGTCGGCGATCCGTCGCGCCCGCGAGAAGGCGGAGCGCCGAGGGGCCGCGGTACATTTCGAAGAGTCCTCGGCCCTCGACCTCTCGCGCCTCGGTGAGACGTTCGATACGGTCACCGATTGCGGATTGTTCCACACCTTCCTCGACGAGCACCGTCCTGTCTACTCGGCCAGCGTCGCCGCCGTACTCCGGCCGGGGGGCCGGTTGTTCATCCTGTGCTTTTCGGAGCGGGAGCCCACCGACTGGGGGGGCCCCCGCCGCGTCACCGAGGCGGAGCTCCACGTCACGTTCGCGAAGGGGTGGAAGATTCGCTGGGTCCGGGAGGCGCGGTTCGAAACGACCATGCCGCAGATCACGGGGCACGCTTGGTTGGCGGCGCTCGAACGCGCTCCGGTGGCTCCCCGGGCTCGGCGGAGGCCTCCCGCCCCTCCGTAGTGCGCGCCTTCCGTCCGCCGGTTACCGGCTCCGCGAGGGAGGAGATGGGCTTCGGAGTCGTTCCGGAGGCGGGCCTGCATTCCCGGACCGTCGGGCGAAGGGGTCAGCGTCATCCCCCCCATGCGCTCGCCTCGCTGCCATGACCGCTTCGTCATCCACGGACCCCAGGGGTCGGACGGAGCAAGCGACGATCGGGGGCGGATGCTTCTGGTGCACCGAGGCCGTCTTCTCCGAAGTGCGCGGCATCCAGAGCGTGTTTCCGGGCTACGCCGGCGGAGCCGTGCCGAACCCGACGTACGAGCAGGTCTGCGGAGGGCGCACCGGGCATGCCGAAGTCGTGCAGGTGACGTTCCGGCCGGCCGAACTCAGCTACCACGACCTCCTCACGATCTTCCTGACGACCCACGACCCCACGACCATCAACCGTCAGGGCAACGATGCCGGGCCCCAATACCGCTCGATCATCCTCTACCACTCCCCCGAGCAGCACGCCACCGCCGAGTCGGTGATCCGGGAGCTGGAAGCGCAGAAGCTTTGGAAAGGCCGGATCGTGACAGAGGTCGTCCCCCTCACGGTCTTCTACCCGGCCGAAGAGTACCACCAGCGGTACTTCGAGCGGAACCCGTACGCCGGCTACTGCCGGATGATCATCGCGCCCAAGGTCGCGAAGTTCCGCAAACAGTACACCGACCGCCTTCGTGTCCCTCCGACGACGGCGCCGGGTCACTAGAGCGAGATCCCGGCGGCGCTCAGGGCGAAGAAACCGGCGAACCCCGCGAGCAACGCTGCCGAGACCAAGGATACGATCCGGGGGACTCGCGGGTCGCGCCGGGCCCCTTCCGTGAGGGCATAGGGGAAGATCACCACCCAGATCGCGATCGCCGCGAACAGTCCGAAGAAAAGGGCGGCTCCTCCCAGATACGCGAACGCCAGACCGGCGCTCACCCACCATAGAATCTGGAAGGGGTTCGAGATGCCGACGACGAGCGCTGCCGAGTAGACACGGACGTCGGAGGAGGGGGGTGTGTCGACCGTCGAGGTCTCCTGGAACAGGCGGTACACCATCACCGCGAGGACCACCGCTCCGACCGCCTCCACCCATCGAACCAAGGCGCCAAGGTCGACCCAAGCGTGGATGGCGTAGACCAGGGTACCCAGGATGGCGTCCGCCGTCATCGCCCCGAGACCGGTCGTGATCCCCGCGCGAAGCGAGCGCATCGAGCGGTTCGCGATGAGCGCGTTCATCGGTCCCGGCGGGACCGTCAGGCTGAATCCGAGCGCCAAGCCGACGAGAGCGACGTACTCTTCGTTCAATCCGGTCCCCCATCACCGGCGGGGCTCGAGACCGGTCGGACTCGCATCCCACCCGGACTCGGCCCCGGGCCCGGTCTCCTTCGTCTACGGGCGAACGACGAACTGGACGTCGGTCCGGGCGTAGGCGGATTTGTCCTTCCAGGGGTTTCCGCGATAGACCTCTCGGTACGAGACCACGCGCCGGATCTTCTTTTCCTTCTTCTGCCAGCGCAACCAGTCGGTCAGGCCGTGGTAGACGACGGCCGGGGAGATGACTTCAGGGTCGAAGACGACGGAGGCCACGCGCGTGGCGGGGAGCGTCCGAATCCGGATGGTTCCCTCCGGACGAGCCCGCGCGTTTACCACCACGCCCGTCACCCATCGGCGCGTTCCCGGCTCGCGGAAGATCCAGAGGCCGGGCCCGTACCCGCGAGTCTTCGCCCACTGAGCGACCCTCTCGAAATTTCGTCGTATGGTGGCGTCCTTCCAGGGGCCGGTCCATGCAATGGACGCAACTCGGTACGCCGGGGTCCGCTTGAACGCAAAATCCACGACCATGGTGTGCTCGTGGACCCGAACGTCCTCGGGATGTTAAAGACGGCCCCGGGGCGGGAGAACCGCGTTGGCTCGCTCTTCCTGGGCCGGGACCGACCAGATCCGCGGCGCGCCCGGTCCGCGGTCGGGAGGGGGAAGGGGTTCGGGCGCTCGCCGCAACCTGCTCGCCGTCAGAGCGGAGGGAATCCGCCTCCGCCCGGCCAGGGGAGCGAGGGTTGCGGACCCGCGGGCGTGGGGCTAGGGGCCGCGATTCTTCGAAGCGAGCCCCTCATCGGTCTACCCCGAAAGGAGCTTCTCGAGTCGCTCGAACAGCTCCTCCGCGGTCTTCTCCTGCTTGCGTCCACCCTCCCAGCGCGCGTTCACGATCTGGGCAAGGACTTCGGCCACCGAGTCCATCCACGGCCCTTCCTGGGCTTCGAACTTCTTTTTCAGCTTGTCCCGCAGCAGCTCATTGTAGGCGCGGTAGGCCGTCCATAGCCACGGTCCATTCGCGAATCCCGGCTCGCAGTCTCCCTCGTTGTCGCTCACGTTGGTTTTCTTCTCCCCGGAGCCCGTGGGCTCCCGACTGCGTACTGCCCGGCGGGGGATATTGACCGGGTCACCGCGAGCCCGGTCACACCGTTTCCCGGATCGTACAGCGCGGAGAGCGTCACTTGATTACGGCGGGGTGACCGACGCTCTAAATCCTCGGGCCTCGTTCGAGGGATGTGTCCGGTCCCGATCCCAACGTCGACTCTCCTCCGAACCCGCGGCTGGACGACCGGGTGCTCATCGCGCTCCAGGAGATGCACGGCCGCATGGCGTTCAGCGGCCTGCGTCGAAGTCTCGGCGCCCATCCCGAGTCCCTGGCCCGCGCCCTGCGACGTCTCGAGCGGGAGGGCCTGATCGACCGTTCCACTGACGGATATCGAGCCCTGAGCGCGCCCAAGCCTATCGCCTCGTCCGATGGGACCGAGCTCCGGCCGGTCGCTCGAATCGCAGTCCCCCTCGGCCTCGACCCGGAGGCGATCCTCGCCCGGCTGACGGGCCGATGGTTTGGTGGACTTCGGTGGGTCGGCGTCGTCGATCGTCCCCCGCACCGCCTCTTATCGTGGGCGCACCGGGACGGGAGCGGGACGGTCCTCCTGGGAGCGCTACGCGGTTCTCTTCGCATCTACACTGCCTCCGGGCGAGCGCAAGGAGACGCGACGGATTCCGAGGACGCTGCTTACGAACTTCTGGTGGCCGTCGCTGACGCGCTCCACCCGAGCGGACCCTCCCGGGCGGTGGCGTACCTCGCGGCCCGAGACTTGCCCCACGATGGGGCAGGTCCGGCGGAGGCGGCCGTTGCACCGGGGCTGGGTGCTCCGCTCGACAACTGAGGCCCAACGCGAGGCGGGAGTAAAGAACCCTCGCCCGCTTCTCCAACGGAGAAGCGACCATGTCCGTTGTCCCGGTCCGTGGATGGTCGCCGGCGTCGCCCTCCCTTCGGTCGACCTGTCCGATGCTCGAGGTCGAGCATTTCACGAAGTCGTACGGGCCGGTGCGCGCGGTCTCCGACGTGAGCTTCGCCGTCCCGTCGGGCCAGATCGTGGGCCTCTTGGGGCCGAACGGCGCCGGAAAGTCGACGACGATGAAGGCCATCCTGGGACTGGTGCGTCCGGACTGCGGTTCGATCCGCGTCCTCGGCCAAGATGTCGGCTCTTCGCCCGTCGCGGTGAAGCGGGAGATCGGCTACGTTCCCGAATCCACATCCCTGTACGAGTTCCTCACGGGGGCCGAATACCTGGACTTTGTCGCTGACCTGTACGGGCTGGACGGGCCGACTCGGACCGCGCGCATCTCCCAATTCCTCACCGGCCTGGAACTGGCCGGCCACGAGAACTCGCTCATCAGCGGGTATTCCCAGGGGATGAAGCAGAAGGTCGCCCTCATCGCCGGTCTCGTCCACCATCCCCGCCTGCTGATCCTCGATGAGCCGCTGAACGGCCTCGACCCTCGCTCGGCGCGGGTGGTGAAGGAAGTGCTGCGCAGCCTCGCCCGGAACGAAGGGGTCGGGGTCCTGTTCAGCACGCACGTGCTTGAGATCGCCCAAGCGATCTGTGACCAGGTGGTCATCCTGCATCAGGGGAGCGTCATCGCCTCGGGAACGGTCGACGCGCTCCGGACCCGAGCCGGACTCGCGGGGTCCGACCTCGAGGACGTCTTCCTCACGCTCACCGGGACGGGCGATCTCTCCGACGTCGTGAGCGCCCTGTCGAAGTAGGGACCTCATGGACCTCCACACGGTACGTCGTATCGCCGGCGTCCTCGTCGCGAGCCAGATCCGCTCGGGACGTAGCACGACGGACCCGCGGAGCCTCTTCGCCCGGCCGTGGATCTTCGCCCTGATCGACGTCGCCGTCTTTCTCGTGCTGTTCGGGCTAACCTCGGTCGCGGTCCCGCCCACCTCGCCGGTGTCGACGCTCCTCCTTCCGCTGTTGACGACCGCACTCCCGTTCATCCCCCTCTTCGCGGTTGCGACCGTCCTGGTCGCGGGCGTCATGTTCGAGTTGACGGCGACCGCGAAGTTCGCCGGAAGCGACGCGGTCAACTGGCTCCCGGTGACCCCGGGAGAGTACGTCCTCGCCTCCTCGAGCGCGATCGCCTACACCTACTCGCCGGCCCTCGCATTCGTCCTCGGGCCGGTCGCCGCCCTCTCGTTGGACGTCGGGCTGGGCGGGTCCGTGGCGCTGGTCGCATTCCTCGCCATCGTCGGACTCTTCGAAGGAGCGTTCCTGGTCGAGATGGTCCGCTCTGCGACGCAACGGGTCAGTTCGTCGGGGGGCCGGCGGGGACGTCTATCGATCGTGGCCCGCGCGGCGGCGCTCCTCGTCCTCGTCCTCGCGCTACAGCTCGCGTTCAATCCGGTCTTCCTCTTCGACTCCCTCAACGGATTGAGCGCGCTCGGCAACCTCTCGGCCTTCATCCCCGTCTTCTGGTCGACCCATGCCCTGACGCTCTGGCTCGCCGGTAACGCCGGGCTCGCACTCGTCTTCGTCGTAGCCCAGCTCCTCTTCGCTGCCCTGCTGCTCCTGATCGCAGCGGAGCTCCGGGTCCGGTACTGGGTCATTTCCTCCACCGAGTTCAGCTTCGACGCTCACGAGTACGCGAAACACCATCCGTTCCTCTCCGCGCTCGGTCTGACCCGGGCCGAAGCGGCAATCGTGACGAAGGACTTCCACGGCCTCACTCGCCGGCGCGAGATGCTACCGATGCTGGTCGTGCCCCTGGTGATCTTCATCGTCATCCTTGTCGAGAATGCAGCCGGTGCGGGGACCGCACTTCCCCGGACGTGGGGACTCATCGCCGTCGGTGTGGCCGGAGGGTTCCTCGCCCTCTTGCTGGCCACGACCTGCGTCGGGCAGGAACGACGCGCGCTCCAGACCCTCTACGCAGCGCCGATCACCGGCCGCTCGGTGCTCCGGGCGAAGATCGTCTCGGTCCTCCTCCCGGCCCTCGTCGTCACCGTCCCGGTCTCGGTCGCCGCTGCGGTCCTCTTCGGTCTCTCCTGGCTGCCGGCCGGGGGGATGGTGCTGGTCGGGTGCGCGGGGGCCGTGGCGGTGGGATTCTGGGGACTGGTCTTCGCCGCGCGGTACTCGGATTTCCAAGACCGCCCTCGGCCCCAGTACCTCCGCCCGTCCGCGATGGTGGCCGCGACGATGTCCGGGATGTGCATCCTGTTCGCGGTCCTCATCCCGGGAGCCCTGGCGTTGGCCGCCACCGGCGCGCTCGCCCTCGGGGGGGCGGTTCTCTGCGTCGCCCTCGCCGTCGGGTTCTCGGGAATTGGCTGGTACCTCTCCCGGAGCGGATTCGACCAGCTCTTCCGGGAACTCCCCTTCTAACGGGCACTCAGAGCGGCGCCCCGCACGACGGGCACCGCCCGTCCACCTCGTTGGCCAGGACCCCGCAGAACCGGCACCGGACCTTGACGACCTCGCGCTCGATCAGGTGGGTCGCCACGACGGAGGGGAGGTGGGCGGACGGGAGGGCCCGCCGAGCGTCCGCGATCGCAAGACGCCATACCTCGGGGTCGAGGACATCGAACGTCAGGCGGGCTCGGTGTACCTCGAGATGGAGTCGGGCCCGTCCAAGGCGGGGGCGGATCACGGAGACGTTGTGAACTTGGGTGAGGGGGGCGTCGAGGATGGTCACGGGCTCCCGGCCCCGGACCAGGTTCCGGACCATCCCCCGAGAGGGGTTCGTCTCATAGACGCACCGGTGGTTGGTGAGGTAGAGCACCCCGACGGAGCGGGGGATGGTGCCCGGGCCCTGACCCTCGAGCAGCACTGCGTACTCACTTCGCAGTATGTCCTCCCCGCCTCCGAGCAACATCGACCGTCGATTGACCGCGAACCCGGCTCTTAGCTCTTGGCTGAACGGGGCCTCCCGGCCCGAAGGTCCACCGGGAGGCGAACGGTCACCAGCCTTTGGGGGCGGCGCGGACCTGCTGGTCCAGCCAGGCCTGGAGGGGAGCGAAGTACTCGAGCAAGCCTCGGGCGTCCATCCGGCGCTCTCCCGTGATGGCCTCGAGCGCGTCGGGCCACTCGTTCCGCGAGCCCATCTCGAGCATCGCCCGGAGACGGTTCCCTGCCTCCTTCGAGCCGTAGATCGAGGCTCGGTGGAGGGGGCCCCGGTGCCCGATCTCGCGGGCGAGGGCGCGGTGGAACTGGAACTGGAGGATGTGCGCGAGGAAGTAGCGCATGTAAGGAACGTTCGCCGGCACGTGGAACTTCGCGCCGGGGTCGAATTCTTCGTCCCCGCGGGGGGAGGGCGGGCGGATCCCCTGGTACTTTTCGCTCATCTCCCACCAGGTCCGGTTGTATTCGGGGGGCAGGATCCGACCGGCGAAGACCTCCCAACGCCAGCGGTCGACGACGAGGCCGAACGGGAGGAAGGCGACCTTCTCCAGCGCCCGCTGGAGCAGGAGGCCGATATCACGACTCGCATCGGGGGACGCGTCGAGGAGACCGATGCGGACGAGATATTCGGGGGTCACCGACAGCCCGATCGTGTCGCCGACGGCCTCGTGGAAGCCGTCATGCGCGCTCTCCCGGAAGAGGAACGGCTGGCGCGCGTAGGCCCGCTGGTAGTAATTGTGTCCCAGCTCGTGGTGGATCGTCTGGAAATCTTCGCCCGTGATCTCGATGCACATCTTGATCCTCAGATCGTCCACGAAATCGAGGTCCCAGGCGCTGGCGTGGCAGACCACCTCGCGGTCCCGGGGACGGACGAGCATCGACCGCTCCCAGAAGGAGGCCGGCAGCGGCTCGAGCCCGAGGGAGACGAAGAAGCGCTCCGCGTAGCGTACCATCTCCTTCGGGGAGGTATGGCGCGCGACCAGGATCTGGGTAAGGTCGAACCCCGGGGTCGCATCCGCCGGGGCGACCAACGGGAAGATCCCCTCCCACGCCTGCGCCCACATGTTCCCGAGCAGGTGGGCGGGAATGGGACCCCGCTCCGGCACTCGATCGGGTCCGTACGCGGCGAGTAGCCGCATCCGGGTGTAGGCGTGAAGCGTCTCGTAGAGCGGCCGGACCTGCTGCCAGAGTCGCTCCACCTCCGCGGCGAAGTCGTCCGGAGGCATGTCGTACTTCGACCGCCACATCCCCCCCATGTCGGGGAAGCCGAGCTCCCGCGCCCCCCGGTTCGCGAGCTCGACATAGCGGACGAACGGGGTCCGGATCTCGCGGCCGACCCGATGCCATCCGTTCCATGCGTCCTCGAGAAGGGTGGGGTCCCGGCTCTCGGAGAGGATCCGCGAAAGACCCTGGAGGTCCACCGCCTCCGTGGACCCTAGGGGAACATGCCGCCCCTTTGCGTACGTTCCCTGCATTTCCGCGACCGTCCGGGAGAGCTCCTCCCCCTCCCGGGGGTCCTCCGGTGCGACGAGCGAGAGGCTGAGGCGGAGAAGCTTCACCTTGCGCCGTTCCTCCGGCCCGAGGGTGGTAGGCGGAAGGGACATCGACCGCTTCGCCCAGCGAACGGTGGACGCGATCAGGCGGGCATTGGCTTTTGCAGCGAGCGACTGCGTATCGTCGTTGATGTACGTGGCATGCACCCAGTCCGCGTGGGAGGTCTCAACCGACAGCCCGAGCAACTCGTCCTCCGCCGAGCGAAGGAACGACGCGACGGAGACCGGATCGGATTTCACGCGTGACCCATCCTGCCCTTCCCGGCAGCGCGGGCGACCTTATCAACCCGCGACCTGCGGGCCCCGGTCCCCAGGAAGGGGCTGCGGATCCCGGGGACGTGGTGCGACGGGCGCTCGGTCCAGGGACCTCACTCGACGAAGCGGGGAGGGACGGGAAGAGCCTTCGGCCTCCCCCTCGTCGCGGGAGCGGAGGCCTCCGCAAAGTGGTAGTTGCGCAGGAAGGACGCGAGGACCCCGAGGGCAGGCGTCCAGAGTACCCGGATGGCGAACGACCCGTGGAACCCGGCGAACGTCGGAAGCTGTACCCGCACTTGGTCGGGTCCGGCGGACGACTCGATCGACTCGTCGAACGTCCCCGTAAACCTCGCAAGGACCCAGGCGACGAGGACCGGCCCGATGGCCGCGCCCAGCGTCTGGAACATCTCGGCCATTCCGGTTTGAATGCCCGTCTCGCCTTTGCGCGAAGAGAGCCGACGAGGTCCGTGATCGCGATGATCATCCTCAGGAGGCCGACGAAGTCTCGCTCGCCGACCTCTCGCCGTGCGGCGAATCCGGCGTAGACCGCTGCCCTCCCGGTCCCTCCTCTGCGCCTCGACCACCGGGGTTTATGTATGACATGCGTCCGACAGGTGCCGAGGGACCGTGTCGGACATCTTCGATTGCAGCGCGCTCCTCGCCGCGGCCCCGATCCAGGCGCGATGGGACAACACCCCCGTGATCCCCCTTACGGCGGCTCCGTGCCTTGCGCCTCTCTCCCGCTACGCCGACCTCCCCCTCCTCGAGGGACTGTGAGCGGACCGCGCCCCCGGCCCTCCGAACCCGCCAGTCCCGGCGCTCCTGCCCCCAAGGTCATGCTCGGCATCGGCACGCCTCGCGGGTACGGGGAGCGGCCCAAGCTCTCCCCCGAGGCGGCGGCCGCGTTCGCCACGTACGTGGACACCGCCCGCGCCCGTGCGGCGATCGAAGGCCGCACCCTCGTCTATACCGTGCGCTGGGGCTAGCCTGGCGGCCGGTCCTCGTCGGGGACCTGCACTACCGTGCTCGGGGCGAAACGTCGTGTCTCCTGGGCGTGCTCCGCGAGGGCGAGTTTAGATAGGGTGTCGGCCCGCGAATTCTGCTCCCGAGGGATCCAGACCCAGCGGACCTCGGCGAAGGTCTGGGCGAGCTGGGCGAGCCGCGTGTTGTATTCCCGCAGGTGCGGCGCGCGCACCGCATATTCGCCTCGCATCTGCTGGATGACCAGCTGGCTGTCCCCGCGGACCTCGAGCGGCCCCACCCAGCCGAGGCCATGGAGGCGCTCGAGGGCCTGGATCGCCGCGACGTACTCCGCGACGTTGTTCGTCGCGCGTTCGGAATAGGGCCGGACGGCGAGACCCGATTCTTCGAGGTCCCATCCTCCTCCCCCGATGGTGTACCCGAAGGTAGCGACCCCTCCGCCCCGGGCCGGTTCGCACGCGCCGTCAAAATGAACGAGGACGGAACCCTCCGGCGCCGCGGCGACCCCCCTCGGGATCTCTCGGTCCTCCATCGGCCTTCCTACGCGATGCGCCGTCCTCGGGTGCTCGGAGCTGGCACGGCCATGCGCCGAGGCAGCGGAGAACAGTTACACAACGCTTCCGGTTGAGCGCAGGCTGGGCAAGTGGGGCGCTCGAGGATCATCCCGAGCGGGCGCTCGCAGCTTCGACAGGGGCGAGCGCGTCCGCACCGGGGGCACTGGGTGAGGTCGGAGGTGATGATCGTCCGGCAGAAGGGGCAGTGGACCTCCCCGGTGGGGTCATAGGCGAGCCGGGTCCGCTGCGATCCGCCGGTCGGCTTCGGGGGTGCCGGATCGAACTCCGCATTGCCGAACGCGCCCCCGACCGTGGTGGATCGAGGGTCGAGAGCCGTCAGCCCGACCAGCAGGGCGACCAGAGAGAAGGGCAGGAACAAGATCCCCACTTCTTGCTCAAAGTCGAACTGCTCGGCCCCGAGCGCCCAGAGGGGAAAGCTGACCAGCGCGAGAGCGAAGACGATGAGGACACCGGCGACTCCCACGATGTCGCGATTCATGGCCGTCCCGGGACGAAGCTCCGCACGAGGGTCGTGCCACGACCGCCCCCCCCATAAAACGCCGCTTCGAGGGCACGCGACATCGTGCGCATTATAGCCACGCCCGGTGTCGGGTCGCCATGGCAAACCCTACCGTCACCTTCCGGACGACCCTCGGCGATATGCGGATCGAGCTCTTCCGGGACAAGGCACCGAAGACCGTCGAGAACTTCGTCTCGCTCGTGCGAAAGGGATTCTACACGGGATTGACGTTCCACCGGGTGATCCCGGGCTTCATGATCCAGGGAGGGTGCCCGACCGGCGACGGAACGGGCGGGCCGGGGTACAACATCAAGGACGAATTCGAGCCGACGCTGAGGCACGACGGGCCAGGAGTTCTTTCCATGGCCAATGCGGGCCCCAACACGGGAGGCAGTCAATTCTTCATCACCCTGGCCCCGACCAAATGGCTCGACGGAAAGCACGCCGTATTCGGGCGGGTCCGCGGCGGGATGGACGTCGTCGAGAAGATCGCGGCCGTGGCTCGGGACGGAAGCGACCGGCCGAAGACCCCGATCCGCATTGTCGAAGCCACGGTCGCCGGCTAAGCCGGATAGTCGTAGGGGAGGCGTTCGCGCGGTGCGCGCGCGTCCTCGACCGTAGTGACGACCCCCGCGAGGAGCGCGAGCGCCGGCACGAGCAGCAGCAGCTCGATGAGGGTCGTGTAGGCCAAGTGGACCGTGAGGTCGCTTCCGGGAACTTGGAAGGCGTACGTCGATTGGCCCAGGATATAGAAGACATAGATCAGCACGAACGCGCTCGACGCGATCGAGAGCGGTCCGTAGAGGCGGTTCGGCTTGGCGATGTAGCGCGCGGTAGAGAGCGCGGTGATCACGACCCCGGCGATGGTGACGACCGCGATCGAGAGTGGGAGCGAGATCGAGTGCGATTCGAGGAACTCCAGCACGGCGACGGGGAGCCCGATGAACAACAACATCAGGGGGATGAGCCGGAGAGAGGCGACGGTGATCCGCCAGCCGAGCGAGGGGACCCGGTAGTGGAGGCCCGCCGGAATCGGCCCCGGAGTGCTCACGGGATCGCCTCCGGAGGAAGTGGCAGCGTGTACCCCGGGGTGATGTACTCGGTGACGAGGCTTCCGCCCGCGGGGGAGCATCCCGGCGAGAGGGAGAGGGGTTGTGTCTGGTCGAACTGCTGACCCGGGCCGACATTCAGGGTCCAGGAAGCCGACCCGCACGTGATCCCGTTCGCCGCGATGACCGTGACGCGTAAGATTCCGGCCTCGGTGAGCGAGGCCTGGTTCTGGAAGGAGACCGTCACCGCAACGGTCCCATTCACAGACGCGTTCCCGACGTTGAGCGCGAAGTTGGAGAACGGGGCGCCCCACGAGCGGTTGTTGAGGATTGCGATGCCCGCGGGGAAGATGAACCCGAACGTAGCGTTGCCCCAGAGCCCGATACGGAGGTACTGGCTGTGCACAAGAAGCGAGGCTCCCGCGCCGGTCGTGGAGACCGGCAAGTAGAGGTCGATCGGGAACTCCTCCGTCGACTGGCTTGCGAGCGTCGCGGGACCGAAACCAAACGACCCGAGGTACACCCCGGATCCGTTCGCGACCCGGGCCTCGAGCGAGAGTGCTTGGATGGGGTAGAAACCGGGATTGTTCAGCGTCAGGCTGCCGGCGAGGATGATCGTCCCGTTCGACCCGAACCCGACCGAGAACGAGCTGACCTGGGGGGGCGACTGGGAGAGCTGGCTCGTGGAGTAGACGACCGAGGCCGTGAATAGTATCAGGAGGACGAGAACCAGGACCGACGTCCCGCGTAGCGCCCGCGCGATACGGTAGAGAGGCGGGACGTGACGGGGGTAGGTGTAGACCGGTCCGGACATGCCGTTCCCACATCATTTACCGCGGGCAACCCCTTCAAAAACCTTCCGCAGTCCCCCCTTCACCCTTTTTCGGGTCTCCCGCGGCGGAAAGTCGGTCCGCGGGCTATCGCTTCAAGTAGGTGGGTGACCCCAGACGGGCGGGGCCGATCGGGTGGGGAGCGAGACGAGACCGACCCGGAGGCCGTGGCTCGATAGCGACCTCGGGCTTCTCCTCCTGCTCGGGGTCCTCTGGGGAGCTGCGTTCCCGGTCATCCGCCTCGGCTTGCTCGCGGGCGCCTCCCCGTTCCCGTTCGCCGCCATCCGTTGGTCGCTGGCGGCACTGGTCATGGCGGTCATCGCCGGGGCTTCGCGTGCCGCCTGGCCGGACCGGCGGAGTCTCGGGTTGTCCGCCCTGCTCGGGGGCGGACTGATCGTCGCCGGGTATACGGGACTCCTGTACTGGGGCGAACAGACGACTCCAGGGGGTCTCTCCGCGGTCCTGATCGGTACGGTGCCCCTGGCCAGCGCGCTCCTCGCGTACTACCTCCTGCCCTCCGAACGCTTCTCGTGGCGGGGGTCGGTCGGCATCGGCCTCGGGTTCGTGGGGTTGGTCATCCTGTTCCTCCCCAACCTGCTGGAAGGTGGGGCGGGATCCATCCCCGGGGAACTGGCCGTAGTGGGAGCCGCGATCATGACCGCGAGCGGCTCAGTCCTGCTCCGCCGGACGATGCGAACGCCGTCCGGACTCTGGACCCTCACCGCCCAGTTCGCCACGGGCGCCCTCCTCCTATCGGTGGTCTCCGTCGCCGCCGGTGACCCGCTGACGTTGCCGCGGAATGAGGATGTCTGGCTCTCGCTCGCGTACTTGGTCGGGATATCTTCGGTGCTCGGGTACTGGATCTATTTCCGGCTGCTCCACCGGGTCGGACCGGCTCGGACGAACGTGGTCACCTACGTCAACCCGCTCGCGGGAATCGCGGTGGGCGTCCTCCTGCTCGGCGAAAGCCTAGGACCGTTCGAGGTCCTCGGCTTTGCCGTGATCCTCGTGGGGATGTTCCTGCTGCAAAGGGACCGGCTGCGCACGAAGCCCCCGGTCGCCGCCAGCGCACAAGCGCCGGGGCACTAACCCCCGTTCATCCCAGGGGCCGGTTTCCCCGGCGCCGCGGTCTCCCCTTCGTACCGAATCGCCCTGCGATTCAACCGACAGGTTGAAACACCGAGTCGGACGAGATTCGCCGAGGAGACCCGTCCGTCGAACCGGACCTCGGGAAACAAGATGCGGGATAGGAATCGGAGCGCGGCCCTCGTGACGGCGGTCGCTCTGGTCCTCTTGGTGTCCGTGCTCGGATTGGTCGTTGGCCAATCGATGCTTCCGACGCCGTTCGACCCCGCCTCGTGGTTGAGCTCCGCGCCATCCCGGGCGGTTACCCCGCTCAGCGGGCCGTTCGCCGCGAGCCTCAACATCAACCCGACCCAGGTCCAGAAGGGCCAGTCGATTAACATTCAAACCAACGTCAATGGCGGTACATCCCCGTTCACGTACAGCTATTCCGGGTTGCCGGCCGGGTGCTTGGGCCAGAACTCCGGGACCTTTTCATGCACCCCCTCTTCCACGGGAAACTTCGACGTAGACGTGAGCGTGACCGACTTCCACGGCAACCAGACGACCAGCAACACCGTCGCGGTCGACGTCACCTCTTCGAACAACGGGAACGGAAACGGCAACAACGGAAACGGCTCGAACAACTCCATCTCGAGCCTGCTTTCGGGATTCGGAGGATTCCTCTCGCTCGTGCTGATATTCGGGATCGTCGGATTCATCACCTGGATCCTGCTGGTCGTGGGAATCTGGATCATCGCGATCGTCCTCTTCCGCCGACTTCCGAAGCGGATGGCAGGAGACTCCAGAGCCGCCACCGCGAAGTGCGTTGGCTGTGGCGCACTGATTCCCCTGGGTTCTAAGTTCTGTTCGGAATGCGGGCGCAGCACCGCTCCCAAGACCTAGCGATCCGGCGTCCAACGCTCCGAGGGTCGAGGTCGGGACCGTCACCCCCGTCCGGATACGTTCTTCCCTCGGCGCGCACGGCGCCTTTCCAAATGTTCAAGAACGAGCCCTCAATCCCCGGGGCCATGCAACGTGCCACCCTCGGTAGAGTATTCGTCGCGTGGGTCCTTGTGGCAGCCTTCCTTATGCCGGGCATCGCCGTGGCGATACCCACGGCGTCCGGGGTGCATGCGGGACTGGCCGCGACGACGACGAAGTATACGAGCTCCAACTGGGCTGGTTACGTTGCCGTCTCGACCAACAAGACCGTGAAAGAGGTCTCCGGTGCCTGGACTCAGCCCACGGTGACGTGCGGTTCGACCACGCAATACGCAGTGTTTTGGGTAGGGATGGATGGGGTAAAGTTTTGGTCGACCCTCGGTACGGTGGAGCAGATTGGAACGTTCGCTCAATGCGTGGGCGGTACCGCCTCGTACTCTGCCTGGTGGGAACTCTACCCACTCAACAGCATCGTGACGATCAGCTCGATCACGGTAAAAGCGGGGGACAAGATCACGGCCTCCGTCACATTCACCTCAAGCAAGTTCGTGATGACTATCGCGGACGGGACGCACACGTTCACGAAGAAGGCCACCCAGTCGGGGACGCTGCGTAACTCTGCCGAGTGCATCGCGGAGCGACCGGGGGTGTCCTCCGGCGGTTCGTTTTCGCTTGCCCACCTGGCGGACTTCGGGAAGATGACGTTCTCCTCCTGCACGGCGACCATCAGCGGTGTTTCCGGAGGGATCGGCACCTTCGCGAACGTCTGGGAGCTCACGATGGTCAGCCAGCTCGCCGGGAACGCAACACTGGCCAAACCCTCGGTCCTCAACTCGACCAAGTCGAGCTTTTCGGTGACGTGGAAGAAGGCGAATTGAGGTCGACCCCCGCTTCCCCCCCGCAGGCGATACCGACCCGGTGTCGTGCGCCCAACCTCTTCTCTCTGCTGCGAGTCCAGGAGAATGGCTCCCTCGGTCAGGTCCTCCTCCCCCGAACCCGGTCATCGACCCGGCGCGCCCCTCTCGAAATTCGAGCCGCGGGGGTTCGGGTGGCTGCTCAACCGGCAAAGGGAAGAAGCGAGGGGAAAGCCGTGAAGAAAATCGTGAGCAGACCCACCGTGATGAGCAACCCACCCAGGACCACACGGAGACGCTCCTCTGGAACGTGTTCGTGAAGGTATCTTGCCCCTCTCGATGAGACCGCGGTGACCAGGACCAACGCCGCCGTCGCTGCGATGAATACGAGCACTACATTGCCCGTCGAGGCTACGAACAAGATGGCTAGGATCTGGGTATTGTCCCCCATCTCGAGCAGGAAAGTGAGCCCGAGGGCGACCAACCGAACTTGTCGCGCGGTGTGGGCTACCAACGGAGTCCCCTCGCCCGGCTCGTGAACCGGGGCGGGAGCCCTCAGAATCTCGCGAATGCCGAATGCGGCAAGGGCCAGCCCTCCGGCAACCTTCACCCAAAGGAGGTACGGGCCGAGGATAGTCTCCGCCCCGTATCCGAGAGTGACCGACACTACGGTCGCCGCCGCCAGGCCGACGGACGCGCCGACGAAGACGTCCCGATAGGCGTGGCGCGTCGCGAGGGTGATGACGCCGAAATTTGATTTGCCGGGAAGCTGGAGCACCGCAACCACCGCGAAGATTACGATCCCTTCGATCAGTGGATTCGCATCCAAGCGTCCCGCCTCAACCGGTCAAGGTCCCACAGGGATGACGGCTTCGCACGGAGCGCTTCATACCCGGGAACGAAATGAGGCGGGAGTTCGCCGATTGGAAACGCCAGCGTGGCCGCCGGTGGGGCGGCGGACGGCTGGCCCGATTTCACGTTCAGCGCGCATCTCCAGTTCTGGGCGCGCCCTCCGGGCATCTTCGGGGCGTTCGCCGTTGTCGTCCCACAGTTCACTCGATTCCCGCGACGCCTTCCTGAAACTGTGGACGTCTGCCCCCTTCGGAACGATCTGAAACACTGGCGTCTGAAGGTCGCTAGATATCGGGCCCCCTTTCAGATCCTTCACGGTAGGCCGCTGGTAGAAGGGATCCTATTGCGAACCGGCCGGACCTATCGGGATTTCGAAGGGCACCGTCGGCGCTTCCCGGCGAAATGAGCAGGCTGCGCTCGTTCGGGTCGGGGTCAGAATGCGGGCAGAGTGGTCGGAATCGAAACCCCCCGGAGGGCTTCGTCGTTTTGTCTAACGCCAGATATTGGACGGACGGTGAAATTCACGCTTAAGTAATTGCGCCCTGTCTCAACGGGTCGATGGCTAGATTTGTACTGGTACCGGGAGCTTGGCTCGGAGCGTGGGTGTGGAAGAAGGTCACTCCGGTCCTGGAACAGAAGGGACACGAGGTCTATCCCGTCACTCTCACGGGGATGGGAGAGCGGGTCCACCTCACCAACAAGGACATCGGAATGGAGACCGCCGTCCAAGACGTCCTGAACGTGATCAAGTACAACGAGCTCGACGATTTCGTGCTCGTGGGACACAGTTTTGCGGGAAAGGTCGTGGCCGCAGTCGCCGACCGCGTTCCCGAGAAGGTGAAGATCCTTCTCTACCTGGACGCGTTCCGTCCGGAGAAGGTCCGGACCCCCCAGGGGGGGTTTGACCCCCAGAAGGAGTTCGGGCGTGTTGAACCCGGTGCGTTGGGGGTCCCGCTTACGGAGAAGATCCTCGATAGCATTGGAAAAGATGTCCGGGGAACCGATCGAGCGTGGATGCTCTCCCTGGGTACGCCCTGGCCCCTGAAGCACGCCAGCGACCCGGTGACCCTCTCGGAGAATCTCGACACGGTGAAGTGCGCGTACATATTCTGCACCGACAGCGGCGACCCGGTCGACGAAATCCTGCAGGGAAAGTGGGGGAAGCTGGAAGGTCCCCACAAGGTGATCAACTCCGGGCACTGGCCGATGGTGACGAAGCCGGAGGAGCTGGTCCGGGACCTGCTCGCCCTGACCGCCGCGTGAGGGGCGGTCCCGGGCGCTGGGTGCGGTGAGTTTCCGAGCGCAGGCTCGGGAGATCAGAACTTACGGTTCAAGTCCGCGCCTCAGGGGGGCGAGGGAATCCTTACTTCGGTCTCGCCGCCGCCGAGCGCGAACGAACATACGCGATATTCCCTGTGAATTGGTCCGGCTCGGCCCAGGATCGGAACCGTGATGGGATCGCAGGAGCCCCGGTCTCCCGAGCGAGTTCGAGGACCGTGGTCAGGTAGTCCCGCATTTCCGCGACCGTCTCTTCCGACCCTAGGGGACCGTGGCCCGTCACGATCCGTTCGGGTCGCAGATCGCTGATCTTGTCCAGCACGGTGAGCCAGTGCTCGGGATTCCCCGAGGTGAGGTTCGGGTGGTTCTGGGCGACGATCAGGTCCCCGGCCATGAGGACTCGATCCTTCGCGAGGTACAGCAACGTGTCGCTCTCGGTATGTCCGCTGCCGAAGCTCTGGAGCGACGCGTCCCGCTCCCCCGGTAGGCGGAGCTCCTCCTCGAAGCCGGTCGAGGCGGGCGTGAATCGCAAGTCGAGCGTCTCCTCGAGAAGCATCCGGTGGATTCTCAGCACGGCATCATACACGGCACGTCCGGCCTCGGTCGATTGCGCGCCCCGTTGATGCTCAAACTCTCGAATGTCCGCCTCGAGCTTCTCCCGGCTGAGCTCCATCTCCAACTCTGCCCGTCTCTCGCGGAGGATCTCGATCGTCCGTTTGGAAGCGTAGATCGGTCGGTCCGCGAACACCTGGTTCCCGGCAACGTGATCGAGATGCCAGTGGCTGTTCACGCAGAGGGACGGGAGTCGATGGGTCAGGGCTAGCGACGCCGTTCGAAGGTCCTGGGCGGAGTGCAACGTCAAGCTGGTATCGAAGACCAGAGTCGACTGCCCCAAGTCGACCAGGCCCGTGTTGGAAAGGGCGGTGCCTTCGCGTCGCGCACGGGCGAACGTGATTCCGTCTGCGATTTCCTCGAACGTGTAGTGCTCGGAGCGTAGGGTCGGAACGGTGTTCACCACCTCCGCATCTGTGGACTGCTTTAGTCCTGTGGGGCGGGCGGAGTTTTCCCGGGTTCCCCAGGGTTTTGACCCACTACGGGTATCTAGCGTGGGCTGCCCGAGATCGATTCCGAGGAGAGGCACCTGCAGGACGGGAAAAGCCAGCCACTGGAGGGCTTCGTCGATCGGTTCAACGCCCCTGGACCCCCGGTAGGCCCGGGTCGATGTGGTCCACGTGTTCGGAAAGGGGTGGTTTAGCTACGTCGGCAGGGCCAAAGGCCGGCGCAGCCCGAATGCGCCACCCCCCCGCCCCGTCGATATCCCTCGAGACCAAGCCCCTGTGGGGAGACAACGGTCCTAGTGTCCCGCTGGGGAGACGGCAGGTTTCGCTGGTTTCCTCTGAAGGAGTTCGATCCATATTCCATTCGGGTCAAGAACGAACGCCTCGCGCCAGCCCACCTCGGCCCCAATCTCTCCCGGGCGAATGATGACCTCGACCCCCTTACCTTTCAGCTCGAGGAGCGCCTCGTCCAGGTCGTCGACATCGAACCCGAGGTGGTCCAGATCCTCGCCGTTCGTGAAGGGAGGACCGAACCGAGTTCCCGCTCGGTACCAGTTCAGCTCCAGGAGTTGCTCCGAACCCGGACTACGGAGGCCGACAACCTCGCCTGAGGTGGGCTCGGTGACCTGTCGGTGCTCGACCACCGTCATGCCGAATACCTCTGTATAAAATCGGATGGATTTGTCCATGTCACGAACGCGGATCCCGGTATAGTTGAACCGGAGCGCTTTCATTTCAGGCCATCCGAGAGGCCCAGAAGATTATGACGGCATAGTCCTCGACGAGAGGTATCGTCGCTCACGTATGGCTCGGTAGAAGGGGCATAGCCCGATGAATTGATCTCAAAGCATGGGTTGTTGAACCCCACATTCGCCCCCTTCACTTTGCGTGATCGGAGGCGGTGAGGGGCTCAGTTTCCGATCTCGTGCGTGGATGCCGGTGGGTTCGGTTGCCGCAAGGTGTTCCTCGACCGGGATCCATTCCAAAGACCAAGGGCGATAATGATCAGCCCAATGGGGATAATGGTCAGCCCCGGGTACCAACCGTTTACCCGACCCGTTAGACGCCGGCCATTGGATCAGCCATCCGTGGATCAACCACCCGAAGGAGGTGACCGCGAGTCCGACCCAAGCCAGCCACATGCGGCGCCAGACTGAAGGGGAGGGACCCGCCTCACGAGGCATTGGCGGCCTGAGGAGGCTCCACGAACTTAAAGAATCTGGGAAAGACGAATGGGCGATTTCTGGCAACGGGCATGTTGGGAAGGGTGGGGTCCGTTGTTCTCGGCTTCGTCCGTTTTGTGAGGAGGGGGTTCTCTAAGGACCCCCCTCGAGGACGAACCAGCCGGACTTACAGGATCTTCCCCGCGCGGACGACCGGCGTCCCGTCGACGCTGATCTCCGACCCCGCAAGAGAGATCGATCCGGTGTCGTTCGGGGATTTGCTCCCCCCCCGGATGTTGTTGGCGCCCACGACCAACTGGACGCAGCCGCGCTCCATGGGCTCAAAGTACGGCATGTTCCTGATCTTGGGGTTCAGTCCGATGGAGAGCGAGCCCGTGCGGTCCTTCCCCGGCTTGCCCTGGGCATAGCGCTTTGCGAACGCGGCTTCCCCCTCCTCGAACGAGAACGAGGTCAACTTCCCGTCGGAGAAATCGAACGAGCCACCCGAGTACGACGTCCAGGGGAACCATGTCTCGTCGTAGCTACGGTAGTTCGAAACAATCCTTCCCTCGGCGGTCTTGGCGTCCAGCGTGATCCGCAGCCTCCCGTCGGGGAAGTTCGCCATCATGTCGGATTCCATGTAGGCCTTATTCTTGGGGTGGGGGTAACCGTCGTAGACCGCAGGAGGCACCCCGGCCAGGGCCACTTCGACGTCGGTCCCATTGGGGTGGGTGATCCGGACCTTCTTCGTCCCCGAGAAGACTCGGGCGAGGCGCTTGCCGCTCGCGGCCATCTCCTTCGGGTCGGCGAGGCAGGCCTCTAAGAGCCCGTTCATCCATCGCTCCTTGCTGACCCCCCATTGACGGGCACGGGAGTCGGTCACCCACCCCACGGCCATCCGCCCCCCCCGCAAGCCGGTCGACCGGGCCATCTTGTACCATCGGTCGACCCAGCCCGTGGCCCACTCGTCCAAGTTCTTTTCGGGGGTCTTCTCCACCCGGGCCGAGTCCCCCGGGCCCCAGAACTGCACGTAGACGTCCGCCGCCTTGAGCGCGGCCCATTCCGGATCGGACAGACGGCCGAGGAGTTGGGCCTGCTTGCGTTCCAACGCGCGCCACCAGGCGTCGTCGTTCTCGTATACCAGGAACGCACTCCCGCCGACTCGGCGGACCTCGTCCACCATCGCCGACGACATGGAGAGCGTGTGGGTCCAGGATTCGACGATGACGTTCTCGCCGGGCTTGACGCGGAGGTAATTCTCGACCAGGTTTCGGGCGGCGGCGCGCTCGAGGGACGCGGGACTCTCGCTCAAGGCAAGGGGGCGAGCGAAAGCACCTATTTGTAGCGTACCACATCCTCAGAAGCAAGGTCAGATTGCCCGTTTCACCTCAGCCAGAAAGGGGAGCTGATACCCGGGATGTGGATGCCGATGATCGAGAGCGCACCGTTCACAATCCCCCGCTTTGACGATGGTCAATGCTGCGGGAATCCGACTGCACTTTGACAACGGACCCCATTCCGATGATCATCTTGCCGCCCTGAATAATGCAGAACCCAAGCGCGCCCTTGCGGTGGGGCGGCCTGTCAACCCGTCACGCAGAAATTCCAGCCACAGGAGGGATTCGTCGATTGGTTCAAAGCCCCGGGACTCAAGGCGGTTCGAATCCGGTCGCGCCCACCAGTGAGGGGGGGTAATGCCAATTCGCTTCCAGCCGATACCACCCCCGTCCGGGTGGGAGGGAGGAGTCCTGTCTACTTTCGATGTCGCCACCAGCCGTGGGACGTGGAGAATCCGGCGACCTCAGTTATCCGGATAGTGACTGGACTTCCGCCTTTGGGTGTGTAGGTTACGGTTCCTTGAGTGAGGGGGCCAAGTGTCACGGGAACGTTCTTGCCGCCAGGGCCGACACCCAGATCGACTTCCGTACCCTCATGCCGGCTCAATTCGGTCTCGAATTCCCTAGTGGTCAACCAAGCCTCGCGTTGAATCTCACCCCACGCTTTCTTCGATGGCGGCACGGGCGACCCAAAGTCGACCGGGATATTCAGCTTGTATCCACAGATGTCCGGACCCCATCGAGAGCCCTTCCACCGAGTGAGCCGACCTGTCCCCTCATTTGGTGTGCGCGAGCGTCCCTTATTGGGGAAGCAGCATGTCTGCGACTGCACCCGTGGCGAGCACCGAGCAGGTCAAGATTCGTAACCTTCGAATTTCACAAGCCGGGCTGATTGCCGCGTCTATTTCGCTCCTAGGGTTCGGCGTATTCTTCGGTGTTCAACTTCACCCTAATCTCCTCGCGGCGGCAATCGCGACCATCGGCGGGGCGTTGATGCTCGCGCTAGGACTTAGGGGCCTCGATCTGAGGGCGAATCGAAATCGGCAGCTGTTCGACTCACATCTTCGCCAAGTTCGGAGTCAAGTCGCTTTGCTTGCGGGCCTCTCAGGCGGACGACAAGGTGTCGTTGCGAGCGATTGGGGAAATGCGCGCTGGCGCGATCTCGATCCGACCGAATCTGTGTCGTCCTATACTCGCCTTCCGCTGCTAGTCCCGGCCGAAGATGTCACTTGGCAAGTCTCCAATGCAACCAGGACAAACACTGGCGTCCCCATCGACGAGATTGCCGGAATGGACCTTACCCTTGAACACCTCAGATTGAGTTGCCCGGACCTCACAGAGGTCTTGGCGGCCGCGAGGCGTTGCCTCAGCGTTTGGCGCGACTTTGACGCGGAATTCGAATCGAGGCTCAAGGAGACCATGGGACAGAAACTTGCGCATCCGGCATCGACCCTAGATATCGGATGGGAGCAGAATCCTTGGGTTTCACCGGTCGACGGTCGTTGGAGGATCGGCGCTCTCGGGTTCGTGTTCCTCTCTCTGAGCGACGAATCTCAGCGGGACCAGATCAAGTTCCACGCAGGCAACTCCGGAGACCCGACGTGGGACTTTCGTCTGGGAGATTCGAGCATTTGGTTGCTGAGAGGTCAGTTACCTGTCCCGGAACCAGGATCGTCGGTCCGACTCCAAGAAATCGTGACGACACTTCGCATGGATAGCACCCTCCGGCGGGCCTACATGCTCGCACGCGACTGGGAGGTAGCTATCAGAGCCAAGACCAACTCAACCCGAAGTGAGCTTGGGAGTGTCCAGATTGAGCAAGAGCCGTGTTATCGCTGCGATTCATTCTGGCTCCTCCCACCGGCCAGCGGCTAGTATTCACGTCAACTCAGCCGCCGCGCCGGGGCCGCCTCTTCGGAGGCACCTCGGCCAATTCCTCTTCTAACCGTTAGGCGGGCCTTCGGAAGTAGGCCAGGTCTTGGGTCGACCAGTTCCCCTCCAAGATCGCTCCCCACTTTCGAGAGTTCGGCGAGGATCGCGGGCCTCTGCCGACTAATTTCGGCGAGCATTGCTTGAAATTCGACGGCTTTCTCGCGTTCTGCCTTCATGCGCAGAATCGGGCCGGGCCGGCCGGGGGGAGTGTCCCGCAACCCTTGGGCAATACGGTCGAGGGCGAGAACAACCCCGTCCATCAAGTCCCCGAGACTAAGGTCTCGGAGCAGGTTCGACAATGCTTGCTTGAATCGAGGTTCAAGCTGCGCGCGGACTTTGGGCTGCTCAAGGGATTCCTGGTGTCCCTTCATGACTCCGAGCACGAAGGGGCGAAATTCCTCCGCAGGGGCGGGCCAAGGCTTCTCCGACAGTCCTTGGGTGTCGAGCAAGTGGTAGGTTGCCCGGTCGTCTCGCCCACTGAATCTTCGATTGACACCTGGCCTCACCGGAGGGGCCTGCTCCTTGAAGATTATTGCGAGCCCATTCCGATTCATTCGGTAGGCGTGTTCACGGGTGACCCCTGCCAGTGTTGCCATCTCTGGGATAGTCAAGCCCCGCCCTGTCAGTAGGAGCGATACGAGTGGGCCGAGTAGATAGGCCTGGAATTCA